>FWPU01000779.1_pt1 | contig 101241 bp, 89 predicted proteins | sample 2228361 | NCBI WGS metagenome assembly FWPU01 (sample SAMEA103939777, study PRJEB20133) | metagenome | reverse complement strand
TCCAACCCTGATTTTGGTTTTATTTCTTTGCATGCTTAAAAAAGAGCCGTCACCATAATCAAACCTTGTTCAATTGTCAAAAGATGCTCTAAGAGCCTCATTTTTCCGCCAAATGTCTTGAACCTTTTTTCGATCTTTTCGAGTTCGTTGTGCACCTGATCAAAAAGGGTTCTGGAAAATTATGCACAATTTTGAACAAATGCTTCAGAATTTCAGCCTGGATTTCTACCGTTTCTGCACCGATGGTTTGCCGAGCCAAATGACTTGGAGCTCAAGGCTTCTCGTGACTTTTCCCCTTGACAACCACCCTCAGGTTCAGTACCGTGCCTTGGAATGTGAAAAATAGTTCTTGTAGGAATGACCGTTCCCCATCTTCGTTCTCGTCACTGCAAGGTTTGGAATAGGCTGATTGCTCACGGCGTGTCAACAGGCAGATCACCTGTGTAGACCGTGGTGAATAGAGGGCGCCTGAAAGGGCGCGTGAGCCTCTGAGGGCAAGCCCAAAGGCTGATCTTTAACAAGTACATGAAGGAGGAAGGTATGCCGTACGATCCGACCAAGATGGCAGATTGGCAGATTTCTGAGGAAGCGGAAAAGAACATGCCCACGCCGGACCAATGGCGGGAAAAATTGGGCTTGCAAAAGGACGAGGTGATTCCCATCGGCCGTTTGTGCCGGCTGAACTTCATGAAGATCATCGAACGGCTTAAAGACAAGCCCGACGGCAAATACATCGAGGTCACGGCCATCACACCGACACCCCTTGGCGAAGGCAAAAGCACCACGTCTTTGGGTCTCATCGAGGGTTTGGGAAAGCGTGGGAAGAATGTGGGCGGCTGCTTGCGGCAACCTTCCGGTGGTCCCACCATGAACATCAAAGGCACCGCAGCGGGCGGCGGCAACGCCTTGCTCATTCCCATGACGGAATTTTCCATGGGCCTCACCGGCGATATCAACAACATCATGAACGCCCACAACCTGGCCATGGTGGCCTTGACGGCCCGTATGCAGCATGAGCGCAACTACACGGATGAACAGCTGCAAAGGCTGACCCGCATGCGCCGTTTGGACATCGACCCCACCCGCGTGGAAATGGGCTGGGTCATCGATTTTTGTGCTCAGGCGCTGCGCAATATCGTCATCGGTTTGGGCGGTCGTTACGACGGCTACACCATGCAATCCAAGTTCGGTATTGCTGTGAGTTCTGAGATCATGGCCATCTTGTCCATTGTCACGGACCTGGCTGATCTTCGCGACAAGATGAGCAAGATCACGGTGGCCTTTGACAAGCGCGGCAACCCTGTGACCACCGGCGACTTGGAAGTGGCCGGAGCCATGACGGCCTTTATGGTGGAATCCATCAACCCGACCCTGTGCAGCACCGCCGAATACCAACCTTGCATGGTTCATGCTGGACCGTTTGCCAACATCGCCGTAGGCCAATCCTCCATCATCGGCGACCGAGTGGGCCTCAAACTGTTTGACTACCATGTCACAGAAAGCGGCTTTGCGGCGGACATCGGCTTTGAGAAATTCTGGAACGTGAAATGCCGTTTCAGCGGCTTGAAACCTCATGTTTCCGTTCTGACCACCACCATTCGCGCCTTGAAGATGCACGGCGGCGGCCCGAAGGTTGTGGCGGGTCTTCCGCTGCCGGAAGAGTACACCAAGGAAAACGTCGCCTTGGTGGAAAAAGGCGTGGCCAACATGGTGCATCACATCAACACCATTCGCAAGTCGGGTATGAACCCGGTGGTCTGCATCAATGCGTTTCATACCGACACCAAGGACGAGATCGCGGTGGTGCGCAAGGCGGCCGAAGCGGCCGGAGCCCGTTGTGCCCTTTCCGAGCATTGGCTCAAGGGCGGCGAAGGGGCTCTGGAATTGGCCGATGCGGTCATCGAGGCCTGCGACCAGCCCAGCGAATTCAAGTTCCTCTATCCGTTGGAAATGAAGCTGCGGGACCGCGTGGAACTCATCGCCAAGGAAGTGTACGGTGCCGACGGTGTGGCTTGGCAGCCGGAAGCGGAAGCCAAAGCAAAGATGCTGGAATCCGATCCCAAGTACGCCGACTTCGCCACCATGATGGTGAAAACCCACCTGAGCTTGACCCACGACCCGTCGCTCAAGGGAGTTCCCAAAGGCTGGATTCTGCCCATCCGCGACGTTTTGATCTACTCGGGCGCGAAGTTCCTCTGCCCGTGCGCCGGAACCATCAGCCTCATGCCCGGAACCTCCTCCGACCCGGCGTTCCGCCGTATCGATGTGGATGTCAAGACCGGAAAGGTCATGGGCCTGTTCTAACCCTAAACTGACCCAATGACGGCGGGGGGATGCATGCCCCCCGCTGTCCTTTTTGAATCGAAAAGGAGGGCAACATGTCCGCGAAACTCATTAAAGGGGCGGAAGTCGCCAAACAGATTCGAGAAGAACTGGCCGAAGAGGTCAAACGCATCAAAGAAAAGTACGGTGTCGAACCTGGCCTTGTCACCATTTTGGTAGGGGAAAACCCGGCGTCTCAGAGCTATGTGAGGGCCAAACAAAAAGCGGCCCATGAGCTGGGCTTCTATTCGGTGCAGGACAATCAGCCGGCGGATATTTCCGAGGATGCCCTTTTGGCCCTTATCGACAAATACAACAAGGATCCCAAGATCGACGGGATTCTGGTCCAATTGCCATTGCCCAAGCATATCGATGAAAACAAAGTCCTTTACGCCATCGATCCGGGGAAAGACGTGGACGCCTTTCACCCCTTTAACGTCGGCAAACTCATGATCGGCCAACCCGACTATCTCCCCTGCACACCCGCAGGCATTCAGGAACTTCTGATCCGTTCCGGAACGGAAACCTCCGGTGCCGAAGTGGTGGTCATCGGTCGTTCCAATATCGTCGGCAAACCCATTGCCGTCATGATGATGCAAAAGGGCAAGGGTGCCAACGCCACGGTCACCGTGTGCCACACTCGGACGAAGGATGTGCAGTTCCACACGAAACGAGCTGACATTCTCATCGTGGCCGCAGGGGTCACAGAATACGTCAAGGGGGATTGGATCAAGCCGGGCGCTGTGGTCATCGATGTCGGTGTCAACGAAGTGGGTCAGACGGCCGATGGCAAACGAATCCTCAAAGGCGATGTGGCTTTTGACGAAGCCAAGGAAGTGGCGAGCGCCATCACACCGGTTCCCGGCGGCGTCGGCCCCATGACCATCACCATGCTCATGAAAAACACGGTGCGGGCCTGCAAAGTCCATCACAACATCAAGGACTAAAAGGCCGGACGGGATCTAGCCGCCTAAAAACTTCCAACGGCCGGTTTCCTAACCGAAGCTCAGGGACGCCAGTCCTTGACCATTCGGCACTCCAAGATCGCACTGGAGGGGCGGACCGGCGTGTCCGCCCCAAAAATTTCATGGAGACAGGTGCTTCGTAAGCGTTCGTGGAACCGGCACCTTCCCCAATCAGAGAGACCATCAAAAGGGCGGCTTACGTAGGTTTACGTAGGGCGGATGGAGCGAAGCGAAATGCGCCATTACCGTTCATCCTCCGTACGGGTTGGGCCAAGGGAAGGGCGGCGCATTCCGGCTTCGCCTCCATGCGCCCTACGGAGACTGGAGGAGCGGACCGCCGTGTCCGCCCAAAAAAAGGGGTGATGGGCTTCAGCCATCACCCCCTTTTCCATTTCACCGCCAGCAGGCATCCAGCCGGCGGCATTTCCTTAATCCTTAAGCGGGCTCGGACCTAAGGCACGAACCTTTTCCACCATGGTCTTCGCAGCGTCCACGAATTCTTGGCCCTTTCCGGCCATCATGTGAAAAAGCGCCACGCGATCCGGTTCCACGCCGAGCTTCCCTAACATGTCCTGAACGTATTTGACCTTCTTTTGGGCTTTTTCAACGCCGTGTTTATACTGGCAACTGTCCGTCTGGCATCCCGCCACATAGACTCCGTCGGCCCCGGCTTCCAAAGCTTTCAGAAGGTGCAGGCTGTCCAGTCGACCCGTGCACGGGAGCTGAATAACCTTGACGTTCTCAGGAAGGCTCAGCCCCATTTTTTCAGAAATCTGCGCGGCCGAGGAGGCACAGTTAGCACAGCAATACGCGATGATTTGCGGTTCAAAGGCGCTCATTGGACCACTCCTTGTCTTCTGTTTCTTCAAGCCGTGACCCGATCCTCACTGCACGGCGGATCCCAAAAGGCTTCGGGCCATGGCAGCAATATGGTCATCACTTAACCGTCGATAGGAAATCGCCTTGCCTGGACATTCACTGACACACATGCCACATCCTTGGCACAGCCCGGGGTCGATGTAGGCATGGCCTTGAGGGCTGTCGATAAAGGGAATATGGAACGGGCATGTGCGCACGCAAGTGAGGCATACGGCGCATTTGTCAGGATCCACTTCCGCCACGGCACCTCCAACGAGCATGACATCCTGGCTGAGCAGACGCATGGCGCGGGCTGCCACAGCCCAGCCTTCCGCAAGGCTTTCTTCAACCGGCTTTGGAGCCAGAGCCAGACCGGCAAAAAACACACCCTCCGTCTCGCCGTCCACGGGACGCATCTTGGCGGGGGATTCGGCAAAGAAGCCGTCCTTGTCCAAAGACACTTTATAGAAGGCGGCCAGATTTGATGCTTCTGCAGGTATGATAGCCGTCTGCAGGGAAATGAAATCAGGCGTCAACGCAATGGGACGGCCAAGAATAGGATCCGTGACCACAACTTTGAGTTGTCCGTTTTCCACACTGACTTGGGGCTTGGAGTCCAGGTCGTATCGAATAAAGAAGACACCTTTTTCTCGGGCTTCTTTATAGATCCTTTCCCTTTCACCAAAGGTGCGCACTTCGCGGTATAGAACGTAAATGTCCATGTCCGGATTCTTGGCCTTGAGATCGATGGCGGAGCGCACCGCAAAGGTGCAACACAGTCGGCTGCAGTAGGGACGTTCAGGTTCACGGCTTCCCACGCACTGAATAAAGACGCCACATTTGGCGGAAGCAAAGGCGTTGGGATCATCGATGGTTTTCTTGGTAAAATCGCTCCAGCGATAAATTTCTGAATGCTGTCCGTAGGCATATTCTTGCGGCTTCAGAGAATGGGCTCCCGTGGCCAAAACCACAACGCCATGTTCCACTTCTTTCTTCTGGCCGCCCTGCATCACGGTGGTGATGTAATTGCCGGCAAAGCCTCGAGCCGCCACCACCTCAGCAGAGGTCAGCACGGTGATCTTTGGATTTTGAGAAACTTTGTCAATGGTGGCTTTGAGCAGCTCCTGGACCGATTCCCCTTTCCAAGCAGATCGCACTTTGTGCGCATGGCCTCCCAGTCGATCCTTCTTTTCCACCAAGGTGACCGGGACGTCCAGTTCCGCAAAGGCTAAAGCCGCTTGCATGCCGGCCAGTCCGCCTCCGACGACCAAAGCGGATTTCTTCACCGGAACTTTTGTATAGGTCAAAGGTTCCAGCATGCGAGCTTTGAGCACGGCTGTTCGAAAGAGGTTTTCCAGCCGAGGCATTTCCACAGGCGTTGTGCCGAGGGCGCGCAGGTCCACGAATTCGTAAAGGCTTGGATTCAGACCCGCTTCTTTCATGGCGCCTTCAATAAGTTCCTGGTGCATGATAGGGGTGCAGCTGGCGTACACCAGACGGTTAACCCCTCCGGATTTGATGCGTTCGGCAAGCCGTTCGAGGGCCGTTCCGTCCTGAAGGTCCAAACGCTCCACGAAAGAAACTCCGGAAAGGCCCTTGACGAAATCGGCCAAGGGATTCAGAAGGGCTTCAAATTCAGGCAGCTTGGACGGGCACAGGCTCAACACCACGCCCACAGCCGGTGTTTCCCCTCGCACATCACGAAATTCCGGGACGGCTCCGTTTCCGGAAACGCCCTTGAGCATGGCCGATGCTTTACCGGTGGCGGCAGCAGCTTCCACCACGCTTTGATGGACGTCTCGTGGTCCCCCGGCACCGCCGCAGACAAACACGCCGGGAACATTGGTTTCACAGGGTTTAAAGGTTTCCGAAGCCACATAGTGGTCTTCCGAAAGGGCCACCCCCAGCATCTTGGCCAAACCTTCCAATTCGGCGGAAGGACGCAGACCTACGGAAAGCACCACAAGGTCAAAGGTTTCCGTCTGCTTAACCCCGTTTTCGTCCACATATTCCAAAACAAGATCCTCGGTGCCGGCTGCCTTTTCAATGCTGTGAATTCGGCTGCGCACCAAGCGTACGCCCTTTTCCTTGGCCTGCTCGAAGTACCTCTCATACCCTTTGCCATGGGTGCGCATGTCCATGTAGAAAATGGTGGTTTCGGCGTCCGGAAGGGCGTCCTTAAGCTGCACGGCTTCCTTCAAGGCGTACATGCAGCAAACGGAGGAACAATAGGGAGCATCACATTTATTGATTTCACGGGATCCTACACACTGCAGCCATGCCACCTTTTTGGGAGGTTGTCCGTCGGAAGGCCGTTTGGGAACACCCTGAAAAGGCCCTACGGGTTTTTGAAGCCATTCCAGTTCGATGCTGGTCACCACGTTTTCAAAGGCCGCGTAAGCATAGGTGTCATAGGCCTGAGGATCGAACGGCTCCACACCTAAGGCCAAAATCACCGCCTGCGCCTGAATGGGCGTTTCTCCGGCGGGCCCCTTGATGACGGCCTGAAAAGCACCGGCGGAACCTGAAATACTGGCGACACTGGATTCCATCCAGGCACGAATGTTGGGATGGAGTTTGCAAAGGGTTGCCCGATTGGCAGCCTTACAACAGCTGCACAGAGGATACAGCCGATGGAGTTTGGCGACCGTGCCTCCCAGCTCGCTTTCCTTTTCCACCAGATCCACGTGGTAGCCTTGGGCCGCCAAGTCCAAAGCGGCGTTCATTCCGGCAACACCGCCTCCAACTACCAGGACATTGCCTTTGTTCTTTTTTTCTTGTGTTTGTGTCATACGGTTCCCCTCAACTCTTTGATGGCTCAACGGACAAAAAGCACCCCCACTTCGTGGCGGCAAACCCATGCGACGCCCATCACCCTAAGGCGGCTATTGAAGAAAAAGGCTCTTGTTCCGGCCTATGGTTGAAGGTTCGATGCTCCATGCTGCGGGTAAATGATCCACAAGACACGTTCCTTCTATGTGAAAAAAGAGGCAACGTCAAGTTTCATTCTTGTTGTCGACCTGGAAATCAGACGGCTGCCTCTCTTCTTTTTCTTCAGGCGCCCTGGGATTCCTGGCAGACGGCGGCGACGGCTTTATGGATCAATTGAACATCCGTAAAGTGCTGCAGCTGAATGGCTTTCCCCGGGCATTCGGCGACACAAGCACCGCATCCCTGGCATTTGGCCGGGTCGATGTAAGCGGAACGCCGAACCGATGTGGTCGGGGTCACCACCACAGGGACTTCATAAGGACAGGTACGCACGCAGGTCAGGCAGACGGCGCATTTGGCCGGATCCACCACAGCGACGCGACCGCCTACGAAAAGCTGTTCTTTACTGAGCACGGTGGCGGCTCGAGCCGCCGCTCCCTTGGCCTGAGCGATGGATTCCTCGAGGAACTTGGGACTGTGAGCTAAGCCGCACAGGTAAAGGCCCGGAGCGGCAAAGTCCAAGGGTCGAAGTTTCACGTGGGCTTCCATGAAAAAGCCGTCGGCGTCTGTGCTGAGCTTGAACAATCCGGCCACATCCGCATTGGAAGCCCTGGGCACGATGGCGGCGCTCAGGACCAGAAGATCGCATCGAAGCTGAACGTTTTCCTTCAGGTTCTGGTCAAACACACGAACGTACACGGCATCTTCTTGAAAAGTTACCTGAGGCTTTTGTTCCGGCTGATACCTCAAGAACCGAACCCCGGCTTCCCGCGCTTTTCGGTACAGAAGTTCTCGAGTGCCAAAGGTTCGAATGTCTCGATAAAGAACGGAGACATGAGCTTTAGGGTTTTTTTCCTTGATCCTCAAAGCGTTCGCCACAGCCGCCGTGCAGCACACACGACTGCAGTAGGGCCGCTCTTCGTCTCGAGACCCCACACATTGAATCATGACCACATGGGAGCTTTTCTCGATTGTGTTCGGGTGTTCAGCGAGCATTTTTTGCATCTGCAACTGGGTGACCACTCGAGGATCCGTCCCGTAACCGTATTCCTTCGGTTGGTATTCTTCGGCGCCTGTCGCCACCACCAAAGCCCCGTACTCCAGGATTCTCTCGCCTTGAGGCGTCTTGGCTCGGCTGATGAAGTGTCCGGGATGCCCTTCAAAGGAAGTGATTACCGATGCCGTGAGGACCTGGATGTTGGGATGGTTCAGCACCGTTTCCACGGCTTGGGCCACCGCTTGTGTCACATCGACGCCGCTTGGATGAAAACGCATCCAGGCACGCGCGTGTCCTCCAAGTTCCGGTTCGCGTTCAACCAGGAAGGTAAAAAATCCCTGGTCTGCCAAATAACGCGCGGCCGTCATGCCCGCCATACCGCCACCGAGCACCAGAGCTTTTTGGGTCACCGGCACCGGCATTTCATGCAGGGGTTCAAGAAAGAGTGCTTTGGCCACGGCCATGCGCACCAGGTCCTTGGATTTTCTTGTGGCTTCTTCCGGCGTCGTGCCGTGAACCCACGAACACTGGTCTCGAATATTGGCCATTTCAAACAGATATTTATTGACTCCAGCCTCGCGCAGGCACTCCTGGAACAAGGGTTCATGGGTTCGAGGTGAGCAGGAGGCCACCACGACACGGTTAAGGTTTTTTTCTTGAATGATCTTTTTGATTTTTTCCGTGGAATCCGTCGAACAGGTGAAAAGCAGGTCTTCCGCGTGAACCACGTTGGGCAAAGTAGCGGCATAGTCGGCCACGGCTTTCACATCCACCACACCGGCGATATTGATACCGCAATGACACACGAAGACACCGATGCGCGGAATGTCTCCGGGCATGGAACGCTCTTCGACGTTCATAGGTGGTGTGGTACGAGTGTGACGGGCTGATGCAAGTAAACATTGGGCTGAAGCGGCGGCTGCGCTGGCCTGAGCCACGGTTTCCGGAATGTCCTTGGGATCGGTGCTCACGCCGCAGGAAAACACGCCGGGCTGTGAAGTCTGGACCGGATCCAGCGGTTCGGAAACGATGAATCCGAATCGATCCACGGCGGCTTGCAGACACTGAGCTGTTTTTTTGGCATCGTCTGTCACCGCGAGTCCCACGGACAGCACCACCATGTCAAAAATTTCCTTTTGTAGAGTGTTGTTTTCGTCCACGTAGGAAATTTCCAGATTATGGCGGTCGACGGTTTCCACCAATCGGCTGATTTGGCACCGCACATAGCGCACACCATGCTGCGATTCAGCTCTATGCCAGTATCTTTCGAAACCTTTCCCCATGGCCCTCAGGTCAATATAAAAAATGGTGGTTTCCACATCGGGCTCATGGTCCTTGGTGACGATGGCCTGTTTGGTAGCGTACATACAGCACACACTGGAACAGTAATCCCTGCCGATGGACGCATCCCGGGACCCCACGCACTGAATCCATGCAATCCTTTGAGGCACCTTGCCGTCACTGGGCCGCTGCACATGCCCGCCCGTGGGACCCGAAGCGGCGAGAATCCGTTCATATTCCAAGCTGGTGATGACATTAGGATAACGCCCGTAGCCGTATTCGGCTTTTTGCGCCGCATCAAAGGGGCTGAAGCCGCACGCGTAAAGAATGGCCCCCACTTCCACGGTTTCATCTCGAGGCATCATGTTGTGATCAATGGCCTTCGGCAGACACGCATCTACACAGCGGTAACATTCGCTACACACTCCGCACTGAAGGCACCTTTGCGCTTCAGCCCGAGCTGTTTCTTCATCAAAGCCCAACTGGACTTCCTGAAAGGAATGAATTCGTTCCTTGGCGTCTAAGCGAGGCATCTCGGATCGAGGTACTTTTCGAACGGCTTTTTCAGGGCACGGTGCCGTGCGGCTTGGAGTCCATCGGCCTTCCCGTAAATCCACGCCTCGAAGATAACGATCGATCGAAACGGCCACCTCTTTGCCGGCGGCGATGGCCTGTACCACGGTGGCGGGTCCCGATGTCACATCTCCACCGGCAAAAACACCCGGTCGATTGGTTTCATAGGTCACAGGATCCACCACAAAGGTTCCCCAGCGGCTGACCACGGGACGACTTTCCGGATCCATGGCGTCGACGACGGCGGGATCGGTCATGAGCCCCACAGCGGCGATGACACTATCGATCTGTACCTGGTATTCGGATCCCGCCACGGGAATGGGACGCCGTCTTCCACTTTCGTCCGGCTCTCCCAATTCCATACGAATGCATTCAATGGCCTTCACATGCCCTTCCGCATCCCCATGAATGGCCACAGGAGCGGCCAGAAAATGCATCTGGACCCCTTCGTGCAGGGCCTCTTCCACTTCTTCCGGATTGGCCGGCATTTCTTCGCGGCTTCTGCGGTAAAAGAGGTGCACTTCGTCCAGTCCCAGGCGTAAACAGGATCGAGCCACATCCATAGCGCAGTTGCCGCCTCCGATCACCGCCACCTTACGACCGACGGGAGGCCTTTGACCGGTGTTGAGTAATTTCAGATAGCTTGTTCCGGTGTAAACTTCGCGAAGATTTTCGCCGGGAATATTGAGTTTCAGGTCCGTTTGGGTGCCGATGGCCAAAAAGAAGGCTTCATAGCCTTCACGGCGAAGGTCTTCCAGCTGAAAGTCTTTTCCCAGAGCGGTATTGGTACGGATTGTCACCCCGAGTCTTTGGATGTATTCGATCTCGGCCCTGAGCACATGGCGGGGCAAACGGTACTCCGGAATTCCGTAGCGTAACCATCCTCCAGGCTCCGGCATGGCCTCAAAGATGGTCACACTATAACCTTCCAGGGCCAGATAGTACGCGGCCGTCAATCCGGCGGGGCCCGCTCCGATGATAGCCACCCGTCGTCCGTTGGGTTCCTTTCGAGGAGGCAAAGGCCCTGGACCTGTTTTGGCTTCCCAGTCAGCGACGAACCTTTTCAGAAAATCGATGGCGACGGGTTCATCCACGGATCCTCGATTACACACAGATTCACAGGGATGATGGCACACACGCCCGCATACCGCCGGTAAGGGATTATCTTTACGAATAAGATCCAAAGCTTCCTGGTAGCGGCCTTGCGCAATGAGGGCGATATAGCCCTGGACACTGATGCCCGCGGGACAGGCTGCCTTGCAAGGTGCCATGCCTTTTTTATCAATGGCAAAGGTGGAAGGGATGGCCTGTGGAAAATGACGGTAAATGGCTTTGCGGTTGTTTAGGCCCTGATTGAATTCGGCCGGAATTTCCACGGGGCACACGCGCAAACATTCTCCACAAGCCGTGCAGCGGTCTTCCAGCACATAGCGAGGTTCACGACGCAACGTCACCTGAAACCGCCCTGGTTCCCCTTTCAAACGGATGACGCTGGTGCGTGTGAGAATATCAATATTGGGATGGCTGGCCACTTCGATAAGTTTCGGCGAAATCATGCAGGTTGAACAATCGTTGGTGGGAAAAGTCTTGTCCAGTTTGGCCATGTTGCCGCCGATACTGATATCCTTTTCCACCAGCAGGACACGAAAGCCGCTGTTGGCCAAATCCAGGCTTGCCTGCATACCCGCAATGCCGCCTCCAATGACCATGACCGAACCGTTGACGGACCCCGAGGATGTCGATTGCGCGCTCATGACGCCTCCCTGTCGTGTTTCAGGTACCGTATTTCAACTCGAGCCGATGGTTGCGTTCTTGTCAGAGCCCCACGGAAGTGAGGACGGGCTCACCATCCACTATATGGCGTTTCAGCCAGTCTCGAGCGCTGCGTTCCCCAAGGGCGAGGCCCATGAGGTCTGTGAAGTAAAATACGGGAATGGGCATGGTGAGCCCCTGTTGTTGGAGGATTCGGTTTTGGTACATGTCCAGATTGGCGTGGCACATTTGGCAAGAAACCACGATGCAATGAGCACCCTGATCGGAAGCCCTTTTGAGAAGCTTGCCCACCAAGGCTGTGACCAGATCCTGCCGAGCCACAGCGTGGCTGGCGCCGCAACAGTCGGTCTTGTAAGGCCAATCGAGAACCTCCACGCCCATGGTTTCCAGCAGACGATCCATATTCGTAGGGTTTTCCCATGCTTGAGCATCGGTGACTTTGGGTGGTCGGTTCACCATGCACCCGTAATAACATACCGCTCGAAGACCCGTTAGGGGACGAACCACTTTCCGCGCCAATTCTTCCAGAATAAAAGGCTGACAGAAATACTCCACCAGATCCCAAACACGGACCTGAACGTCCCCTTCGGCCGAAGGATCCTGGGAGGCCTTTTTCTTCAAGGCTTTTTCAGCTGTTTTTAATCGGTTATAGCAAAGGGCGCAGGGTGCCGTAAGGTCCCTCAGTCCCTGTTCTTGGGCCAGAAGAAGATTTCGTGCCGGTAAAGCCAGCGAAAGTTCGTGGTCCAGACTGTGAGCCGCCGTAGCTCCACAACAGTTCCAATCTTCCAGCTCGACAAGTTGAATGCCCAGCAGGCGACAAACGCCTTCAATGGATGCGGCATAATCGCGCGCCGTTCCTTCCAAAGAACATCCGGGATAGTAACCCACCGAAAACATACCCACTCCTTTGTGAGGGATCAGGAAGATACCGAAGAGTTCTTTGCTTCGGGGGATTCCTTGGGTTTTTGAAAAAGGCGCTGCAGATCCGAAATTCGGCGAATGCCGTGGGCTCGCAAAGGCAGTCGGCCTCGACGCCATAAAGCGAAGCCCAGGCGAATTTCATCCCAGAGGGTGCCGTCTGCAAGTTTAGCTTTCCAGGCACCGCTGGAGAGCATGTAGCGCCGTAAAAGCCCGGTTTCAAACACACGACCGCGTCGACCGATGTCGTTGAGAAAGGCTTGGTGAAAAGCATAGGTCAGGTTCGCCCTCGGGTCCGCGAGACCTCTGGCATGGGCCTGTTGTTTGAGATAATCCATGAGGCCGGCGATGTCGATGTCGTTAGGGCATCGTGTCGTGCAGGTTTCACAGGAAGAACAGACCCAGATGGTGGTGCTGGAAAGAACTTTTTCTTCCAGACCCAAAAGCAGATAGCGCACAATCTGATCCGGATAATAGTCCATGGCAAAGGTCAGAGGACACCCGCTGGTGCACTTGCGGCACTGGTAACACAATTCCGGCTGTATGCCGCTTAAGGCCAACACCCGCTGCGTCGCATCGTAGTTGGGTTCCAAAAAGGTTTCTTCCACCACGTGCTCCATAGCCACCTCCAGGCAAAAAAAAGAGAACGGATCACCCGTTCCGTTCTCATCAAGGAAACACTTCAGCGCTTTCAAAGACGCCTAGGCTCGCATGAACGTTTTTTCTAAGGCGCAAGAAACTCCGCCACCAGTTGATCCCACTTGAGGTGCGGCACGCTGCCATAGATGTCCTCAACCACCTCACCACCGGTAGCCGCCAAAGGCAGCTCGCTTTCCAGAGCCACCAGGGCTTCCAACCGGTGCACTTCGGCGCTGAGCCAGGTTCGAGCAGCCTGGTCGGCGTACAGTTCCGTCAGTTCTTTTTTAAGATGGCGCGGCTCTACAACCACAAGCCACCCATCCCCGTAGGGATCCTCCTTAATAATCCGAGGGTTCTCCACGACTTTGTGGTTCACCGCAACGACCACGCCGTCCAAAGGGGCCACAAGAGGCGCGATCTTTTCTTCTCGCCGAAACGTCCATGCCGGAACATTCCTTTCCACATGAACGCCTAACTTGGGTAACCGAACATGGGTAACATATCCTAACAAGTGCATGGTGAAATCATCAACCCCAAAACGCACCAGTCCTCCATGTTCGACGCGAGCCCATGTATGGCGTGGATGGTAATAGTAGCCGTCAGCCATCAAGAATCCCGAAACGCGCTCCAACTTAGGCGCCCCAAGCACCTCGGTCATGGTGCGATGTTCCAGTATCTGATCAAATTCACAGGTGGCGCATTCATAGGCATTGCCGCAGGAACGCACCGGTACCCGCCCCGTGATCATGTGCCGACATTCCTTCTGGGCATAAGCCTTTTCTTGATACACGAAACGCCATGATGGAAACTGAGGCTCAACGGTTTCCAACCTCTGGGACATGGCCTTGTCAAAGGAACACGTGAGGCAATCATAAGCATTATCGCACAACTTGAAGTTGATCACACCGGCCTTCATCCATACACAGGGATGGTCCCCTTCAAGACCGAAAACCCGAACCCTGGCCTTTTTGTCGTGAATCGATGTCACCTTCATGGGATAACCTCCTTTCAAGGGTCATGGGTTACCCCTTAAGAAAGCATCAGGTATGCCAAAGGGTCCCAAAATAAAAAGAAATGCTTAACTCTTCGAAATGATAAATAATTCCAAGCCATTTTTTAAAAATCAGGCCCGACCTTGAGCTGGCAGCTTCTTCAGGGTATGGTGAAAGAAACAACATCCTGTTGTTAATTTCAACAGAGACCAGGTTCGGTGGTGAGGGCAGACTTTGTGAGAGGGCTGGAAGGTAATGGGGAGGGACAAGGATGCCAAGCCGAGGCAAGGATCGACCCATGCGCATTGCGGTCATTGGAGGGGGCCGGCGGTGCAAGGCGCTCCTGGAAATGATGGATGAGCGACGCTTTCCGGGGCTGAAGGCTCAGATTGTGGCGGTAGCCGATCCCAATCAGGAAGCGGTGGGTGTGCAGCGTGCCAAGGCCATGGGCATCATGGTTACAACCGATTACAAGGATTTTTACAAGATTCCCGACCTGGATCTGGTCATTCAGCTCACGGGAAAAGAAGAGCTTCTCGAAGATTTCATCAAGCACAGCCCCGCCAAGGTGCGCGTGCTGGAAGCCGCTATTTCACGCCTTTTTGGCGATATCATTCGGTTTCAGGAAGAATTCCTCTTGCGAGAACGTCAGCTGGAACTGGTGGAAGGGATCGTGGAAAGCATGTTTTCCAGCATTCGAGACCGTGTGCTGATTCTTCAGCCGGATCGAAAGATCGTGGATGCCAACCAAGCCTTTCTTGACTGGGTCGGGATCAGTAAAGAGGAGCTTCTTGGCAAGTTTTGCCATCAGATTTCGCACCGATCCCTGGAGCCATGTGTTCAGCTGAGCTCGACTTGCCCATTAGAGGAATGCTTGCAGACGGGAAGTGTCGGGCATGCCATTCACGAACATTACGATCGAAACAATGAAATGCGTTATTGTGAGGTGACCACTCTGCCCCTCAAGGGCCGAAACGGCGTTGTGGAGCTGATCCTGGAAGTCCAAAGGGACATCACCAACGAGCTGGAACAAAAGCTTGAGCAAAAGACCCGAGACCTTAAAAGGGATTTGGCGCGGCTGATTCACGAAGACAAGATGATCGCTCTTGGGAAACTGGTGGCCAGTGCCGTTCACGAAATCAACAATCCTCTATCTGGAATTCATGCCCTGGCGAGGCTCATGCGCCGCCAGCTGGACGAAGGGCTTTCGCCCACGGATCTGGAACAGTTCAAGTATTACCTGCAGCTCATCGATACGGAATCGGCTCGCTGCAGCACCATCGTGTCCAATCTTCTTTCCTTTGCCCGCCAGTGTAAATTGGAGAGGCGTTCCTTTGACATCAACCGCGTCATCGAAAACGTGGTGTTGTTGAGCCGACATCGCATGGAATTGCAGCATGTGATGTTGGTCTTGGAACTGGACGATAGCTTGCCGGAAATCGAGGGGGATCCCGGGCAGATTCAACAATGTTTCATCAATCTGGTCTTCAATGCTTTGGAAGCCATGCCGGAAGGAGGGCGGCTCGCCGTCAGGACGGCCTTGGACACCAAGCGCCGCGAAGTGCGTGTGGAAGTGGAAGACACCGGCGTGGGTATTCCCAAGGAACTTTTGTCGCAGATTTTTGAGCCTTTCTTCAGTACCAAGAGCCAGGACAAAGGCGTGGGGCTTGGTCTTTCCGTGGTCTATGGTATCGTGAAAGAACATCGTGGGTCTATCGACGTCAAGAGTGAGGTGGGAAAAGGTTCGTGCTTTACGGTTCGATTTCCCATTCCATCGAAAACTTCAGGACAAGGACGGGAAGCCTAATGGCAGGGCGTTTCAAAATCCTTGTGGTGGATGACGAACTGATCGTTCGAGAATCTCTGGTAGCCTGGCTCAAAAAGGGAGGATACCAGGTGGCGGCCGCCTCAGGAGGTCGTGAAGCCTTGGAGAGTGTGGAAAGAGCCGGCTATGATTTGATCTTTTTGGACATCAAGATGCCGGATATGAACGGTATCGACGTCCTTGAGGAAATCAAGCAACGTTACCCCGGCACAATGGTGGTCATGATCACCGCCTATGGGTCTGTGGAAAGCGCGGTGGAAGCCATGAAGCTGGGTGCCAACGATTACCTGATGAAACCCTTTGAACCGGAACATCTGGCCCTGTTGGTGGAAAAGCTTCTGCAGCATAAAAAGCTCATCGACGAGAACATTCTCCTTCGAGAACAAATCGCCACGACGGCTGTGGAACGTTACCAGGACATGATAGGCGTGTCCCCGGCCATGCAAGCCCTGTTTGACATGCTCGAAAGAGTTGCCTCCGTGGATTCTCCGGTGCTTATCAAAGGCGAAACAGGAACCGGAAAGGAACTGGTGGCCAAGGCCATTCATGCACGCAGCCCGCGCCGCTACGCTCCTTTTATCGCCATCAATTGCGGTGCCTTCACGGAAACCCTTTTGGAAAGCGAACTTTTCGGGCATGAAGTGGGCTCTTTTACGGGAGCCGTCAAGGCCAAAAAGGGACGGCTGGAACTGGTGCGCGGCGGCACCCTTTTTCTGGATGAAGTGGGCGAGATTCCCATGAAAATGCAGGTGGATCTGTTGCGCGTGTTGGAAGAGCATCGAATGCATCGCGTGGGTGGGACTCGTGACATTCCCGTGGATTTTCGTCTCATTTCCGCAACCCATCGGGACCTGGTCAAGGCCATCGAGGAAGGCTCTTTTCGTCGGGATTTTTACTTTCGGCTCAACGTGGTGGAGCTGGAAGTGCCTCCGCTTCGAGCGCGCCGAGAAGATATTCCCATTCTGGCCGATTTCTTTCTGCGCCGCTTTCGAAAAGAAACCAATAAGCCCGTGGAAGGCTTGGATAAGAAAGCCGTGGATCTTTTGTGCTCTTACGATTGGCCCGGCAACGTACGAGAACTGGAAAACGCGGTGGAAAGGGCCGTTGTGCTGGCTCAGGGAAGGATTCTCACCGAGGAGGATTTCGCCTTTTTGAGAAAAACAACAGGGGGTGTGGAACCCAGGTCCTTGGAAGAGATGGAAAAGGTTCATATTCAAAGAATTCTGAACCAGTGCCGCGGAAACATCAGCCAGGCGGCACGGATTCTCAAAATCAACCGCACCACGCTGCACCATAAAATCAGAAAATACGGGCTGCAGGGGAACACGTGAAGGCCGCCGAGGACGGTGAGGGTTTTGTCGAGAGGCGGTCTGAGGCCGCCGTTGGCGTTGTGCCCATGGGAGACGTGGGGGAAGCGGCGGTGCGTATGGTGGCCGCCAATCTTCAGGCGGTGCTCGGGTTGGCGGTTACAAGGCTGGAGCGTCAAGCCGTCCCTGAAGCCTGTTACGTTGTTGAGCGCCGTCAATACGATGCCTCCAAGCTCATTGCGCACCTTCAGGAATGGAGTGCGCCCCTGCCGTATAGGAAAGTCCTTGCCGTTTTGTCCGTGGACTTGGGAGTTCCCATTTTACGGTATGTTTTCGGGGAAGCCCAGGTGGGAGGACGCTGCGCCGTGGTTTCCGGATTTCGGCTGCGCCGCAATCCGGACGGTACAGATGTGAGTCTGGAACACTACTACGAAAGACTGGCCAAGGTGGCCCTTCATGAAACGGGGCATACCTTTTCCCTGTTTCACTGTGATGATTCGCGGTGCCTCATGCATTTTGCCTCCACTGTGGAACGCCTGGACCGGATTCGGCTCTTTTTTTGTTCCCGTTGTGATTTTTTGTGGAAAGAGACCCGTAAAAACCTGGTCTTACCGCATCCCGGATGAAAACATGACTGAACCCGTCAGGCACCTTGACAACAAAAAGCCCATTAGATATACGTGTTTCTGTGAAAATTGTCTCATTACCCGCGCCGCACATGCCATGGGGCTTCCGTGTTTGTGAGGAGGCCGAATGGCCACATGCCACAGTGAGTTTTCGATGAGTGACTTTGAACCGAGAATCGTGGCTTTTTGTTGCATGTACTGAGCCTACACGGCAGCGGACCTGGCAGGTTCGATGAGGCTCAATTATCCGCCCAACGTGCGCATCGTGAATGTGCCGTGTACGGGTCGCGTGGACATGATTCATTTGTTGAAAGCCATCGAAACGGGAGCCGACGGGGTGTATGTGGCCGGCTGCATGGAGGGAGAATGCCATTTCCGCAATGGCAATATCAAAGCCAAGCGGCGAGTGATGGCGGTGAAGAAGATTTTGCAGGACATTGGTCTGGAGCCGGAACGTGTGGAAATGTTTAACGTATCGGCTTCCGATGGTCCAAGGTTTGCGGCTATAGCGCGTGAGATGACGGAGCGGATTCGAGCCCTCGGCCCCAGCCCTTTGCGGGGATTCGAGGAATGTGTGTCATGGATGGAAGCCGGTTGATCGGTGAAGTTTTGGGAGTGCCATAAGCCAACGCGCAGTGGGGGTGCGGACCCAAGTGGCCCGCATCACGGGTGACGGACCAGTCCGCGGGTGTACGGCATCCGAGGACGCGCCAAGGGAGGGAAGGATTTATGGTTGTTGCCGAAAGGAAACCCATCGAGGAAATCCTTGCGATGGTGGCCGACTTTAAGAAAGTGTTGCTGGTCGGCTGCAAGGGGTGCGTGACGGTCTGTTGTGCCGGAGGCACCAAGGAAGTGGGCATCTTGGGATCCGCGCTTCGGATTGCCAGGAAAAAAGAGGGGCGTCCGTTGGAGGTTGTGGAACACACGTTGGAGCGTCAGTGTGACCCCGAGTATGTGGATCAACTGGCTCCCATGCTTAAGGACAATGGTTTTGATGCGGTCTTGTCCATGGCCTGCAGCGTTGGCCCTCAGTTCGTTGCCAAGAGGTACACCATTCCCGTGTACCCCATGTTGAACACCACCTTCATCGGCGGTGCTCTGGAACACGGTGTCTGGGCGGAATTCTGTCAATCCTGTGGCAACTGTATTATTCACAACTTCGGCGGCTTGTGTCCCATTGCGCGCTGTTCCAAGAGCCTCATGAACGGGCCGTGTGGAGGATCCGCCAACAAGAAATGTGAAGTGAGCCCGGAGATAGACTGTATTTGGCATTTGATCTACGACCGCATGGTGGAACTCGGACAATTGGAGAAACTGCGCCCCGTGTTTCCCATCAAGGATTGGTCCACGAGCCGCGATGGTGGTCCTCGTAAGATCGTGAGGGAGGATTTGAAACTATGAAAGCCGGAAGCAACCTGGAGAAAGTTTTTACTCAAGGGCATTTCGCAGTCACTGGTGAATTGGGTCCTCCTCGCGGCGCTTCAGTGGAAGTCATTGAAAAGAAGGCCAGTTATCTGCGCGGTGTGGTGGATTCCATCAACGTGACGGACAACCAAACCTCGGTGGTGCGCATGTCCAGCGTGGCGGTCTGCAAGCTGCTGGTGGACATGGGGCTGGAGCCCAACCTGCAGATGGTGTGTCGGGACCGCAACCGCATCGCCATGCAAAGTGATCTTCTTGGGGCCTATGCCCTGGGCATTCGCAACGTCCTGTGTCTTTCCGGAGACCACAACCGCTTTGGGGATCATCCGCAATCCAAAAACGTCTTTGACGTGGATTCCATGCAACTGATCAGCATCGTGAAAAAACTTCGGGATGAAGGCAAGATGCTGAGCGGGCAGGAATTGGAAGGGGTGCCCAAGTTTTTCATCGGAGCGGCCGCCAACCCCTTTGGGGATCCTTTTGAATTTCGAGTGACACGGTTGGCCAAGAAAATCGATGCCGGGGTGGACTTCATTCAAACCCAGTGCATCTACAACATGGAAAAATTTAGGAAATACATGCACATCGCCCATGAAGAAGGGCTCACAGAAAAGTGCTACATCATGGCGGGAATCACTCCTTTGAAATCCGTCGGTATGGCTCGCTATATGGCCAATTTCGTGCCCGGTCTGGATGTGCCCGAATATTACATCAACCGCCTCAAGGGTGTGGACAAGAAGAAGCAGGCGGACGAAGGCATCAAGATTGCGGTGGAACAGATTCAAGAGGTTCGGGAAATCCCAGGAGTTAAGGGCATTCACCTGATGGCCATTGAATGGGAACATAAGGTGCCCGAGATTCTGCAGGCGGCCGGACTGCTACCAAGGCCATCCGTGAACTGAAACATTCTTTGGGAATCGGAAAACCTAAGAGGTGGAACCCATGTTCCACCTCTTTTTTATTTGGCCCGGACCATGACACCAAGCTACGGCGCGGAGCTGTGGTTGACACAAAGGTAGGCTGGCGAATAGGATGTCTTTTCAGACCAAAGAAAGGAAAACACGTGCGCACAAGAAGGAGGAGTCTTCCATGGGTTTAACGGTGGCGTTTGGAGGCAAAGGGGGTACGGGCAAGACGACCCTTGCCGGCCTCCTGATTCGATATCTGATTGAAAAAGGAATGAAGCCCGTCTTGGCGGTGGATGCCGATTCCAACGCAAACCTCAATGAAGTTTTGGGGGTTCGTCTGGAGGAAACCCTATCCCAAGCCCGTGAGATGATGAAAAAGGATGTGCCTACGGGCATGACCAAGGACATCTTCATGGAAATGAAGATGGAACAAGCCTTGGTGGAAGGTGACGGGTTCGACCTTATCGCCATGGGCCAGCCTGAAGGACCCGGCTGTTATTGCGCAGCCAATAATCTGTTGGCGAGCCTTCTTGACCGCTTGATGAAAAACTATCAGTACCTGGTTATTGACAACGAAGCCGGCATGGAACATTTCAGTCGTCTCACCCAAAAGGATGTGGATGTGCTGATGCTGGTTTCCGATCCCAGCCGTCGAGGCTTAACGGCTGCTTGTCGCATTTCGGAACTGGTGGATTCCTTGCCCATGAGGGTGGGCAAGAAGATTCTTGTGGTCAACCAGGTCCAGGAACCCATAGCCTGGCCCGACGAAGTGGTGAAAGTCTTTTCCAACGGAAATATTTACACCATGCCTGCGGACCCACTGTTGGCTCAATTCGACATGGAAGGCAAACCCACCAGCCAGCTTCCCAAGGATTCCAAAGTGGTGCAGGCGGCTTGGGCTCTGTTTGACAAAGTGGTTAAAGAGGAAAAGCAAGCTTGAGGTGAAGAAAGCCATTTTCGGTCAAAGTGGCGATAGGGGAGGGGGAGTTTATGGTGGCCGTTGGACAGGCGTTGTTGAGCGTGACAGACAAGACAGGCCTGGTGCCTTTCGCTCAAGGCTTGGTGCGGCATGGGGTTCGGCTGCTGTCGACGGGCGGCACGGCCAAGGTTCTTCTGGAAGCCGGCGTCCCTCTTCGAGAGGTGTCTGATTACACGGGTTTTCCGGAGATGCTGGACGGCCGTGTGAAGACTCTGCAGCCCAAAATCCACGGCGGCATTTTGGCCATGAGGGATCGGCCTGAGCACATGGAGACATTGGCGGCGCACGGCATCGAACCCATCGACATGGTGGTGGTGAATCTTTACGCTTTTGAAAAGACCATTGCGAATCCTCAATGTCGCTTTGAAGATGCCATTGAAAACATCGATATCGGCGGGCCGGCGCTTATTCGCGCGGCTGCAAAAAACCATGCCCATGTGGTGGTGGTCACGGACCCCGAAGATTACGGAAGGATCCTTCAGGAAATGGATGCCACAGGCGGGAAGGTATCGGCGGCCACACGGCTGCAATTGGCCGCCAAGGCTTTTTGTCTGACTCACCGATATGATGGGGCGATCTGTCGATATCTCGAGAGCCGGTAAGGGACAGCCACACTATAACCGTGGGGCCGCAAGCGGGGATTTCCCCGCTTTCGTGTTCTTGATGCCTGAGCGCGTGAGTGAGGAAGAAATTCATGAAGATACTTGTGGTGGGAAGCGGCGGCAGGGATCATGCCATTGCATGGAAGTTTACGCAAAGCGATCGCGTCAAAAAGGTTTATGTCGCCCATGGCAACGCCGGCATTTCGCAGATCGCTCAATGCGTGGATGCCCAGGAACCGGAAGAGATAGCGAATTTTGCCCAAAAGGAAGGTATCGATTTGACCTTTGTCGGCCCCGAGAAGCCTCTTTCAGCTGGAATCGTGGACCTTTTTGAAAGTCTTGGTTTAGCCATTATCGGGCCCAATCGGCGAGCGAGCCGTCTGGAGTCCAGCAAATGCGACACCAAGATCATGCTTCGAGATTTGGGGATTCCGGTGCCTGAATTTGCTGTTTTTTCCGATCCTGACGCAGCTCGTGCCTATGTGCGTTCCGTCGGATACCCCGTGGTGGTCAAGGCCGACGGGTTGGCGGCAGGCAAAGGATCCTTGGTCTGCAACGATGTGGCTGAAGCGGAAGCGGCCGTTCACGACATCATGGAAGCCAGAATTTTTGGGGAAGCCGGATCCCGCGTGGACATTGAAAAGCGCCTCTACGGCCGAGAACTGTCCTTTTTCTGTTTTTCCGACGGCTACAGCCTTGTCCCCATGGTGGCCGCTCAGGACTACAAGCGCGCCTATGATGATGACCAAGGAAAAAACACAGGCGGCATGGGTTCCTATTCGCCTCATCCGTGGCTGGATGAAGGACTCGTGGAAATCATCATGAGCCGGGTTGCCAGGCCTTTGATTCACGGCATTCGGGAAAAGCACGGCATCCTATACCGTGGCATCCTCTATCTGGGCCTCATGCTGGTGCAGGAAGGCTCGAGCATCACCCCTTACGTCCTGGAAATCAACATTCGCCTGGGGGATCCGGAAGCTCAGGTCATCCTTCCTCGCTTGAAAACGGATTTGGTGGATGTCTGCGAAGCCATTCTGGCCGGACGGCTTCAGAATGTGCCCTTGCAGTGGGATCCTCATTACCGCCTGTGTTTGATTGCCGTCAGCGGTCGCACCAAGGGCAAAAAAGGTTGGTATAAGGGTTATCCCGATCGCTACAAAATCGGTGTGCCCATTCAGGGTCTTGAAACGGTGGATCCCCGGTGTCTGGTGTTCCATTCAGGCACAGGATGGGGGGAGAATGGGACTCTGGTCACCACCGGAGGCAGAGTGTTAGGGATTGTGAGCTCTGGTGAGACTTTGGCCGAAGCCAGATCTGTGGCCTATCGAGAAATGGAAAAAATTCGGTTTGAAGGCATCTATTACCGTAAAGACATCGGCAAAGATTGAAAATAAACCATACCGGATTTCCAAGGCGTAAAGGGCTTTCAAAACCTATGGAGGAGAACATGGAGGTCAGAAAACCTCTTGTGGGCGTCTTGATGGGAAGTGATTCAGACCTTCCGGTGATGGAAGGGGCTTTTGAAGTGCTTCGAAAATTTGATGTGCCCTTTGAAGCGGCTGTGCTTTCGGCACACCGAACTCCGGAACGTGCGGCGCACTATGCCGCCACGGCGGCCGAGAGGGGCCTGAAGGTGATTATTGCGGCGGCGGGTTGGGCCGCTCATTTGGCAGGCGTTTTGGCATCCAAGACCATCCTTCCGGTCATAGGAGTTCCGGTGGACTCTTCCCCTCTTCAAGGCATGGACGCCTTGTTGTCCACGGTGCAGATGCCCCCGGGCATTCCTGTGGCCACAATGGCCATCGGGAAAGGCGGGGCTCGAAACGCCGCTCTGTTTGCTGTCCAGATTTTGGCTCTTTCCCAGGAAAACTTGGCAGAAGCTTTGAGGCGCCACAAGGCGGACATGGCCTCAGATGTTCTGGCCAAAAATGAAAAGATTGACGCTTCCGTAAGGGTTCAGGGACTTCTATGAAATCGTTGCCGCGATGGATGGCGCCGTTTCTTGAATTCCCTAAGGATTTGGAAGAGCTTTTGCGCCGTGGTGGCGTGGTGATTTATCCGACGGAAACGGTCTACGGTTTGGGTGGAGATCCTCGCAATGCCGCTGTTCTTGAGAGGATCTATGCGTTGAAGGGTCGACCGCTCCACAAGCCCCTGCCGCTGATTGCCTCGAATGTGGAGACGGTTCAAAAATGGGTGCAGTGGCGGTCGCATCCTTTAGATCGCATCGCCAAACACTTCTGGCCCGGGCCTTTGACCTTGGTGCTGCAAGCATCCTGGAACGTGCCGCAGAACCTGACGTCAAAGGAAGGCACGTTGGCCGTGCGTGTGAGTGCCCATCCGCTGGCGATCTTGCTAGCCGAAGCCTGTGGAGGCATGCTGGTGGCTACCAGCGCGAACCTTTCCGGTGAACCTGCGGTATCGAATCCGGCGGAACTTTCATCCGATTTACTAAACGCGGTGGACGGTCTCGTGGACGTCGGGCCTTTGCCTCCTTCCCCTCCTTCCACCATCCTGGCCGTAGCCTTTGAAGGCACTCGATATTCTTTGAAAGTGTTGCGGGAAGGAGCCGTTTCCGTAGAGACTCTGCGCGAATTTTTTCGTGGTGAGCCGGTGGCCAGCCCGATGGAGGAACTTTGATTTATTGGCTGATTACCATTGTGGTGTTGTGTGCGGGTTTCGGCGTCCCGGGATGGTGGTGCGCTCGACAGTGGCGAAAGGAGCTGCGGGGGCCTCGACGCGTTGTGCTCACGGGCGGCGGGACTGGAGGTCATGTCAATCCGGCCTTGGCCATCGCGGAAGCGATCAAGAAGCGGGAACCGGACACCCATTTTCTTTATGTGGGTGTGGCGGGCAAAGCGGAAGCCGTCATTGTGAAGAGGGCGGGTATGCCTTTACGGTTCGTGTCTTCACGGGGTCTTCCAGGGTTTCGACCTTCCTTGGCCCTGGCGCGTTTCGGCGTGGCCTTGGCGATGGGGGTTGTGCAGTCTCTGTGGATTCTCGCCAGGTTTCGACCCCATTGGATCATCGCCACAGGAGGGTACGTAAGCGCCCCCATTGCCATGGCAGGCTTTGTGCTCAAAGCCTTCGGCATCGGGCCGGTCAAGATCTTTCTGCATGAACAGAACAGTGTTCCGGGCCAAATGAACCTGTTTCTCGGTCGTTACGCGGACCGCGTGTTCCTCACTTTTCCTCAAACCCTCGCCTATTTTCCCAAAAACGGTTGCGTGGTGGGATACCCTGTACGCCATTCCATCCTGGAAATTCCCAGGGAGGAAGCTCGTCAAAGACTGTCTTTTCCCCTGCCCGAAGGACGCCGGGTGGTCTTTATCTTCGGCGGGTCTCAAGGAGCTCGCACGATCAACCGGGCCGTGGTGGATGCCTTGGCTGTTTTGTCCCAGCATCGCGACAAAATTTTTATAATCCATGGCATGGGCTTGGCCGCTTCGGAAGACTATCACGCCGTCCAAGACACCGAAGCCTTGCTCAAGGCGCGCTACGACGAAGAAACTCTGGCCTCTTTCAGCGATTTTTACTACCGCCAGGACTACTTTCATAACATCGCCGAAGTTTATGCCGTAAGTGATCTCATCGTCTGTCGCAGCGGCGCTGGAAGTCTCAATGAACTGGCCAGGCTGGGCAAACCCTCTCTGCTGATTCCCAAAGCGAACCTGCCAGGGGACCATCAGGTCATGAATGCGAGAGCCATGAAGCGGGCTCGAGCGGCCGAAGTGCTTTTTGAAGACACGGTGGTGGAAAAGGGAGAACTTCGGGACCGGATTGACGGAGAGGTTTTGGCGGCCAAGATTTTGGAGCTGCTTGATGATGAGGCCGGCCTCAAGGAAATGTCTGAAAAATGCCGTCAGTTCTTTAGAAAACAGGCGGCGGCCAGAATTTTGAGTGAACTTTACGGCGATCGCACTTTTGACAACGGCTGGACCACGCAGCCTTTGGAGACCTTATCCCCTCTCCTCACCAACAACCAGCTCTTGCGCCGCTTACAGAAAGCTTACGAAGCCGATTCGACGTGTTATGATCCCGAGCATCTTTCTGGAATTTCGGAAGACTTGGCCTATTACCGTTACAGAGCCGCCGCCTTGCTGGTGCATCCGTCCTGGGCCTTACGCAACCTGGGTGTGAAACTTATCGGCTTGACTCGATACCAAGAAAAAACAGGCACACTGCTTCATATGCTTTTGGATCGCACACCGGCTTCGCGGCTGGAGCGCTGGTTCGGCGGTGATTTCAAACAGGTGGGCTTTATCCGCCGCAACGTGATCGCTGCCTTGATGGTGCTGAACCGTCTGGACCCTTCGGTGGAGCAGGCACTCATGACCGCCATGGAGGATCCTTACTATGAAGTGAGGGCTCAGGCGTGCCGTGCCGTTTCTCATTTCGGCAGGTATTTGGCGGGGAAAGAACCCTGGCTCAAGGTCCTTTTGAAAAAGCTCGATGATCGATGTTTTGAAGTCAAAGTGGAAGCGGCACGGGCTTTGGGGGAAGTGGGAACCGACGGCCGAGCACTGGAAGCGCTTTTGAATCTCGGGGAGGCCTTCCATTGGCAGGTGCGTAATGCCGCTTTGATGGGCGTGCGCCGACTCATGGAGAGGCAGGTGATTTGGCCGTGCGAAGAGCTTTCTCAAAAACTGAGCCGATTCATTTTGACCGCTCCTGACTTTCGTCCCCATTTTGTTATTCGAGAAAACTTCAATGCGGTGATACAGCTCTGCCGTCGTCGCGGCTCCATGAACCCGGCCGGCGACGAGGCCGAACCCGGAATTGTTGTCGGGAAAAAGACATGATTTACGAACTGGCTAATGAGATTCTGGAATCATGGCAGGCCTTTTCCTTTTTAAGGCTGATCAATTACCTCACCTTTCGGGCGATCATGGCGGCTCTGACCGGAGCGGCTTTCGTGTTCGTTTTCAGCCGACCTTTTATCCTGTACATGCACAGAAAGGGTTTTCAGGATCAGCATAGGGAAACGGGCCTGGCTACCCACGACAAGAGCGGGACGCCCACCATGGGCGGCGTCTTGATAGTGGGAGCCGTGGTCTTTTCCATGGGCCTATGGGGTAATTGGCGGAATCCCTTTCTGCAATGGCCTATGCTGGCCATGCTCTGGCATGCCCTCATGGGTTTTGCCGATGATTACCGGAAAATCGTCAAAAAAAGCGGAAACAGAGGATTATCGGAGCGCACGAAACTGGCGTTGCAGAGCCTTTTCAGTGCAGGTTTCGCGTGGATCATGGTCGGTCCCCTATCTCCGATGGGACAAGATATGGCTGTGCGCCTCTATGTGCCTTTTGTCAAGGTTCCTCTCTTCACCCTGCATCCTCTCGTCTACGCCTTGTTCATTTTTCTGTTCGTCATTTTCGTTTCCAATGCCGTCAATATCACCGACGGCCTGGATGGGTTGGCCATCACACCGTCCCTGTTTGTCATGGGAGTGCTTGGCGTATTTGCTTACGTGCAGGGCAACACCATCTATTCCGCCTACCTTTTTTATCCTTATCTCAAAGGCGCGGGGGAACTCACGGTCTTCGGAGCGGCTTTCATCGGAGCGGGTTTGGGATTTCTTTGGTACAACGCCTATCCGGCTCAGATTTTCATGGGGGATACGGGTTCTTTGGCCATCGGGGGGACGGTGGCGGTCATTTCGGTGCTGCTGAAGCAGGAATTCCTCTTTCCCATTCTTGGCGGGCTTTTTGTTGCTGAAGCTTTGAGTAGTCAGATTCAGGATAAGATTGGGGTTCGATGGCTGGGGCGCCGTATTTTTTACAGAGCGCCCCTCCACCATGATTTGCAACATCGAGGGATCGCGGAAACCAAAGTGGTTATTCGACTTTGGATTATTTCCGGTCTTCTGGCCCTTGTGGCTCTGGCCACCCTAAAGATCCGATAAAAAACCTGTGTGAGGTTCGAAATCCGGTAGGATTTTAATGCCCCGCTGGATTTCTTTTCTCGGGCACTCTTCGACCCACGCAATCATAACGGAATCCCAGAGCCTTCATCTGGTCGGGTTCATACACATTGCGCAGATCCACGAAAACGGGTTCGGCCAAAAGAGACTTCAGGCGAGGCAGATCCAAAGCCCGGTATTCGTTCCATTCCGTCACTAAAACCACACAGTGGGCTCCCTCGCAGGCTTCGTAAGGAGAGGAGCAATAGGTGACTTCCGGAAGCAGCTTGGCGGCTTCCTTCATGGCCTGAGGGTCATGAGCACGCACGATGGCTCCGTGTTCCATGAGCGCCGGAATAATGGTCAAGGCGGGGGCTTCTCGCATGTCGTCGGTTTCCGGTTTAAAGGCCAATCCCAGGACCGCGATGACTTTTCCTGCCTCCGAGCCGCCAAGAGCGGCACGAATCTTTCGAACCATACGCGCTTTTTGCGCCGCGTTCACTTCCACCACCGCTTCCACAATGCGACAGGCCACGCCATGTTCCTGCGCAATTCTCAGAAGCGCCAAAGTGTCTTTTGGAAAACAGGATCCACCGTAACCGGGACCCGGATGAAGAAACTTCTTTCCGATCCTTCCGTCCAGTCCCATGCCTTTGGCCACAGCGTGCACGTCGGCTCCCACTTCTTCGCATAGATTGGCCATTTCATTGATGAAACTGATCTTGGTGGCCAAAAAGGCGTTGGAGGCGTATTTGATCAGTTCCGCTGTTTCTATGGTGGTGATCACAAAAGGGGTTTCAATCAAATAAAGGGGCCGATAGATGGCTCGAAGCCTTTCTTCGGCTCGAGGGCTTTCCACACCGAGAACAACCCTGTCTGGGCGCATAAAATCAGCGATGGCCGCTCCTTCCCTCAAGAACTCAGGGTTACTGGCCACATCAAAATCGGCCTTGGGATTTTCCTGAGCGATGATGCGTGCCACCTGCCGAGCGGTTCCCACAGGCACCGTGCTTTTGTTGACCACCACGGTGTAGTCTCTGAGACGCGGGGCGATGGCTCGAGCTGCCTCAAACACATAGCTCAGATCCGCATAGCCGTCGCCTCGACGCGAAGCCGGAGTGCCCACGGCAATAAAGATCACATCGGCCTCCCCGATAAAGGGATCGAACTCAAAGGAAAACGTTAACCTTCCGGCGGCGCTGTTTTTTTCCACCATGGGTTGAAGTCCCGGTTCGTAGATGGGCACCTGGCCTTCACGTAACCGCTGAATTTTCTGGGTGTCAATATCGATGCAGGTGACCTGATGCCCAAATTCCGCAAAACAGGTCCCGCTTACCAAGCCTACGTAGCCCGTCCCGATGACCGCTATTTTCATTGTCTCCTCGTCTTCGAATGCTGTAAGCTTTTTATGAAAGAAACTAACAAACAATGGCGTGCGCCACTTTAGCACAGCCGTTCGAGAAGTGAAGAGCGAAGCCATGCGCCGGTGGTCTTTGAGGACGAAAATCTTTGCGGCCATCGTGGGCGTCACCGTGGTGAGCCTGACGATCACGGGCGGCCTTCTCTTCCGGCACGCCACCCGCCTGGTTCGGTCGAAAACCATCGACGAACTTTCCACGGCATCCGCTGCCGTGGCTCACTATGTGGAACATAGTCTGGAAGACGCTTTACGTCAGCTGGAAACATGCGCCACGCCTTGGTTGCAAAAGCGTCCGGATACAGAGACAAATTCTGAACAAGGCACAGATGTCTCTCGAAAGCCATCGTTTTTGGCGGTTTCCCGTCATCTGGTTCAGACTTTTCCCTGGATCGTGGCGGCGGCGTATCGAGAAACTAACGGACAAATCCTTTTCAGCCATGGTGAGGAACGCCTTCTTGCGACGTCTTTAGAGACATGCGATCCCTTGGCTCTTTTTCCCAAAGGGTGTTTCATACGAGTTTTTGAACAGGCCGATGTGAGAAAGGTGTATGTGGAGCTGGGCTTAAGCCGATTGGAAGGGGGGCGCCCATGGTCCTGCTCCTGGACCTTTGTTGTGGATATGTCCTCCTTGATGGAAACGGCACCCGTGCCTCAAAGACTTTTTAACGACCTTGTGGTGGTTTTGGGCAGACCGGGGCGCGCCGATGCTCTGGTGGTCAAGTCGGCATCATGGGCGGACAAGAAACTTCAAGAGGATCTGGCTGGAAGGCTTGGACAGATCTTTCTGGGCGCTCGAAACCTGGATCCTGGTCCCATAAGGGTTGAAGCCCAAGAAATCCTGGCGGCATTCAGCCCCTTGCCCAAGGTTCGGTGGCCTCTTGCCATGGCCCTACCCTTGCCTCATGCCGGCCTTCCTTCCTCGGCCCTGCTTGCGGGTGTGGCTTGGGCTTGCTCCTTGAGTGTCCTGCTTTCCCTGGGGGTGGCGTGGCTTGCCGCTTCGCGCCTCATGCAACCTCTTCGCCGTCTTCAGGAAGCTTTTCGCCAATTCAGCCAAGGACACTGGAATGTTCAAGTGCCGGTGACGTCCGGGGACGAAATCGCCGAATTAACCGACGGGTTCAACCAAGGGGTGGTGTTTCTGAACACCCAGCACCGAAAGCTCAAGAGATTTCAAACCGTGGTGCAGCATGCTCAGGATGCCGTGGTTCTGTGTTCTTCAAAAGGAAGCTTCGTCTATGCGAACCCGTCAGCCTACGAGTTTTTCGGTTTCCAACGCCGAGAAGACATGGTCCTCACGAGACTTCACGACCGAGTCTGCACCGTGGATCGAGAACGGTTTGAAAACACCGTCTGGCCGCTCATGCTTCAAGGGCCATGGGAAGGGGAAGTCCATTTTTGTCGTCAGGATGGAAAAGTTCAGGTGGGATGGCTTCGAGCAGGCGTGGTTCCTGAAAGTACCGGTGAAGCTAACTTTGTCTACGCCATCATTCGGGATATTTCCGATCGAAAGGCGACGGAAGAAGCTCTGCGCACCGCTGAAGAATACTACCGAACCCTGTTTCGAACCAGCCGCGATGCCATTGTGGTGACCGATCCTTCAGAAATCATTGTGGATGTCAACGAGCCCGCCTTTCCCTGCATGTTCGGATACACACGCCAAGAAATTCTGGGCCGCTCCATCTTTCATCTCATGGCCGACGAATCCAAAGATGCTAAAAGACCTTTTTCGGACGCCATGAAAGAAGCTGAACGCGTCACCCTCAAATGGCGCCGTAAAGATGGATCCCTCTTTCAAGGCGAAGCCACCCTAAGCGCCCTCAAAAATGCCAAGGACCAATGGCTTGGCTATGTCCGCGTAATTCGCGACGTAAGCGAACGAGAAGGCTTTTTGGAAAAATTGGAAAAGGCCTACCAGGATCTCAAGAGTTTAGATGAGTTAAAGGATAAATTCTTGGCCGGAGTCAGTCATGATCTGCGTACCCCCCTCATTCCCGTAAGGGCTTTTCTGGAAAAGCTGCTTCAAGGCAAATGGGGACCGCTGACACCTAGGCAGGAAGAGTTCCTTCGTTACTGTTTGATCGGCGTGAGTCGAGAAATGATTCTTGTGGATGAGTTGCTGGACTACACGCGGCTGAAATCGGGAAAACTGACCCTGCGTCAAGAAAGGGTGGACCTGCAGGAAGTTCTTCGAACAAGCCTGTTTCTTCTCAAAATCTTGGCTGAAACCAATCGGTTGACCATTGCCGTGGACATGCCCTTGGAACCTGTTTCAATCCTGGGGGATTACAACAAGCTGCTGCGCATCTTTCATAATTTGTTTTCCAACGCGGTCAAATACAACCGACCGGGAGGCCATGTGACGGTTCGAGGCACCTGGGAAGGTCCTGAACATTTTCGTGTGGCTGTGGAAGACACAGGGATCGGCATTCCCCAAGAAGATTTACGGCGCATTTTTGACGATTTTTACCGCGTGGGGGCCAGCGGATCCCTTGTGCGGGGTTCCGGTATTGGGCTGGCGGTGGTGAAGGAATTGGTGCACCTGCATAACGCCGAGCTGGATGTGCAAAGCACCCTGGGTGTCGGAAGCATCTTTGCCATCACTTTTCCCGTGCTGGGGGATTCTCGGGATGGCCAGAACGAAGCCTCGTCGTGAAACGTGAAATCTTCAGGGTGATTGGTTCGACCGGAGGCGGCTAAAGGGCAGACCATGTGGCTCATGAAGGGAGGGAATGGACGGTGGAGGTTTTTACATTTTCCAAGAAAGGCGACGGTGGAGAGACAAGCCTGTTGACCGGGGAAAGGGTTTCCAAGGCAAGCCTAAGACCGGAGACCTACGGCACTTTGGATGAGGCCAGTTCCGTTTTAGGACTGGCCAAGGCTCTAAGCACCAATGACACGGTGCGCCATATGGTGCACACCATTCAGGAGGATTTGATCCTTCTCGGAGCGCAACTGGCCTGCAGCGCCGAAAAACGCTGTGACTGGAAGGTGGAAAACCAGCATGTGCATCGGCTGGAACAATGGATCGAAGACCTGCAGCGAGAAGTGCCTCTCCCGCGCCATTTCGTGCTGCCCGGAACCAACCCTGTCAGCGCCGCTCTGGATATGGCCCGGACCGTCGTGCGGCGCGCCGAACGCCGTGCAGCAGGCATGAAGGAAGCCGGCATGCTGGAAGAACCTCTCGTGCACGCCTACCTGAACCGCTTGGCCGACCTTTTGTTCACCTTGGCTCGATACGCTGAAAAATACCCTTGAGCGTCCCGGTTCATGGAAGCGTGCACCACAAAAAATCGCAAGAGAAAGAGAAAAAAAACGAAAAAAACCGAGAGATCAAAGGCTCACATTTTCCCTCTTTTTTCAGAAACTCCTGTTCCTTCCCCGAGATTTTCCTTTTTCGAACTTGCCATTTGGCTGAAAGATCTTTATGAAATGTTAGCACTCGACGGTAGCGAGTGCTAACATCATTTCAAGGGTGACAAGGAGTGAGAGGCCATGAAGTTACGTCCACTGCATGACCGGGTGATTGTCAAACGTTTGGAGGAAGAGGAACGGACCCAAGGCGGCATCATCATTCCCGACACGGCCAAGGAAAAGCCTCAGCAAGGCAAGGTTTTGGCTGTGGGCAAGGGGAAGCTTTTGGACAAGGGGGATGTAGTTCCCTTGATGGTCAAGGAAGGCGACCGGGTGCTCTTTTCCAAGTATGCCGGCACGGAAGTCAAGGTGGAAGGTGAAGAGCTTCTCATTATGCGTGAAGACGACATTCTGGCCATTCTCGACTGATCGCATGGATGAGGAGGAGGCATCATGGCAGCGAAGGAAATCAAATACTACAGTGAAGCGCGTTCCAAGATTTTGAAGGGCGTTGACATCTTGGCCGATGCGGTCAAGGTGACTTTGGGCCCCAAGGGCCGTAATGTGGTCATTGAGAAAACCTTTGGATCACCCACGGTGACCAAGGATGGTGTCACGGTTGCCAAGGAAATCGAGCTTGAGGACAAGTTCCTCAACATGGGCGCGCAGATGGTCAAGGAAGTGGCCAGCAAGACCAGTGATGTGGCGGGTGACGGCACCACCACGGCCACCATTTTGGCCCAGGCCATTGCCCATGAAGGTTTCAAGTTGGTGGCGGCCGGGCATAACCCCATGGCTTTGAAGCGCGGTATTGAAAAGGCGGTGGCCAAAGCCGTGGAGGCCCTCAAGGAAATGAGCAAGCCCACCAAGGACCAGAGGGAAATCGCCCAGGTGGGAACCATTTCCGCCAACAATGACGCCACCATCGGGGACATCATTGCCGAAGCCATGAACAAGGTCGGCAAAGAAGGTGTCATCACGGTGGAAGAAGCCAAGGGCATGGAAACCACTCTGGATGTGGTGGAAGGGATGCAGTTCGACCGGGGCTACATTTCCCCGTACTTTGTCACCGATCCCGAAAAGATGGAAGTGGTCCTGGAAGATGCTTACATCCTCTGCCATGAAAAGAAGATCAGCGGCATGAAGGATTTGCTGCCCATTCTGGAGCAGATCGCCAAGATGGGCAAGCCGCTGCTCATTATTGCCGAGGACGTGGAAGGCGAAGCCCTGGCTACCTTGGTGGTGAACAAGCTGCGCGGCACCTTGAAGGTTTGCGCCGTGAAGGCTCCTGGCTTTGGGGATCGTCGCAAGGCCATGTTGCAGGACATTGCCATTTTGACCGGCGGTCAGGTGGTGTCCGAAGACCTGGGTGTCAAGTTGGAAAACGTGACCTTGAAGGATCTGGGATCCGCCAAGCGTGTGGTGGTGGACAAAGACAACACCACGATTGTGGATGGAGCTGGATCCAAGGAAGCTATTGAAGCGCGGGTCAAGCAGATTCGTGTGCAGATCGAGGAAACCACCAGCGACTATGATCGCGAAAAACTGCAGGAACGCCTGGCCAAGCTGGTGGGTGGCGTGGCCGTGATTCGCGTGGGGGCGGCTACGGAAACGGAGATGAAGGAAAAGAAGGCCCGTGTGGAAGACGCTTTGAACGCCACCCGCGCCGCCGTGGAAGAAGGCATCGTGCCGGGTGGTGGTGTGGCCCTGCTGCGCTGCCAAAAGGCCTTGGAAGATCTGAAGCTTGAGGGTGAGGAAAAATTCGGCCTGGACATCGTGCGCAAGGCTTTGGAAGCGCCGGTGCGCCAGATTGCCGACAATGCCGGCCATGAAGGTTCCGTGGTGGTGGAAAAGGTGCGCGAAGGTGAAGGAGCCTTTGGCTTCAACGCAGAAAAAGAAATTTATGAAGACCTGATTGCGGCCGGGGTTATCGATCCCACCAAAGTGGTGCGATTTGCTCTGCAAAATGCGGCCAGCGTCGCGTCCCTGCTGCTCACCACCGAAGCGATGATTGCCGAAAAACCTAAGGAGAAGAAAGAAAGCCCGACCCCGCCCATGGATGACATGTATTAATTCCAGGGCCATCACGGGGCACTTCCAAGAACCCGGACTCTGTCCGGGTTCTTTTTTGTTGCACCTTCGGCGTCGATTTTGCTAAGCAACGGAACGCTGCACCTAAATCCGTGCTGAAAAGCATGAAAGGAGGAGCCGCCATGGCTCGCGTCACAGTCGAAGATTGCCTCAGACAAGTAGAAAATCGGTTCGCCTTGGTCCATTTGGCGGTCCGTCGCGTTCTTCAGCTTCGCAAAGGGGCGGCGCCCCTTATCGATGCGCCGAAAAACAAAGAAGTGGTCATCGCCCTGCGCGAGATTGCCGCCGGAAAAGTGACACCGCAGAACATTCTGGAACTTGAGGCTCAAGAAGACCAAACCGGTGAACTTGCTCGGCGTCGTCGCATTGCTTCCAGTTCTGAAGAGATTCAGGAAGTCCTGGAAGAGTCGGCTCAGAGCGGGTCCTTGGAAGAGAACATGGAAGAGGCCGTAGCCGAGGAAAGGCGGAAAAAGGACGAAGAGATCGACTGAAGCGTCGCCGTCAAGGCCCATGGAGTGAAGCCGGCATGGGAAACCAGAGCGTCATGACTTGTTTAGAAAAGCGGGAATGGCTTAATCGATCGGCGGTGGCTTTGGACGATCTTCTCGGCCGGGGTCGAGCTCTGGAGGAAGCGGGGCTGATTCACGATGCCGTGGATTTTTATGAAAAGGCTCAGGCGAAGAGTGAACTGGAGCGACTGGTGCCTTTAGCCCTCGAGGAAGGGGATGCTTTTCTTTTTGTTCGCCTGCACCGGCTTCTGAAAAAGGATCCTTCCCCTGAACAGTGGAAAATCCTGGCCCAACGGGCGGAAGCCCAGGGAAAAAACCTTTATGCTCAACGTGCACGGCAACACCTTTCTTGACAAGCGGTCCCACCATGCTTATGGAACCTTCGGCTTTGCCGTCCTTTGAAAGAAACCCTAAAGAGCTTTTTAAGCACAGGTGATGGCGACGATGGCATCGACCCGGGACTATTACGAGATCCTTGGAGTTTCTCGCAACGCCAGCGAAGAAGAAATCAAGAAAGCTTATCGAAAGCTGGCCCTTCAATACCACCCCGATCGCAATCCGGGGGACAAGGAAGCTGAAGAAAGGTTTAAGGAAGCGGCGGAAGCCTACGAAGTGCTTCGAGATCCTCAAAAACGCCAATTATACGACCAATTCGGTCATGAAGGACTACGTGGAGCCGGCTTTCAAGGTTTTCAAGGATTTGAGGATATTTTCAGTTCCTTCGGGGACATCTTTCAGGAGTTTTTTTCCTTCAATTTTGGGACGTCTCAAAGGCCGAGAACCAGTGCTCGACCGGGAAACGATCTTCTTTACGAGCTGGAAATTTCCTTTGAAGAAGCCGTTTTTGGCACCGAAAAGGATTTGGAAATCGACACATACCGGCAGTGCGAACGCTGCGGAGGCAGCGGATCGGAGCCGGGATCTTCGGAAAGCACATGCCCCTTGTGTCGAGGGCGTGGGCAGGTGGTGCAGAGCCAAGGGTTTTTCCGTATTGCCACCACGTGCACGCGTTGCCATGGAGCCGGCCGTGTGATCACAACCCCTTGTCGCGATTGTGGCGGGCAAGGACGACTTCGATGCGTGAAAAAAGTGCATGTAAAAGTGCCGCCGGGCGTGGATTCCGGAACACGGCTTCGTTTGCGTGGTGAAGGCGAAAGCGGTTATCGCGGGGGTATGGCGGGGGATCTGTATGTGCGGCTGAAAGTACGGCCTCACGAAATTTTTGAACGGGACGGCAACGACCTCTATGCCAAAATCTCCGTCTCTTTCGTGCAAGCCATCCTGGGCGACCAGGTTCTCCTGAAGACTTTGGATGGCGAAAAGATCATCAGGATTGAACCGGGCACACAGCCCGGGACGGTGCTTAAGTTTCATGGGGAAGGGGTGCCTTCTCTTCGAGGCTACGGACGAGGCGACCTCTTTGTCCAGGTTGATGTGACCATCCCCTCCAAGATCACGCCCCGCCAAAAAGAGCTTCTTCAGGAATTTCTGGCCATTGAGGAAGAAAAGGCCGAAAAAAAAGGCCGTAAGTGGCCGTGGACCAAGCGACATCAAGACAAGAATCGAGTTGCAGGGGAAGCCGCCCGCTAAGAGTCGGGGACCGTCAAATCCTGCGCTTAGGATGCTGCCTTTCCATTGATCAAAGGGACGCGTCGGAGTGCCCGTTTGCGGTCCAGAAGGGAAAGAACAAATGGAAGGCGGAATCTGTGAGGATGGTTGACGGAAAAAGAGGGAGCGGTTTTTCAGAGTCAGAAAAGGTGTGGGGCGGACACATGGGTTTGCCCGTTACGGGGGGGTGGTTTCGGGCGGACACATCGGTCCGCCCCTACGGGACAACGATTTTGGGCGGATACATCGGTGTACCCGTACAGGGTGTTGGTTTTAGGTGGATACATTGTTACGCTGCGACGGGTTCAAAAGAATCCGAAGACGTCGATTTTGCTGTCGTTTGAGGCGATAAGGCCTTATGGTACCACAGGAAATCCTTGGTGGGCCGCTGAAACCGGCGGCGGCTCATGGGCCAAGAGCTAAGGAGGGTCGATCGTGTGGGCTGACCGTCAATCCGGCCAATACCAAGATTTTCATGCCACAGCCCTCTATTGTCCACGATGTCGGCAGGCCATGCCGGTGCGAAGTCGCCTTCTTTTGATTCTTCCTGACGGGGAACTTCACGAATACTTGTGCGCGGTGTGTGCCACTTCCGTAGGCACAAAGACTGTCAGAGAAGAGCGTGAAGCCCGCATCTATGTGGCGTAATCAAGCAACTCTGAAAAGCTCAAATCCTTTCATGAGCCTGAATGTGCACAGAGGTGAACGAGGATGATTGAAGCGCAAGGTTTGACCAAGTGGTATGGAACGGTTCCGGCCATTCAGGATGTGAGTTTTGAAATCGCCAAGGGCGAGGTGGTGGGGTTTTTGGGCCCGAATGGTGCCGGCAAATCCACCACCATTCGCATTCTCACGTGTTTCATGCCGCCTACAGCCGGATCCGCCAAAGTAGACGGCTTGGACTGCCTGGAAAACTCCTTGGAAGTCCGGCGCCGCATTGGATATCTGCCAGAAAATGTTCCTTTATATAACGAAATGACGGTGCGTCGGTTCCTTTCCTTTGTGGCTCAAGTCAAAGGGGTTCCTTGGAAAAACATGACAAAGGAAGTGGAACGGGTCATGGCCGTGTGCGGTTTGGAAGGAGTCCACAACCGAATCATTGGAAACCTTTCCAAGGGTTACCGACAAAGGGTGGGATTAGCCCAGGCGTTGGTGGGAAACCCTCCGGTGCTCATCTTGGACGAACCCACCATTGGGTTGGATCCGACCCAGATCGTGGAGATTCGAAAACTTATTCAGGATTTGAGACAAGACCACACGGTGCTGCTGAGCAGCCACATTTTGCCCGAAGTGGCTCAAATCTGCCAAAGGGTGCTCATTATCAACAAGGGCCGCATCGTGGCCACGGATGCCCCCCAAGCCCTCACGTCCCAGCTGCAAAAGTCGGCCAAAGTTCATCTGACGGTCTGTGGGGACGGCATTGGATTGGCCGAATCTTTGCGGCGCTTGGACGGAGTGTTGAACGTTGTTGTGGAAGGTGGCGAAACGTCACGGCTGATTGTGGAAACGGACCGTCACGCCGACCTTCGCCCCGCTTTGGCGCGCACGGTGGTGCAGCACGGTGCGGATCTCTTGGAATTGAAAACCGTGGATTTGAGCCTTGAAGATATCTTTATGCATTTGGTGACAGAGGAACCCTCGCAGGAACAGAGTGCGGTCGCCGAAACAACCCGAGTATCACAGCATGAGGAGGGGATGGAATCATGAGAGGTTTTTGGGCTGTTTATCGCAAGGAGCTGTATGTGCTTTTTGCCTCCCCTATCTTTTACGTGGTGGCTTTTATCTTTCTCGTGTTGAACGGCTACTTTTTCTATACGGCTTTGGCTTATTACAGCATGGTGAGCTTTCAAGCGGCCCAAAACCCTTTTATGGCCCAGCAGGTGAACCTGATGGACATGGTGGTGCGCCCCGTGCTTTTGGATCTTGGGGTTGTTCTTCTGCTCACGGCGCCTTTGCTCACCATGCGAACCTATGCTGAAGAAAGGCGTTCAGGCACCATGGAATTGCTTTTTACTCTGCCCGTCACCGACAAGGGAGTGCTGGCGGCCAAATTTGCAGGAGTGCTCACGATCTTGCTCCTTTTGTTGCTGGGGACCATGCCGTCCATGGTTTTGTTGGGGGTTTTGGCTGATCCCAACTGGAAAGTGACGCTATGCGCCTATGCAGGCTTGTTTTTGATGGGAGCGGCTTTTCTGTCTTTGGGTATGTTCTCATCGGCCTTGACCAGAAACCAGATTGTGGCGGCGGTCATTTCCTTCGGCGCCTTGTTGCTTTTTTGGGTGATCGGCTGGCTGAGTTCCATCATGGGGCCTACATCTGTGCGGCTGGCGGAATATCTATCCATCATTCGCCATTTCGATAATTTTTCCAAAGGGGTGCTGGATTCTCGAGACCTGGTCTATTACGTGATCTTTATAAGCTTTTTCCTTTTTCTAACCGTGCGCCAGATCGAATCCTACCGATGGCGTGGTTGATCGAAAGAACCGACAAGACACGATGGAGGCCTTGAAAGATGCCGAAGACCATGAAATCGCGGCGGCTGCATTACGGATCCAGCGCGGTTTTTTCCACCTTGGTTTTTTTGGCCATTTTGGTGCTGGTGGCTCTCATTGCCGAAAGACATCCTCTTCGAGCGGACCTTACGGAAACCGGGCAGTTCAGTTTATCGGAACAGAGCCGAAAAGTGGTGGCGTCCATCAAAGAGCCTGTGACCATCAAGGCTTTCTTTGCTTCCGGTGCTTCCGACGCCTCGCGTGCTAAGGATCTGCTGGAAACCTACCGTTACTACAACAAGAACCTTCACTATGAATTCATCGATCCCGACAGGGAACCGCAACTGGCCCGCCAATACGAAATTCGTGACTACGGGGTGTTGGTGGTTGAAGGTCAAGGACGTACGGAAATCGCCCCTCGCGCCGATGAGGAGGCTTTGACCAATGCGCTTTTTAAGCTTAGCCGGGAAGAGGACAAGGTCATTTATTTCCTCACGGGGCATGGGGAGCGATCCCCGGAGGAAATGCACAAAGGGGGATATTCTTCGGCCAAGTCGGCTTTGCTTAAGGAAAACTTTCAGGTCAAGCTGCTCAACTTGATGCAGCAGCCCCGGGTTCCCGAGGATGCCGCCGTGGTCGTCGTGGCGGGTCCTCAAAAGGCCCTGTTTCCTGAAGAGGTGGCCTCCCTGGAAGAGTATGTGCTGCACGGCGGGAAGGCAGTTTTCTTTCTTGATCCCGAAAAGGACGGTGGTGTGCCCTCTCTGCTGGAAAAATACGGTATTGCTCTTGGAAACGACATGATCATCGATAAACTCAGCCGGGTCTTCGGGGGCAGTTACCTCATGCCCGTCGTGACCCAATACGGGGCGCACAAGATGACACAAGGGTTCAATGTGGCCACCTTTTACTCAGAGGCTCGGTCCGTGTCCCCTGCTGATCCACCCCCGAACGGCGTGACCCTGGTGACTCTGGCCTCCACATCGGAAAATGCATGGGCGGAAACGGATCTGGAACGGCTTTATCGAGGGGAAGCAAGTTTTGAAGAGGGTAAAGACAAACCCGGTCCTGTGTCCCTTGGCGTATTGGCAGCCGTGGACATCAGCAAGTTTTCCGGCAAAGAGTCCGCAGCCTCCAAAGCCGAAGAAGACTCTCAGGGTTCCAACAAAGAAACTGCCGATAAAGAGCCCTTAAAGTCCAAACCGACCCTGGGATACCTGGTCACTTTTGGGGATTCGGACTTTGTGGACAACACACATTTCGGTGTTTCCGGCAATGCGGATCTGTTCCTCAACATGATGCATTTTCTTGCCGATGAGGAAACCCTCATCACCATTGAACCGAGAAAGCGAAAATCTCAAACCTTGATGCTCACGGCAAACCAAGCTCGAATGGTTTTTTGGACATCCGTGGTCGCGGTTCCTATGATCGTGTTGCTTGCAGGATTTGGGGTTTACCGTGTTCGGAGGTCGCAGCGATGAAGTGGCGTCATTCGTTCATTTACCTGCTCGTATTAGTCATCCTGGGCGGCTACTATTATTGGTTTGAAGTTGTCAAAAAGCGGGAAAAGGACGAGGCGGAAAGAATCAAAAACAAACTTTATACGGTGAAAGCGGAAACCGTCGAGGAGCTGTTCCTCGAAGCTGAAGGCAAGCCGAAGGTGCAAATAATCAAAAAAAACGGGACCTGGGTTTTGGAAGAGCCCCTCAACACCGAAGCTGATCAAAACGCTGTGGACACCTTGATTCATGTTCTGGTGGAATTGGAAAAAAGCCGTGATGTGGACACAGCCGCCAAGGACATGACCCTTTACGGGCTCGTGAAGCCTCACCTCGCAGTGCGGTTTCGTTCCGGAGACAGCTGGCATCGTCTGCGGTTGGGGTCCAAAAACCCATCAGGGGAAAGCCACTATGCCGTCAAGGAAGACGAAAATGCTGTTTTTCTTCTGGCTGCAGGGCAGGTGCAGGGTTTAAGCAAAACGCCGGAAGCTCTTCGTCGTCGAGATCTTTTGACCTTTGACGCTGACAACATTGAAGGTCTCAGGGTGTCTTGGGCTGACGGGCGTCGTGTGGAGCTGATTCGAGAGGAAAAAAATAAAGAGACATGGCGCTGCGTGGAAGAGGGCGAAAGGCGTGTGAAGAATACCAAGGTGGAAAATGTTCTGAACCAGTTACGGTGGTTACGGGCCAAAACCTTTTTGGATTCCGCAGATCAAGAGGCTCCATGGCAAGGGGAGGCTTTCGAAGTTCAGGTGATTTTGCGAGGCTTCGATGGTTCTGAACAATCCATTCAGCTGGGACGGAAAAAAGATCAGCCGGAAACCTATGTGGCCCTGAGTTCCCAACTCAAAACTCCGGTGACTGTCGATGCAACCATCCTCAAGGAACTGCCTAAGACCGTGCGCGATGTGGAAGATCGATCCGTCGTGGCTTTGAACTCCAAAGACGTCACACGAGTGGAATACAAAGTGGGTGAAGAAAAAGGTGAAATGATCCTTGAAGACGGCGGTACGTGGGTCCAGGTGAAAGCCGATGGGACCCGGCGCCAATTCAAGGAATCCTGGCGGGTTCGTCCCCTGTTTTGGGAATGGGAGGATTTGGAATACGAGGAAAAGATTCCCACGGAGGAAGCTTGCGGGCAAAACCGGGACATGAATCGCATGGCCTTTTTCCAAAAGGATAAAGGGCTCGGCGTGTTGACCTGGCCTCAAAAACAGGCGGATGACAAGGGCGACACCCTCCCGCTTTGCGTCGATTCCGGCACGGCTTTTCTTGTCAAAGCTGAAAAAATGAAAGAAATCGAGAGAAAATTTCGAGAAGTTTTAAAAAGTCCATAAAGAAAGGTTCGAAGAACTGAAGCTATTCACGACCTCCCCTGTAGCTGGTTTTTTCCAGCGGCAGGGGACGGCATCCTTGAGGAAGCTGCCCTGTTTCCACCACCACGTCAATGGGAATCCCGCCACGAGCATACCAGAGCCCCACCACTCGCAAGTACTTGGGATTCATGGCCTGTTGCAATCTTTTGAGAATGGTCACCGTGCAGGCTTCATGAAATGTTCCGTAATTGCGAAAACTTCCGAGAAAGAGCTTGTAGGATTTACTTTCCACGAGCCTTTCTCGAGGCACATAGTCGACGATGATCACGGCAAAGTCGGGTTGGCCCGTCAGTGGACATAAGGTTGTGAATTCGGGGGCTGTGAGCCGCACCACGTAGTCCACATCGGGATGAGGGTTGGCAAAGGTTTCCAAAACCGCTTCGTCGGGATGTTTGGGAAGCGGAGAGGGACGTCCCAAAAGGGTCAGTTGGTCCAGATCGTCTTGAGGCATCTATGGATCTTTCAGTCTTTCTGAAGAGGTTGATCAAGCATCGAGTTTTTGTGCACCACGGTTTCTGAAGACAGGAGCTTCATCGTATCAAGCGTTTGATTTGGTTATGGTGCCTGCGAAACACCTCTTCGGCCAGCTTGCTCAAATCTTCCTGAACCAGTGATGCCGGCGGAAGATTGAGAGGAGTCGGCAGCTGAAATCGTTCGATTTTTTGAGGATGAATGTAAAGTTTTTTCTCTACGGACATGATTTCTTCTGCGGTAAAGTTGCTTCCCAGAAAATGCTTGTGTTCCAAGCCGCACACATCCAGGCTTTTGAGAAAATTGAGAATAGTCAAAAGGTCGAAATTGGATTGGAAAGCCTGAATATTAATATTCAAAGCCCGAACTTCCAACTCCAGGTCGTTAAAAGCATCCCTGTACTTGCCCATCCAGGTGAGTAATCGGTTGTAGGATTCTAAATAAAGTTTTCGAAACTTACCCTTATGAGTCAGGGCGATCACCTTGATGAATCGCACACCGCGGGCGAAAGGTTTTTGGAGGCATTCATGCCAGTAGGAATTCCGAGGGATTTCCAGAAGACCCAGGAGGTGTTCCAGCAGTTCGGAATCCATGGTCAGGTAGCCGAGGCGAGTGAAACGTTTGCCCACTTCCTGGGCTAAAGCGCGCACTTTTTCCGCTTGAGCCTCCAGGTCTTCCGTTTCCAGCTCGATGAGGCGCCTTTGGGTCAGGTAGTTTTCAAGGACTTCCTCTTTGACCTGTCGCGTGAGACATGTAATGAGATCGTCTTCCACCAAAACACCTCCCGGGCCCCCTTTGTTGCATGCCGGTTCCCACTCCGATCGGCTAGGGAATGGATGAACGCGTGAGGAGAAAAAATCCGTCGGGCTTACAGGGAGCGTTGAGTCATCGTGCCTTCCTGCGCTTGAGTGACAAGAAAAGTCCGAGGGTTGATGGTCAGAGTCGGATGCGCCGGTTGGTAGTCCTCGCCGTGTTTTAAAACAACCATGGAAATGCCGTGCGCTTTGGGTTCCAGAAGAACAATGGCCTGAAAGAGATCATCCAGTTCATGGCACGGATACGGCACTCCCTTGTCGTTGGTGATGTCAATGTGCCGATGAATACGGCAAGAAAACCAGACCGCGGCACCATGTTTTTCCGCCGTCTGTTGAATGGATTCCAGGTGCTTGCGGGAAATCCGCTCAAAATCCAGCCCATCCAAAACGATCAGACTCGGATGAAACATCAGCTGGTCCCTCAGATTCTGAATACTTTCCTCCAACTTGGCCGGGCTGAACGTGTGATGCAGATAGGACATGATAAACCTTGAAGAAACCATGTTTTCTTTGAGGTTCTTCAACAGTGTTTCGTCCTTCACAGTGCCCTTGAAGTTTCGATACAGCTCTTCATACCAAATCTTGATTTTGTCAGGCAGTTCGTCAATGCAGATGTGCAAGACTTTTTCGTTCCGCGCAAGCCCTTCCAAGGCGATAAGGGTCAGACAGGCGGTTTTTCCCACACCTGCCCGGGCGAGAAGAACGCCCATTTGCCCGGAACGCAGCGAATCTCCAAGGCAAGACTGAATCAGTCCTGCCGGAAAAGACGATGATCCGTCAAAAGCTGTCATGAAAAACTCTCCTTTGATAATGTCTGAGGAGACGGGTCCAAGTCCATGCATGTCGGCGGCTTAGCCGATACATAATACCCCACAAGACCGGTTAAAGGGTAGTCGAGAAAGCAGGTTAGTTTTTCTGGGCCAGTTCCTCTTTCCGTGCTCGAATGATCTCCTCGGCGATGCTTTTAGGCACAGGGCTGTAGCGAGCAAATTCCATGGTGAATTCCGCTTTGCCTTGGGTTGCGGACCGAAGCACGGTGGAATAGCCGAACATTTCCGAAAGAGGCACTTCCGCTTCGATACTTGAAAAAGTGCCGTCTTCCGCCGTGCTGATAATCATACCGCGGCGTTGGTTCAGAGTGCCCAGAACCGCGCCTTGGAATTCAGAAGGGGTTTCCACCACAACTCGCATGAGGGGTTCCATGAGTTGCGGTTTGGCCTTTTCATACGCTTGGCGAAAGGCTCCGATGGCCGCCTGCTGAAAAGCCAGGTCCGAAGAATCCACAGGATGGGTGTTGCCGTCATGAATTGTCACCTTAACACCCGTGATGGGAAAGCCTCCAAGAGACCCTTTTTTAAGGCAGGCGCGGAATCCCTTGTCACACGACGGAATAAATTCCTGAGGGATCACGCCCCCGGTGATGCGGTTGACGAATTCATAATCTCCTTCTTCCAAAGGTTCAATGAATCCGGCCACACGACCGTATTGCCCTGCACCTCCGGTCTGCTTCTTATGCGTGTAATCGAAATCCGCCTTTTGAGTAATGGTTTCACGATAAGCCACTTTGGGCTGACCGGTGGACACCTCGGCTCCGTACTCCCGTCGCATGCGCTCCACATACACGTCCAAATGCAGTTCCCCCATGCCACAGATGAGGGTTTCTCCCGTTTCCTCATCCAGGTAGGAACGAAAGGTGGGATCTTCCTTGGTGAAACGCGTGAGAGCCTTGCTCAGGTTCATTTCGGCTTTTTTGTCTTTGGGCTTGATAGCCAGGGAAATGACGGGCTCAGGGACGTAAATGGAGGTCATGGTCAGACGTCGGCTGCCGTCCGTAAAGGTGTCCCCTGAAGCGCAGTCGATGCCGAAAAGAGCTACAATGTCACCGGCGGAAGCGGATTCAATATCTTCCATTTCATCGGCATGCATACGACCAAGCCGCCCGACCTTGGACACCTTGCCGGTACGGGTGTTGACAATGGTAGAACCTTTCTCGATGGATCCCTGATAAAGGCGCACATAGGTCAACTGGCCGTAACGGGTGACTTCCAGTTTAAAGGCCAACATGACAAGAGGCAGGTCCGGGCTGGATTTCAAGGGGACTTCCTCATTGTCCCGGTCCGCGTCCAGAGCCGTGTTCTGCACATCGGCAGGACTGGGCAAATAACGCAGCACCGCATCCAACAGCGGCTGAACACCCTTGTTCTTGTAAGCGGAACCCATAAGAACGGGGGTGATTCGAAGATTCAAAGTCGCCTGGCGCACGGCCTGGTGAATGATGTCTTCGGTAACCGTTTCTTCCAGAACGGCTTCTGTGAGTTCATCGGAAAAGAGCGAGAGAGTGTCCAGCATTTCCTCGCGTTTTTCCAGGGCCAGAGCCTGAAGTCCTGTAGGGATGTCGTGTTCTTGAACATCCTCACCGTTGGGACCTTCAAAAGTCACGGCCTTCATGCGAATCAGGTCCACAACCCCCTGATGCTCCGCTTCCACACCCAAGGGAATCTGCAACAGAACTGGCACATGCCCAAGTTTTTCTCGAAGCTGGTCAGCCACCTTGAGCGGGTTGGCTCCGGCGCGATCACACTTGTTCACAAAGGCGATCCTTGGCACATTGTAGCGTCTCATCTGCCGGTCTACAGTTACGGACTGACTCTGCACGCCGCCTACGCCGCACAGGACCAGAATGGCTCCGTCCAAGACCCTTAAGGCCCGTTCCACTTCGATGGTAAAATCCACATGCCCAGGCGTATCAATGATATTGATGGCATGGTCTTTCCACAGGCAGTGCGTGGCTGCAGATTGAATGGTGATACCGCGTTCCTTTTCCAATTCCATGGAATCCATGGTGGCACCCACGCCGTCCTTCCCCTTGACTTCATGAATAGCGTGAATTTTTCGCGTGTAAAAGAGAATGCGCTCCGTCAAGGTGGTTTTTCCCGAATCAATGTGAGCGCTGATGCCAATGTTTCTTAGCTTTGTCAGATCCTTCATCATCAATCTCTCCAGACAAGCCTTTCAAAGGTTTCCCGCCCCAAAGAAAACAAAAACGGGCACTCAAGGCTTCGTGCCCGTCGGGGGAGACCGTGGTTATCAAAAATTCGTCGGAAAGGGAAGTAAAAAGTCGAAACGAAGGAGCCTGGCTGAGTACGAATTTCTCTCCGAAAGCGTGGGCGTCCCGCAAGCACAAAAGGAAGACCAGGGGCGCGAAGTCCAACAACAAACGAACTTTCAGGCTTGTAGGGGCGAGGCGCCGCCTCGCCCCTACCTTGAAATGGCGACTTGGTGTTGGCAGTTCTTAGACACGCTCTTAGGAACGTTCGGGAATCTTCAGTTTGAGTCCGGGTTTGAGGTTCTTGGCATCGCTGATTTTGTTGGCTGATACGATGTCTTTGATATCCACGTTGTATTTTCGACTAATGGCACTGAGGGTCTCCCCTGGAGCCACGGTATGCACCGCCGGCTGGCTCTTCTTGATGTCGGAAGCTTTGGCACTGTTGTTTTGCGCAGAATCTCTCGAAGAGGCACCTTTGTCCGCCGCGGATTTCTGAGAGGCGGTTTCTTGAGAAGATTTCTGTGCGGCTGTCTTGTCATTGGCTATTTTGGCAGTGTTTTGGGCAGTATCTTTCGAAGGGGCTCCCTTTTCCGTTGCCGTTTTCTGAGAGGTGGCTGCCTGGGGAGCCTTCTGTGTGGCTGCCTTTTCTTTGGCTGTGTTGGACTTTTCCTTTTGAGAGAGGGTCTTGGATGCCGGCTGCGGCGCGACCTTGGCTTCCTTTTCAGGCGGGGAAACAGTCAAAGGTTTTCCCGTGCTGAGCTTGGTTTTGGTGGAAAGCTTGTTCCATTCCAGAAGATCGTTCACGGTTACACCATACTTCTTGGCAATGGAACCAAGAGTGTCCCCCTTTTGCACAACGTGAGTGCGGGCACTCTTTTGCAGACTCTTTTCGGAAGCTGGCGCGGCAGTTGGGTTGCCTTGCAGAGGACGAACGCTGGGTGACGAGGCCGATTTGGTAAGGTTGTCGACGCCGGAGTGAATTCGGGCCACAATGAGTTTCGATCCAGGTCGAAGAGTCTGCCTTTCGTTAAGGTTATTCATGCGAGCCAGTTGAGCGCTGGTGAGCCCATAGAGGCGAGCGATGGATTTCAGGGTTTCTCCACGGCGTACCGTGTGTGTCTTTTCAGATGGCTTTGGAACTTCCGAACGCACCCAGGAACTTATATCCACGGGAGGCAAGGAAGCCACCGAGGCGACCCGGACGGGCTCAAGAGGGATAAGGTGGCGTAGTCTTAAGCTTTCTGCAAGGTGCACCGGTTCCAGTTCAAAGGCACGACGATAATAGACCAAAGGTGTTCCAGGGGTCAGACGGGCATAGGGAGGAAGATGGTTCCAACGGGCAAGGTCTTCCGGACGCACCCCGAAACTTTGAGCCAGAGTGGGCAGATCGGTCTGGTGTTTGTCTACATAATAGAGAACCTTCTTGGGAAGAAAGCCGGCCTGAGCCAGTTCGATGAGACTTCTTTTTTCGGTGTCTGAGGGGTCTATCTGGGCTGCCAAAGAAGACCAAGGAGCATCAAAGCGTACATGAATGTGGTCGTTGTGAAGAGGCTCATGCCGAATGGCCGCATCCGCCGAACCGTTCCCCACATCGTTGAACAACCGATTCAGAAGATCCTCGTCAAACCCTCGGGACAGAGCATATTCAAAAAGCATTTTCTGAATTCTTCGGTCCACGAAAAGGTACTGAACCCGTCCCGTGCGGATCAGACCTTCGATGAGAGTCCAGGTCTTGGGGACATCCAGGTTCCCGGCATGCATGGGAATGAACTGGTCCAAAGGCTGATTTCCGAGAGCATACATGCCCAGGTCCACATCCCGCCCGTTTTGATGGGACTTGTGGCCTTTCAGACGACCTCCGCCGGAAGCCGAGAAATCACCGATGAAAAGATCCACGGTGTTGGGATACCTTTCCCGGACCACTTCGATGGCGTCCAAAAGGCTTCCGATCAGTTCCGGGGTGGCGTAGGATAACTCCGGATTCCGGACCTTGTAGCCCCCCATGTCCAGAGGAAAAGGGATACCGTTAACCAGACGACCGCGATAGGGTTCTCCGATGGAAAGCGTGAGGGCTTGTGAGGAGGAAGTCCATGCGAGGCAGGTGCACAGGGTGGCCGCCGTTGCGAAGAGGTTGACAAACCAGCGCCGGCGCGCCTGAAATGGGTGTTGGCCGGCGGAACTCATGCCTTTCCTAAAGTGGGCTGACCGTTCCAGGATGTCCCTCCTTGACTCGGGGTTTACCTATTTACGCGTCGAGTCGCCTCTTATCGTATGGCGGAACCCAAGTCCACCACGGTGAAACCTCGATGGGCGCACCTTCCCAATGGAACATCCTGCGGCGCGCCACAGTTCGTGAAAACAATTCCTTACTTAAAAAAGGCAAGAGAATCTGTCAAAGAAAAAATGCAAGTTCCTTCCATCACATGGAAAAAGTAAGCTCCGGCTAATTTCAAAGTCCTTCTGCGCCTTCAAGATTTTTCTGGTCCCGTTTCATGAAGCCGGTGTTTTCAGGAGGATTTTTTGGAAGAATGTTGAGCATTCAGGCTTTCGTAGAGGGCGATTTGTTCGGCAAAGCTCAAACGCCGTCTTGGGGAACCCTTTCGGCGACAAGCTTGGCAGCGAGCTTCAGAACACTGTTGGCAGAAATGGCAGTCGGGACATGGATTTTTCTTAGGGGTTTCATGGTCGTGTGCGGGTTGATACACCTTCGATAGGCCGCAGCGATGGGCAAAAGGCAGGACGCGATCGGCATTTTTGAAAGTCATGGGGAACCTCCAGCGTTTGAGTTGCCGTAGTCTTAAAGCTACACTAAGAAGCAAGGCGACCCAAGGCAAGCAAGAGAGAATGTTTTTGGATATTTCAAAAAGAAACGCGCAGGGCTGAAAAGGGCAAGACGGGTGCAGGACGTTTTGGATCATGAGTATTTTATGGGATTATGTCTTCGAGAAGCGGATCGGGCGGCGGCCTGTGGGGAAGTGCCGGTGGGGGCCGTTTTGGTGGGGATGGACGGGGTGGTGTGGGCACGAGGCCATAACCTCACGGTGACTCTAAGGGATGCGACGGCCCATGCGGAAATGGTGGTCCTTCGGCGTGCGTCGGCCTTGCTGCGTAACTACCGACTTTCAGGTACAATTCTCTACGTGACCCTGGAGCCCTGTCCCATGTGTCTTGGAGCTTTGATCCAGGCACGGGTGGATGCGGTGGTCTTTGGAGCCTCGGATCCCAAGGCGGGAGCTGCCGGTGGTGTTGTGGACTTGACAAGGCCCGGGTGTTTCCAGCATAGTGTTGCGGCTTTGGGTGGGGTGCGAAGCGAGGAATGTGCGCAACGCCTTGCCCGGTTTTTTCAGCAACGGCGGAAAAACAACCGCCGGGGATGCGGAGAGGTACCGAAGTGGCCGTAACGGGGTCGACTCGAAATCGACTTGTCCTGTGAAGAGCAGGGCACGTGGGTTCGAATCCCACCCTCTCCGCCAGTTCAGCGGATCGATAAAGCGTGCGAAGGTTCCATTGTTCTTTGCCATCGCGTGATGGAGTGCGCTGCGGAGAGATGCCCGAGCTGGCCGAAGGGGCACGACTGGAAATCGTGTGTTCCGTCAAAAGCGGAACCGAGGGTTCGAATCCCTCTCTCTCCGCCACTTTTGTGTTCCACAAACCCATGCCTTCGACATCCCCATGTCCTATTTGGTTCTGGCCCGAAAATGGCGGCCGCAAACCTTTGAGGAAGTGGTCGGGCAACCCCATGTGACCCGAACCCTCAAAAATGCCGTCCAATCAGGCCGCATTGCCCATGCCTACCTTTTCACGGGCGCTCGAGGAGTCGGCAAAACTTCGGTGGCCCGCATTCTTGCCAAGGCCTTGAATTGCGAAACAGGGGTGACCCCGGTTCCGTGCAACCGCTGTTCCAACTGTCTGGAAATCGCTCAAGGGAAAGCGGTGGATGTGCTGGAAATCGACGGGGCCAGCAACCGAGGTATTGATTCCATTCGAGAATTGAGGGAAACGGTTCGATACCGGCCGGCCAAAAGCGCCTACAAGGTTTACATCATTGACGAAGTCCACATGCTCACGACGGAAGCCTTCAATGCTTTGTTGAAAACCCTTGAAGAACCCCCGGCCCATGTTGTTTTCATCTTTGCCACCACGGAACCGCACAAGATTCCGGCCACCATTTTGAGCCGCTGTCAGCGCTATGATTTTCGAAGGATCACCACCGAAGAAATCCTCGCGCACCTGCTTAGGATCGCGCAGCAGGAAGGTGTGGATCTATCGCCTTCGGTTCTGGATGCGGTGGCTCGGGAAGCCGACGGCAGCATGCGGGATGCTCAGAGCCTCATGGAGCAGCTTCTGGCGCTGAAAGGGGAAGATCAAGAAGACAGGGAACTTCTGGATCTTTTAGGGGTTGTGGATCGAGAAAGCGTTCTGGAAGCGGCCGAGGCTGTTGTGGGCCGAGATCCCGTGGCGTGTTTGGATGTGGTGGAGCGTATCTATCGGCGAGGCATGGACAGCCGTCGGTTTTGTCAGAGGCTGTGCGAAGTGTTTCGAGATCTTTTGGTGCTGTCTTTTGGATCGAAAGCCTCGAAAACCCCGCCACAAAGCTTGACTCGGGAACACGAAAGGCTGCAACGCCTGGTGGATCGCACCACGGTGGAAGATCTCTTTCAGTATTTCCAAATTCTTATATCCGGCGAAGAAGATATTCGAAGGGCCTCGCTTCCTCGAGTCACCCTGGAAATGTTGCTCCTTCGGCTGGCCTGTCTTCCGAAAGCCGAAACTTTGGAAAACATTTTAAGACGGCTTGAAAAAGGCGATATAGAAGCTCCCCCTCGGAAGCCGGAACCTTCTCTCGCCGGCTCGTCTTTGAGCCGAGGAAAGGATTGTGAAAGCCTTCAGGAACCCGGCAGCGTGTCTGAGAAGGGATTTCTCCCGGGGAGCGCGGGCGCCCCGCCCGCACAAACGGCAGGGCAAAGGCCCGTGCTGCCGGAAAAACCATCGCCTTTTCCCGTTCCGGGACAAGCTTCCAGGGAATTCATCGAGCCTTGCCCGCCACCCGTGGAAAGCCCTTCTTCGGAGCCTTTGAACGAGAGCGTGGGGCAGGAAAAGCTCGAGGAAGGCTTGATGGAGGCAGCTGCAGGCCCGGTTCTGGAAGAGGCGGTTCAGCATTGGGAAGATTTTTGCCGATGGCTGTCGCAGTGGGATCCCGTGATCGGGGCCAAGCTGACGCAGAGTACGGCCAAAGTCTCATCGCCGAACCAAATGACGGTGGAGGTTTTGGAAATCTACGAGGAAAGCGTTAAGAACGGCGAAACGGAGCAGGTGCTTCTAAGGCATTTGACCCAGTATTTTCAAGGGAGACGGCCGAATTGGCGGATCAAATTTTCCATAAAGAAAACTCAAACCCAGACAAGTGCGCGGGCTCGAAAGGAGTCCTCCCATACGGCGGCGTCGGTGTTGCGTCATCCGGTGGTGCAACAGGCTCTGGAAATCCTGGGAGGGGAACTGGTGGAAATACGACCGGTTCGGCCGCACAAGTCCGCTCGAGGCCGCCCGGAGCCGGGCGGCCAAAAGACGTAAGGAGGCAAAACAGAGGATGAAGGGATTCAATGCGTTACAGCAGCTCAAAAATTTTCAAAAACGACTTGCCGAAGTCCAAGAGGAACTGTCTCATCGTACGGTGGAAGCGTCTTCCGGAGGGGGCATGGTGACGGCGGTCGCCAATGGGCGTCAGGAAATTTTGAAGGTTCGAATCGACCCTCAGGTGGTGGACCCTCAGGATGTGGAAATGCTGGAAGATCTTATTACAGCCGCGGTCAACGAGGCTTTGAAAAGATCGCAGCAGATGATGGCCGAAGAAATCGGCAAACTGGCCGGGGGCGTCAATCTGCCACCGGGGCTGAACATTCCCGGCTTGTTCTAGCTCTTTGAAAAAGTCACAATGCCGGTATCAAGAAAGGGTTCGTGTCTATGGTGACCAAGGCCCATCCTCCCGTGTTGCGGGAACTCGTCCAGAGGCTGACGAAGCTGCCGGGCATTGGAGAAAAGAGCGCCACACGAATGGCCATGTTTCTGTTGAAAGCCTCCGACGACTACGTGCATGGATTGGCGGAAAATCTGGAACGTCTGAAAAGGGAGATTCGCACCTGCCCCGTGTGTTTCCATTTTACGGACGGGTCCTTGTGCGGTGTGTGCGCCGATCCTTCCCGCCAAACGGGGGAAATCTGTGTCGTGGAAACCAGCGCCGACCTTTTGGCCATTGAAGAATCGGGAGCTTTCAAGGGGCGTTATCATGTGCTGCAAGGGGCTTTGGCTCCCCTGGACGGAATCGGTCCCAATGATCTGCGTATTCCCGAACTTCTCAAACGCCTGGAACAGGAAAAGGTCCAGGAAGTCATTCTGGCCACCAACCCCACGGGTGAAGGAGAAGCGACGGCCCATTATCTGATGAAGCTGCTCGAAAAGGTTTCCGTGAGGGTTTCTCGGATTGCGTCCGGCATTCCCATGGGTGGGGATGTCAAATACGCAGACAAGGTCACTTTGGAAAGAGCCCTGCAGGGGCGTCGGCACGTGCAATGAAGCACAAAATGGCTTGACCCTTGGGGAATCGACTCGATATAAAGCCCTGAGTGGCCGTGGGGTGAGCGGGAACGAAAAGACGCGTCCGGGGCCGTTTCGCCCCTCCCCCCACAAGACACCGCCGCGTAAGCGGTCCTGCCCTGAACCAGCGAAGAATGATGGAGTATGTCTATGGTGGAGATTCGATTTCACGGTCGAGGCGGACAGGGAGGCGTGACGTCTGCGGAGCTGACGGCCCTGGCTGCCATTGAACAGGGCAAATTTGCCCAGGCTTTTCCCAGTTTCGGCCCGGAACGTCGAGGGGCTCCCGTCATGGCTTTTGTGAGGGTGAGCGATCATCAGATTCGAACACGGGAAAAGGTCTACAGCCCCAATATCGTGGTGGTGTTGGATCCGACTTTGTTACAGATTGTCAATGTGGAAGCCGGGGTTCCCGAAGACGGCATCATTATTGTCAATACGAAGTTCAGCCCCGCAGACATTCGGCAATCCCTGGGTTTGAAAAGACGTTTGGCCGTGGTGGATGCCAGCACCATCGCCGTGGAAACCCTCAGGGTGCCTATCACCAACACAACCATGCTGGGGGCGCTCATCAAGGCCACACAAGTGATTTCCATGGAGGCTCTTCGAGGCCCCATGGAAAAGCGTTTCGGACCCATTGCGGAAAAGAACCTCAAAGCCTGCCAAAGAGCCTACGAAGAGACAGTGGTGGAGGGATAAACGGTGGCCAAGGAAACGGGAATCGTGAGTTGGAAGGACCTGGCGTTAGGGTGCACCTTGACGGAGCCCGGCACGGCGGCCCAGCTCAAAACGGGAGACTGGCGCTCCATGCGCCCTGTGACCAATTACGAGCTGTGCAATAAATGCGGCCAGTGTTACATCTTTTGCCCGGATATGGTGTATTCCCGGACGGCCGAGGGATATTACGAGGCCAATTACTACTACTGTAAGGGCTGCGGCATTTGCGCTCGAGAATGTCCCAAGGACGCCATCCAAATGGTACAGGAGGAAAAGTAAGATGGGCAAGAGAGTGGGAATGGAAGTCTCCATCGCCGCGGCCGAAGTGGTCGGGTTATGCGATGTGGACGTGATCGCGGCGTATCCCATCACGCCGCAGACGCACATTGTGGAACATCTTTCAGAATTGGTGGCGGACGGACATCTGGATGCGGAATTTGTGCCCGTGGAATCGGAGCACAGTGCCATGAGCACCTGTGTGGGAGCGGCGGCGGCCGGGGCGCGTACCTTCACGTCCACAAGCTCTCAGGGTTACGCTCTGATGGCCGAAATCTGTTACATCGCCTCGAGCCTTCGTCTGCCCATTGTCATGGCGGTCGCCAACCGGGCTTTGAGCGCCCCCATCAACATCTGGAACGACCATTCGGACATGATGATGGCCCGGGACACGGGCTGGATTCAAACGGTGGCCGAAAACGGTCAGGAAGTGGTGGATCTCTTGCTGCACGCTTACCGTGTGGCTGAAGATCCTCGCGTGCTTCTTCCTGTCATGGTGAATCTGGACGGTTTTACCTTGACGCACATGATCGAGCCCATCTGGCTTCCGGACAAGGACGAAGTGCAAAGGTATCTTCCGCCGTATAAGCCGCAAATTAGGCTGGATCCTCGAAACCCCATGACCTTTGGGCCCGTGGGCATGCCGGAAGTTTACACGGAAGCCAAGAAGGCTCAGGATGAGGCCATGAACGGGGCCTTGCCGGTGATCGTGGAAGCGTGGCAGGAATTTGAAAAGCAGTTCGGGCGGGCCTATCATCCGGTGGAAACCTATAAGACCGAAGGTGCGGAGATCCTGCTTTTGACCGTAGGCAGCGTGTCCGAGACGGCCATGACCGCCGTGGACAAGATGCGCGCCGCAGGGCGAAAAGTGGGGTTGGTGCGCTTGAGACTATGGCGGCCTTTCCCGGCCAAGGAACTGGTGGATGTTTTGAAGACAGCCAAGGCCGTGGCGGTGGTGGATCGTGCCATGGCCTTCAGCACGCGAAGCGGCCCTCTGTGTACGGAAGTCAAAGCGGCCCTCTACGATCACGGGGTGTCGCCCTATGTGCAGAATTTTATTGCCGGCTTGGGCGGTCGGGACGTGACGGTGGAAGACTTTGAGATGATGGCGGCCAAGACGAGTGATGGACTCGCCAAAGGCCTTCCCATGGGATACGAAATCGTGAATGTGAGGGAATAAATGGGCATCGCAGCGGAAGCACTCAAGGATTTCAAGGGCTTCAACCCGAAGAAGCTCCCCGAAGTGGAACCGCTTTCTCCCGGCCATCGAGCCTGCCAGGGTTGCGGCGAGATTCTGGCGTTGCGTCAGGTGCTCAAGGCTTTGGGAGAAAACGTCATTGTGGCCAGTGCCACCGGGTGCATGGAAATCGTCACCTCGCCCTTTCCGCAGACGGCGTGGCGTGTGCCCTGGATCCATGTGGCCTTTGAAAACGCCGCAGCGGTCATCAGCGGCGTGGAATCGGCTTACAAGGCGCTGAACCGCAAAGGCAGAATCAACCAACCCGACGTGGTCTTTTTGGCCTACGGCGGGGACGGCGGCACGGCGGACATCGGCTTGCAGGCCTTGAGCGGGGCCTTGGAACGGGGACATAATTTCATCTATGTTTGCTTGGACAACGAAGCCTACATGAACACGGGCATTCAGCGTTCCTCGTCGACCCCTTACGGGGCCATGACCACCACGTCGCCTCCGGGCAAGAAAAGCATCGGGCAACGCACCTGGAAAAAGAACGTGGCCTACATTGCGGCGGCTCATGGTATTCCCTACGTGGCCACCGCTTCACCCGCCTTTGCGCTGGATCTTATGAACAAGGTCAAAAAGGCGGCCATGGTTCCGGGACCGGCGTATCTGCACATCTATTCACCGTGCCCGACGGGATGGCGTCATGAAACGGATCTGGCCATCGAGGTGGCTCGGTTGGCGGTGCAGACCAAGGTCTTTCCGCTCTATGAGGTCATCGACGGCAAATGGATTTTGTCGCGAAAGATCGCAAAACCCAAGCCGGTCACTGAATACTTCAAGGTGCAACGCCGTTTTCGGCACCTGACGGAAAAGGATATCGAAGATATTCAACGTCGTGTGGACGAAGAATACGAAGAGCTGCTGCGGCGCTGTGCCATGAGCGGTGAGCCCGAAAAGAAGGAAGCCGAGGAAACCAAGGAAGGCTGAGTCTCAAAGGCGGGCGGGATCTGCGTGGGCCCGATAGGTTGTTCGAGAACGGGCTTTTCCCTGGCAGCGCAAGGCGTCCCGCCCGCACACAGTGCCCGACGAAGGCCTACGGTCCCGGGGAACAGCCTGGTTTGAAGTTTGTAGGGGCGAGGCGCCGCCTCGCCCCTGCTTTGAAACGGCATTCGATAGAGCGGTCTATGTCGATCTCGAACAGCTTTTCGAGGCGGTTGGGTTTGCCCTTGACAAAAAGCGCCTCCTTTGCTACTGATTCGCGGCGCTTCGGGGATGACCTTCTCCAAGGCGCCCTCATTCCCCGGTAGCTCAATCGGCAGAGCGGGTGGCTGTTAACCACTAGGTTGGCGGTTCGAGTCCGTCCCGGGGAGCCAAAATTCAATCCGCTGATTTCAGCGGTGCTTAGTTAACGCAAGGCCCCGTGGGGTGATCCCCTCGGGGTCTCGTCGTTTCCGGCGTGCCCACGCCGACTTACGCCCGCCCGCACATTTGCCCTATTTCTCCGTTTCGAAGCCCGCAGTCCGGGGACTGGGTGCAACCCTGGGGGTTGTGCGCGCTCACCGAAAATGTCCTCTCCGAATTCTCCCGTTCTCCGTTTTTCGCCCCGCCTTGTTTAACAGCCCGGCTGCATCCGGACACCCGTTTCGACATTTCGAACTCCCCTCCGGTAGGTATCTGCCGAAAGCCGGACCAGTGGGTCCGGCGCAAGCGGATTACCAGACAACGGAAACAGCCGTGAGATCGGAGACCGTTGTGGGTGCCGACGACATCGCCCTCGGGTGGTGTCGAACGGGCTCCAACGGCCTTCTCGATGACCGGCCTATCCAGCCCCGCGGCATCCATGACGGAAACCTTCCGCGGCCTCCCGCAAAAGGAGGACCGGATGCCGGCCAACGAACACGTCCCAATCTCTCTCGATGAGGTGATATCGGAGATCGCCGCGATCCTGGCCAGAGGCTACATGCGCCATCGAAACGGACGCCGAATCGCCCCAGACTCCGGCAGTAGGGCAGAGCATGTAGCGCAAGTTGAAGAATCTGAGGCGTTTACGGAGAAACGCCTTGATATTCCGGGCCACCGAAGCCTTCATTCATTCACGAGTTAACGCCCTGAGATTGCGGTGCGGACGGGCCGCCCGCCGGGGCGAAGCCCATGAAGCAAAGGAGGTTTCGGATGGAAGCAACAACGTATCAAGAGGTCCAGGGGCTCTCCCGGATGACCGTCGGAGAACTCCGGGACAAGTACCTCGAGGTCTTCGGAGAAGAGACCCGCTCCTACCATAAGGAGTTTCTTCGCAAGCGAATCGCCTGGCGCATTCAGGCTCTGGCGGAGGGTGACCTTTCGGAGCGGGCCCGGCGCAGAGCTGAGGAACTGGCCAATGACGCCGACCTGAGAACGCGGTCTCCGCGTGATCCGGTCGCCTCGGGTTCCGCCGAGATCAAGGCGAGAACGGCGACCAGCCGCATATCCCCGTCGCACGACCCGAGGCTGCCGCTGCCCGGGACTCTGCTCGCCCGCGAGTTCCGAGGCCGCGACATTGTGGTCAAGGTACTCGACAACGGCTTCGAGTTCGACGGCCGACGGTACAAGTCCCTCTCAGCCATCGCCAAGGAGGTCACCGGGAGCAAATGGAACGGGTTCCTCTTCTTCGGTATCGCCGATGCCGCGGCCAAGGGCGGGAGCCGCAAACCCGAGAGGAGGAACGAATGAGCAGAAACAATAACCACGGCCGGGGAGAAGCCCTGGATTCGGCATCAAGAACCAACGGGACGATCCGCTGCGCCATCTACACCCGCAAGTCCACAGACGAGGGGCTGGAGCAGGAGTTCAACAGCCTCGACGCCCAGCGGGAATCCGCGGAAGCCTATATCGCGAGCCAAAGACACGAGGGATGGGTGTGCATTCCGGATCGGTTCGACGACGGCGGCTTCACCGGCGGCAACATGGAGCGGCCCGCCCTCAAGCGGCTCTTCGCCGGCATCGAGTCGGGCGGCATCGACTGCGTGGTGGTCTACAAGGTGGACCGTCTGAGCCGGTCCCTTCTGGACTTCGCCCGCATGATGGAGCTCTTCGACAAGCACTCCGTGAGCTTCGTCTCGGTCACCCAGCAGTTCAACACGACCAGTTCCATGGGGCGGCTCACGTTGAACATCCTTTTATCTTTTGCCCAGTTCGAGCGGGAGATCATCTCGGAGCGCACCCGCGACAAGATGTCCGCCGCACGGCGCAAGGGCAAGTGGGTCGGCGGGATGCCGGTTCTCGGGTATGACGTCGACCCGAAAGGCGGCAGGTTGATCGTCAACGAGGACGAAGCCGTACAGGTCCGGGGGATGTACCAGCTCTACCTGGAGCACAAAGCCTTGATCCCTGTCGTTCAGGAAATCGAACGACGTGACTGGAAAAACAAGCAGTGGACCACCAAGAAGGGTCAGGAGCGCGGCGGAAAGCCTTTCACCAAGAACAGCCTCTTCCGGCTTCTGACCAACGTAATTTACACCGGCAAGGTCGATTACAAGGGAACCATATACAACGGCGAACACGACGGAATTGTCGACGTCGATCTTTGGCAGCGGGTGCAGGATGCTCTCCGGCGGAACGGCAGCACCGGCGGCAAGGAGGTGCGCAACAAGTACGGAGCCCTCCTGAAGGGGATTCTCTACTGCGCTCCCTGCGGCACGGGGATGGTGCATACCTACACGGCCAAGGACAACGGCAAACGGTATCGCTACTACGTCTGCCTGAACGCGCAACAACGAGGCTGGGCGTCCTGTCCGACCAAGTCGCTCAACGCGCACGAGATCGAGACCGCGGTGGTCGAGCACATCCGAGGCATAGGCAGGAATGAGGAAATCATCGCAGCGACGGCTGCAAAGGTTCGGGAAGAGAGCGGCAAGCGCATGGTGGAACTGGAAACCGAACAACACGGCCACGAACGTGAACTCAAACGGCTGCACACCAGAGTGCAGAAGCTGGTGAGCGAGTCCTTCACCGCCGCCTCGAACGGAGGGGCGGCCATGGACCAGCTCGCCGACCTTCAGGATCAGATTCGAACCATAGAACAGCGGATGACCACCATACGCGAAGAGGTCATCGCCATCCAGAGAGAAACCGTTGACGAAGGGGATATGGCCCGGGCGCTGGCGGTCTTCTCCCCGGTTTGGGAGGCACTGTCCCCCCGAGAACAATCACGGATCGTCCGACTCCTCGTCGAGCGCGTCGGTTATGACGGGCGGGACGGTAGAGTGACCGTGACTTTCCGCTCAGCGGGATTCAAGGCGCTGTGCAGCGAGGCCGACATCCGCAGTCGGGAGGTGTCCGCATGAAAAATACCGCATCCGACGGAACGGGACTGAGCCGGTTGGAGATCTCCTTCAGTTTCAAACCCAAGAACCGCAGGAAAAGCGACAACCATCCGCACGAGGTAGACCGAACCATCGAGCCGGGGAATCTGCCCCGCATCTCGAAGCTGATGGCATTGGCGATCCGCTTCGACGGTCTGGTCCGGCGCGGCGAAGTGCGGGACTATGCCGATTTGGCCAGGCTCGGCTATGTGACGCGCGCACGCATCACCCAGATCATGAACCTGCTCAACCTGGCTCCTGACATCCAGGAGGCGATTCTCTTCCTGCCCCGGACGGTCGAAGGGCGTGACCGGCTTCGAGAGAAAGAGGTCCGTCCCATTGCCGCAGTTCCCCACTGGTCGCGTCAACGAAAGATGTGGGCGAAGCTGACCGCCGAGCGGATGAGCTGACGCCCCCGCCCAGGGCAACCGGCCGCCTCTCTATCCCCCCGTTCGATCACCGATCTCTCTTCTCATTTCCGCCGGCAATTCTTCAAACCTATTGATCCATGTACATTTTATCTATTGACCTGATGCCTATCAGGTCGTATAATATCAGCCTGTAATGTGGCCGTAGTTTGCTCTGACCGGGGCCCTGCGGCCATTGGCGTTCACGAAAAGCCATTTGGATGGTTGAGGATACACATGAGTCAAAGACCGCGAGGCAGACGCCCCGTTCAGGAAATAACCGAGCCGCAACGCCGTACATTGAAGGAGATCCGCCTCTTCACGAACCGGCGGGGGTTCCCCCCGACCATGAAGGAACTCGCGGACATCCTCGGCATATCGCACGCCAGCGTCCACGGCCAGGTGAGCCAGCTTGTCCGCAAGGGCTATCTGAAGCGCGAACCCCGGAAGGCTCGTGGAATTGCGATTGTCCGCGAACCCGAGGCCTTTTTTGGTTCGCTGCCAGAAGAAGCGGAGATGACAATGCCGTCCAACGATAAGCCAGTGGGAGGGTGACGAATGACTGAAAGAGAAAGGATATTTGATCAACTTCTCCTCCTCGTAGGTTCTAATCCACTTCCCAACTACCTCGCAGTCCGTATCCTCAACCCTAAATTCATCCACCTTTTCTACAGCACGGAAACAGAGCAAGTGAAAAACCAGCTCAGGAGGATACTCGAAACCAGATTCATGCACGCAAAACCAGATATCGGGGAAACGTGCATCGAGGATGTGACCAGCGCATCAAAAGTTGCTCAGGCATTTCGTTCGGTTCCTTCCGATGCGCACCTTCACTACACCGGTGGCACAAAAATTATGGCGGCTCACGCTCGGATGGCCTTTCGGGACGTAGGCGGCAGCGATGAACAGGCTTCCTACCTGGATGAGCGCAAGGGAGTGTTGCGCTTCGACAATGGTTACGAAATAGACTTGGCAAAACAGCAGCTCCGATTGACCTTGGCCGACATCCTTGCCCTGCACGGAATTGTGGGACAGCCCAATCAAATGAGTCGGCCCACTCTTGAGGATGCAAAAATGATCGCTTCCTCGGTGTTGAAGGACACTGATCTAGCCTCGAAATTCTATGACCTCCATCGGGATGCGAACAAAAAACTGTTGCCATTTAAGGAAGCGAAGGCCAATACCATCAAAATAAGTGAATTGGTACCGGGCTTAAACCTGAGCATTCAGCAAGTCCCTGAGCAAGGTTGGAACCGAGAGATCTACGATGCGTGGATGAAATTTTTGGGCGGAGGATGGTTGGAAATGCTGTGTGGATCCTTGGTACGACAGATCGTTGGGGAAAATGAAGTCGCCGTCGGTTTGAACTGCAAGCGCTCCAATGCGAGACAGTTCGAAATTGATGTGGCGGTTGTTCGAGGCCATCGCCTCTACGTCATCTCTTGCACCACGAGCACCAACCTTGGGTTGTGCAAGTCAAAAGTCTTTGAGGTGGCCATGCGTTCTCGTCAACTGGGCGGCGATCTGGCCCGGTCCGCCCTCGTGTCCCTTCTGCACGGCGGTGACACCAAGGGCGCCTACATGGATCAACTCCGAGGCGACGTGGCCGACATCTGGGATGCGCCCAACACACCACGCGTGTTCGGTTTGGATGATCTCAAAGAGTGGGCGGGGGTGGACGGTTCGCCCAATACGGACTCACTGAGAGAGTGGCTCGAGTCATAGGAGGGATTATGCCAGTTCTGACGGCAATCGATGTGTTGGGAGTGCAACGGTTTGTCTTTCTCTCAAACCGGCTTCGGGACGTGGTGACCGGATCGTACCTGGTGCACTGGAGCACCGCTGCCGACGGGGCGCTCAGTGGCTTGGTGGCACAGGGCAAGATTCTCTTGGCCGGCGGGGGAAACGCCATCGTCCAGAGCGATTCCATAGCAAACGCGCGCTCGTTTGCATCTCGCTACGCCCGTCTTCTGCACGATGAGGCGCCGGGTCTGGATGTGGTCATCGTGCATAAGGAATACCCTGCTGGAGATTTGGCGCAATCGCTCCAGGACATCCAGATCGAGTTGGCGCGCACGAAAACCGAACGTGTGCCCTCGGTGCCGCTCCGAGGCCTTTCCGTCACCGCTTCGTGCCGAGAAACCGGTCTTCCTGCTACGGGTTTCGATCCCGTGGATCCCACCGCCCCCCTGTCCAAGGAAATCCTGAGTCGTCGGAAGAATAGGGAGGAAGCCAACCGTCACTGGGTAGCGTACTTGGACAACAAGGCCGAGCTCGCATTTCCGATGGAATTGGATCTTTTGGGCCGTTCCATGGGCGACACCAGTCTCATCGGCGTGGTTCACGTGGACGGAAACGGCGTGGGCAGCAAAATCAAGCAACGGTTGAAGAAAAAATCCGATGATGGGGTGGACGACGACACCGTGCGCCGTGAATACCAGGAATGGTCGAAAGCCATTGATGCTCTTGGGAAAGAGGCCTTCCGGGCGGTGGTTCGTCGTGTCTGCCAACGGCTGGAACAAACGGTGGTCAATGGCACTGAGACGATGAAGGTTACCGGCACGCCGGCGGATCTGGCTTTTGCGCTAAAAAAGGTGAACGGCCGATGGATGCTTCCCTTGCGTCCCATCTTGCTCGGCGGGGATGATTTGACTTTTGTCTGCGACGGTCGCATCTCCCTGGACCTCGCGGAAACCGCTCTTCGGGTCTTCGACCAAAGCGACATTCCCCATTTAGGAAAGCTCACCGCCTGCGCTGGCGTGGCGCTGGTCCGGATCCACACACCCTTTGCCCGAGCCTACGAGTTGGCCGAAGCGCTGTGCAGTTCCGCCAAGTGGAAACTGAAACAACAGGAACAAAAGGAGGGGTGCGCTCTGGACTGGCACATCGGCCTTTCCAGACCTGTGGAAACGGTGGAGGACATTCGCAAGAGGCAATATCAGGCAGCGAACTGGTCGTTGACCTGCCGGCCCTACCGATTGGGCTCTGGTGAAAACGATCCGGAAACGTGGACGTGGCTCAGCCGCACACTCCTCGACGACGAGAGCGATGGTTTGCGAGGAGGCGTCTGGTCTCGCCGGCGTAACAAAGTCAAAGCCCTTGCCGGCTTGGTTCGGGAGGGACCGAAGGGTGTGGGCGTCGCGTTGGGTGCCTGGAAGGTGGTGGACAAGGCCCTTCGACTTCCAAAGCCCATCGAAGCGGACGGCTTTTTCGCTACGAAGCGCAGTCCGCTCCTCGATGCCGTGGAGTTGCTCGATGTGCATTTGGTGCTGGCATGAAGGCACCTCCCAAAGAGGAGAAAAGAACCATGAGCCGATACCAATATATTACGATTGATCTCCTCTCCGATGCCACCTTCAGCCGTGGAGAGGGTACCGCCGGCGTGGTGGACGTGGAGGTGGAGCACGATACGTGGGGTCTTCCATTTCTGGGCGGCAAAACCCTTCATGGACTGGTGCGGGACGCCTGGCTCTCCATGCAAGATTGCTTCCCCCAGTTGATTCACGCTGCGAAACGGGTTTTCGGAACAGAAGCCGACTGTGACGAGAGCGCCATCGTGCGCATTGGCGATGCCGTGGTGGACGATGCCACGAGAACCTGGATCCGCGCGGCGGAATCTCGGAAAAACAACCCCCTTTCAGCGAACGCCGTGCTCGAGGCGCTCACCGATATTCGCCGTCAGACCTCGGAGGATAGGGACACAGGGGCACCGGCCGAGACCACGTTGCGCGCGGTTCGGGTGGTTGTTCGAGGGCTTACTCTGCGGGCGCCTCTCCATTGGTTGGCCGAACCCACCGACGACGATATCCGCTGTCTCTCCTTGGCCCTTCTCGCCGCACGCCACACGGGGCTTGGCCGAAACCGCGGTCGAGGACACGTGCGCATGAGTCTCGACGGTGACATTGAGAAAACCCGCGCCATCGCGAAAGGAGAATCGGCATGATCTACCGTTATCTTCCCTACACTTTGACACTGCAGTCTCCGGCCATCATCTCGGCGCTGGGGGGCGACCCCAACAGCTCCTCCACCCTGCCCTTCATCCCTGGGGCGGCGGTACGCGGGGCGATGGCGAAATCGTTGGGCGATCCGGGTAACGACGCCACGAAGCAGCGGGAATTCCATGATCTCATCTTCGGTGGAAGGGTTCGCTACTTCCACGCCTACCCGTCTCGAGACGAGCTTCGATCCGTCCCCGTCCCGCTCTCCTTGCGCCGGAAAAAGGACGACCCGGGAAATCATCAATTTGATCTCTTTGACCTCGCAGCTTTTGAGGGGCATCCTGCGGAGGACGATGATCCGGATTCGTGCTGGCCGGAAGAACAATTGGCACCGCTCGCTCAACGCTTCCTCACCATCGGGTCGGCACAACCGGTCATCCTCCAGACGAACATGAGCGCCCGCCTCCACCACCAGCGCGACCGTCAAAAAGGTCGGGCATGGAAAGATCAGCAGGGCCATACCCACGGTACCATCTTTGCCTTCGAGTCCATCCATGCCGGGCAGACCTTCCAAGGGGTGATCCAGGTGCGGGGTGAAACCGACGAAGAGGTGAATCGAACCGAACTTCGGGTCAAGGAATTGCTCGGGTCACTGATGCTAGTAGGCCGATCGCGAAGGGCGGGATACGGCGGCATGGCGGCACTTGCGTGGGGCAACGTCAGGCACCGAGAAGTCCAGGGGGTGGGAAGAGAGGGGCTGCGCCCGGTGGCGGGCGATATACCGAAAGGCGATTCATTTCGGTTGCTTCTCACCGCCGCGGCCATCGTGCACCATCCGGAAACCGGACACCTTGATCCGGCGGCGTTGCCGGCATTGATCGAAACGCAATTGCAGGGCAAGGCGAAGGTGGTGCGCACCCGATGGGCTTTTGAGCCCATGGGCGGCTTCAATCGCAAATGGCGTTTGGAACTGCCGCAGACCCTCGCCGTTTCGGCAGGGTCAGTGTTTGTCCTCGAAGCCGTCCAACCCATCCCGCACGGCGATCTCTTGGCGCTCGAACACGAAGGGCTGGGGGAGCGAAAAGAAGAAGGCTTTGGTCGGCTCCTTTTCCTCGATAAACCGGTTCAAAGGCTTACCTTGCGAAAACCGAAAGAGGGAGAGCCTGTTTCGGTAGGCGACGCTCCACCACCCCCTCTTGTCTTGGCCATTGAAGCGAAAATTGTCTGGACGCAGGTGGTGAGAACGATCGAAGAGAGAGCGGCGGAAGTTGCCGCATCCGCAAAGAATCTTCCGTCCAACAGTTTGATCGGCCGGTTGCGAACACCTCTTCGCGGCGACCCCAAGGAAGCACTCGAAACCTTGAAGCTGTGGCTGAGGGAGGGAAGCGAGGCGGAGCCTCTGAAAAAACCTGCCATGGAACAGCTCGAGCGTTGTCAGGTGGGCGGACATGGAAATTTGGCTCAATGGATTCTGCGAGCCACCGACTCCGAACAAATCCTTTCCTGGCTTCATACCGACGTGTTGGTTCAGCGCAACCATATCGTTTCGGAGCAATCGGCGGGCGATGGATTAGCTAAGAGATCGCCGGAAATTTCGGCGAAACTCATGGATGCGGTTCTGGCCGCATTGGCCGTCCGCAACAAGACGGAGGAGGCCGGCCATGCACAATGACACGAGGCGGTTGGAAGGCAGCGGCGGTGTTCGCCCCATCACCGCCCGATGGGTCATCACGGGAAAGATGCGGCTCGAGACGGCGGCGCACTTCGGCGGCGAAGGTGACGTTGCGGTGGACATGGCGGTGTTGCGGGATCCCAAGGAAGGTGTCCCGCTCATCCCCGGTACCTCGTTAGCGGGGGCATTGCGAAATTATTTAGCCGATGTCCTCGGCGGATACCGATCGAAAGAAGCCGAAGAGGTTGCCGCTCTTTTCGGGGCAGCCCGGAGTCACGATGAGGGATCCCAAAGCCCCTTGATTGTCTTCGACGCTTTCGGGACCTTGCCCGCTGAGGCCGCGCCGGAGATTCGGGACGGTGTGGCCATTGATCCAGCTACCGGCACAGCGGAGGCGCACAAGAAGTTCGACTTCGAGGTGTTGCCGGCTGGAACCGTTTTTCCCTTGCGGGTGGAGCTCATCGTGGAGAGTTCGAAGCAGGAGGCTCGTCTCTTGGGGCTTCTCGCGACGGCCTTGGACGGTCTTACCCATGGCGATATGGCCCTCGGCATGCGGCGCTCACGCGGGCTGGGGATGGTCAAGGCTCAAGATTGGAAAGCCTTTCGTCATGACCTCACCACGGCCCAAGGGTGGATCGGCTGGGTGACATCTGATCACGAAAACCCCATTGAGGACCATGGACAAGCTTACCATTCCGCCGCCGAGGCCCTTTCCGCCGCTTGTCCGAGTTTGCGGATTCAGAAGTTTGAAGACCGACGGCGGCGTTTGCTGGTGGATTTGGCGCTCGAGTTGGACGGCGATCTTCTGGTTCGCAGCCCTGCCACGGAGGCGGGAGCTCCTGACGTGGTTCATCTGCACAGCGCGGGGAAACCCGTGCTCCCAGGCACCGGTCTTGCGGGGGCGCTGCGAGCCCAGGCGCTTCGAATCGCCCGCCTTGTCCGGGAAACACAAGGGGATGGGGATGCATGGGTCGAGCGCCTTTTCGGTCCACGGTTTCGAGGAGAGAACGCGAAGGCACAGAACGAGCGGGCCATGGCCTCCAGGCTGCGCATTTCCGAGTCTTTTATCGAAAACGGGAAGGATCGAAAGCAGACGCGGATTGCCATTGACCGCTTCACGGGAGGAGTGGTGGAAACGGCGCTCTTCGATGAAGGTGTGTTAGTGAGCGGCAAGCTCAAGGTGCGTTTTGAATTGCGCGACTCGAACGATGCGGAAGAGGGACTGCTCCTGCTGCTGCTCAAAGATCTGCTCGCCGGAGAGATTCCGGTGGGTGGTGCGGCGGCGGTGGGCCGTGGCGTGCTGCGGGGAACGGCGCGGGTTTGGTTTCCGGACAGCATGCAGGGCGATATCGCAGAAGATCTCAGGGTGAGCGATAAAACGCGGGAGCTCTTCGACCAGAAGATCAAGGCCTTTCACGAAGCAACTCCTTTGAAGGCAGAGGAGGCGCGAACATGAGCCGGATACACGGATGTGTCATTGAAAGACTCGACCATGAAACCTGCGAGGCGGTTCTCGACTGGGTCGCCGGAGGGGCGGCGCCTTCCGGATGTGACCATGGGTTTCGTTGGCTTTTGGCCCACTGCCGGGACGGCGTCACCTGGGGGTGGAAGGATGGCGCCGCGTGGCGGTTGTCCGCAATGCCGTTTCCGGACCTCTGCCCGACCGTTTCGAGGGACAACCTCCTGGAGTTGCGCCTTTTCGGGGAAAAAGGAGAGGTATTGATCTGGAGGAGCGAAGCGCAATGCCTCGGCCGTTGCTTGTTGGACAAACCGCACCACGACACGTTTTCGGCGGCCCGGCCCGACGATGACATTCGCGTGCTCGAGGGGGACCGGCTCATTGAAGGCCCAAAAGACGGGTTTAGCCGTGTCGGGACGGCCGCGGGAACCCAACAGGCGGTTCCGCTGGCGTGTACAGCGCAAGATTTTGAGCGTGGACGCTGGCCATTGCGGCTTAAGGTGCGGCACTACTTTGAGGAGGATCCGCAACACGGTGTAGTCCGTGTCGCCGCATGCCGTCTTGTCCATGTCTTCAAGGAGGTGCGCTGATGGCTCTTACACGCGGGAAACTGGTGCTCAGCAAGAAAGGAAAACCTCAAATCGAAATGGACGGGAAGCTCTTCAACCCGGCCCAAGGCGAATTGAGCCAGCCTATTATGGCAAGGTTGAAGGAACTCAACGGTGCGGAGGTGGAGTTCGAACGCGAAGGCGGACAGCCGAAAAGAATTCGCGAGGTGGGATCGCAGTTCGTGCCGGCGCAAGCCGCGGCAGCCCCTTCCGGCTATTCAAGAGCATCTGATCGCGGGAAAGTCCGGGATCGAAGAACAGCCGACCAGCCGCCCACTATGAACCGTGACTTCCGTAATCCATACAACTTCATCCCCGCGCCGCCTCGGAACATGGCTGATCCTGATCTCGGCGATCACGAACCTCTCCCGCAGGATCGCTTCCATAAGGACCGCATCAGCGGTCGCATTCGGGTGGCGATGCAAGTGGTGACCCCGCTGCTCGTGCCGGATCCCGAGACCTGCCCGGATGGGCAGAACGAGCACAAGGTCTTTGATGTGTTGAAGGATGCGGACGGCAAACCGCGCATTCCTGCTTCCAACGTGCGGGGGATGCTACGCGCGGCTTACGAGGCGGTGACCAACTCGCGGTTTGGACGTTTTCCCAAAAGCGTTCACGAAAAGCGCCTGGCCTACCGAATGGAGGCAAGGGAAGGACTCCGACTGATTCCGGCTCGCATCGAGAACGGGCAGATTCACCTGCTCACGGGCACTTCCCGAATCAGAAACGATGGATCACCCGATGGTCCGCAGTATGCCGCCTGGCTGCCACGATACAGCGGACCGAACAAAGACACAGCCCACGCGGTTACCTATCCTGACGGTTCGCTCCCACAGCATGGAGACGAAGTGGAGTGCTGGGTTCAGTTGTTTCAACATTATCGCTGGGATAAGAAGAAAAATCAGCACGTTGCAGATTTTCAATATTGGCAGGTGCGGTCCATTGCCAAGGTAGGTGGTACTCCTAATGCCGTCCAGCCTTCTCAAGCCACGAGCCCGATTGACGACCGATCTTGGCATGAGCCGCAAGAGAATATGCGCCGGGTTCGCGGCTGGGTGTGCGTGACCAACGCGAACATTGACCGCAAGCACGACGAGCGGGTGTTTTTCTGCGAAGGAACGCCTCCCGCCGGGCCGTTTCCCCTTACCAACGCGCTCCGCAACCAGTGGAAGCAACTCATTGAGAACTACCAGGAAATACACGAAGAAGAGTTGGAGGAACGCAAGAAACACCACCAGGCGCCGGATGCCTACCTCGGTTCCGAGCCGGGCAAGACCGCCTGGTCCCGCCATGTGTATACGGAGCAGGACCGCGAACTGCGGGACGGAACCCTCTGCTACGCCCGCCTGAAAAACGGAAACTCCAGTGTGGAAGCGCTTTTTCCCGTCATGATTGCACGGGAACTCTACCCTATTTCCCCATGGGATCTGCTGCATTCCTCGCTTCGGCCTGCTTCAAAGATCTCTGAACTCTCCCCTGCCGACCGCGTCTTCGGCTGGGTCATGGGGGATCCCGGCAACCAGCAGAGGGAGCAAAGAAATCCAACAGCAGTGAGAGGACTGTTACGTATCGGACCGGTAACGAGTGAATCCTCTGCGGAGGATGCCATCGAAACGTTCCCGGGAGACGGCCTGCCGTTGGCCATCCTGGCGGCTCCCAAACCGCAGCAGGGTCGGTTCTACGTGGCGGCCTCGCCCAAAGGAGACGCGCAACGGGATGGGTTGACAAAGCTTCAGGCCGGCTATGCGGCCGGAAAGGGGCTGCGCGGTCGCAAGGTGTACCCCCACCACAAGGATTTGCCCGCAACGCACTGGGCGAATCCGCTGGAAGATCGAACCCAACACGGAGAGAGCCCTTGGCAGGAGTACCGCCGTCCCATGAAGGATGGCCAAGAGCAGCGGGACAGCCAAAACCGCTCCATGAAAGGGTGGATCAAACCGGGGGCTCGTTTCTGTTTCGACATCCACGTGACGAATCTTTCCAAAGTCGAATTGGGGGCCTTGTTGTATCTATTGAGCCTTCCAGAAGGTCACTACCATCGTTTCGGCGGCGGCAAACCCTTGGGCTTTGGCAGTGTGCGCCTGACCGTTGAAGATTGTGACCTGCGAACGGCGGATGACCTTCGTGCGAAGTATCGTTCGTGGCACGTGCCTGCCACTGCCAACGAAAAACTTTGTCAAGAGGCCGTCGCGTGCTTCCAGGAAGCGGTATGCCGGGCATACGGTGGTGCCGGCGGCAATGGTTCTTTTGAACAGGTCCCCTTTATAGCGGCATTTCAAAGGGCCTGTGAGGGCTTTGATGATGCGCTGCCGGTCCACTACCCCCGGGTGACCAAGAACCCCAACCCCGACGGGGAGTCTTTCCAATGGTTTGTCGCCAATGAGAGGCAAGGTGCTCGACTTGCGCTCCGCGATCTCGTGAGGGATCCGGGCCTTCCGATTCTTCAAGATGGTCAATCCAGAGCAGGAAACTATCAGGCAGGGAGAACCCAACAGAGAAGGAGGAACTGATGTCTCGTTTCATTCTTTGCACCGTTGGAACATCACTCTTGACCAACCGAGATGAACGTCCTTGGGGCGGGTGGAGAAACGATACTCCGCTTCCCGATGCCGGTGGCGTGGACCGCTGGTTGAAAACGGCCGACCCAGCCTTGGCATCCGCCGAGACCAATACGCTGTCGAGACTTGACCTGAATGACAGGGACATTCTCGCGTTCTTGCACTCCGATACCCCGGAGGGCCGTTTTTGCGCGGAACGGCTCAAAGCATTCTATGACGGCAAGGTTCGAAACGTGCGGATGGAAAAAATCGGCAAGCTCGGGTACGGGGCCGATAAGTTTACCGCAGGACTCAAGGCGTTGGTGGATATCACCATCCGCAAGGTCCGTGAGGCTGAGAAGATAGGTGTCACCCCGCTCTTTTGCGCCACCGGCGGATTCAAGGCGGAAATCGCCTTCCTGAACCTCATGGGGGCTCTTCTTGGCATAGAAGTCGTCTATATTCATGAACTGCACAGGGAATTGGTCCGGCTGCCGCGTCTTCCGCTTACCTGGGATGCGGAATTCGTCGCCAGGCACAATGACTTTTTTCGCTGGATCGATTCGGATCCGAGAAAAAGCGCCGAAGTGGAATCGTGGCTGAAAGGAAGGCCCGAGCTCAGACCCCTGGTGGAAGACGGCGGCGATGGACATACCTACCTTTCGGCGGCCGGGGACCTTCTCCACAAGGTGGCCGCGGAGCGTCTCTCCATGGGGCCTCGGACGCTCTGGCCCGAAGCAGACCCAAGACCACCCCATGAGAAGAACCACCTCTCAGGGGTGGAACACCATAGGGCGACCGGATGGCAACGGTTCGTGGATAGGCTTTGTGCCATCGACTGCGTGACTTCGGTTCATTACGATTCACGATTTGCGGGAATCCGTAGCGTGAAAGTGATGGATGCGGCAAACGGCGTCATCGGCGTTTGCTATGGTGGTCCGGAAGATGTGCTGCCTCTTCGGGTCGAGACCACGGCCCGCGGCGAGGCGCAGACCGATCTTGTCGCCAGTTATCTCCAGCATATGAAATAATTTGCCTTTTCCACAAGGCGCGTGTCGCTTATAACCCACCAGCCCTTTCTCCCAACCTGCGAAACCCCGTGAACGGCATCGGATAACACCACCGCCCGCCATGCAGCGACCCGCGAAACACGCGGACTTTCGGCCATGCCCGGCCTGGGAATGTCGGATAAGACGTGTTCTCTGACCTTCCGAGAACCTCGGTCGGCGGAAGGTTCTCTCAATCAATGCTTCCGCCCGGCACTCGAAGGCTTCGATGCTGCCCGCATCATTGCCTGCGGATGTGTTCGGGGACGCGACTGTGGGCTGACTGTCTCTTTCCTCTGTCATTGCCTGTCCGAAGGCGGGAATGGCCAAGCGGTCCGGGTGGACCGCTTGGCTTCCATGGTCGGCGGCGGATCAGAGGCGCTCGAGGGCGTCCTCCAGCGCGCCGTCCACGAGGTGGGTGTAGACCTGGGTGGTCGACAGGTCCCGGTGCCCGAGGGCCCGCTGGACCACCAGGATGTCCCCGGTCCGGCTGTAGAGGTGGGTGGCGAAAGTGTGCCGGAGGGCATGCGGACCGAGTTTCTTGTCGATGCCCGCGGCCTTGAGCCAATACTGGAGCCGCCTGGCCACCTGCCGCTCGCAGAGCCGCTCCCCGCGGTTGGAGAGGAACAAAGCCCGGCATTCGCCGTCGCCCCGGCGTCGGCGCTCGACCAGGTAACTCCGCAGGAGGGAGCGCAGGGTGGACTTTAGAAACTTCACTTGCGGGACGGAGCCCTTGGCGAGCACGCGGAGATGCTTGGCGTCGAGGTCCACGTCCTCGATGTCGAGGTCGACGAGTTCCTGCAGCCGGATGCCGGTCCCGAGGAAGACCTCGATGATGACGCGGTCCCGGATCGCCAGGGAGGATGCCCTGCCGCGGAGTTCCTTGAACAGACGGCGCTTCTCGGCCTCGGTCAGAAACTTGGGGGGAGTCCGGGGAAGCCTGCGAAGGGTCAACGACCCGGCCGGATTCTCCCGGACGATCCCGTTCCGCTCGGCCCAGGTGAAGAACGACCGGACGGCCGCCTTGAACCGGTGCATGGACGCCGGCGAGCGGACGCCGCCTCCGGCCGAGGTCGTCACCTCCGGTGAGGTCAGCGCCTCGTCGATCATGGGGCTGGTCACCTCCTCCGGGACGATCCCCGGATGCCTCCGGAGGATCGCGTCTGACAAGTATGAGAGGTCGCGCAGGTACGCGCTGATGGTGTTCTCCGAGCGCCCTTCAGCCGCGAGCCTTCTACCGAAGGCTTCGAAGGCGTCATCAAAACCACGTCCCGGCGGGACGGGTTCAGGACTGCTCAACAGCCGGAGACTCGATGGCGTCGTGTTCGTCATTACGCTCTCCTCCTTTCTTGGCGCTGCGGCCCATGGGCGTGTCCTTGGGCAGGGGCAGCTTGTCGATGCGGCCGGTCTCCTTGGCCCAGATCAGAAACATGCGGAGCACCCGCTTGGTCTTTTCGACCGTGGGCGCGGAGCGCTCCCGCCCGTTGGGCAGCTTGAGCAGCGCATCGGACTTGAAGAATTTTCCCACGTGCGGAATGAGGACGCTGGACAGCTTGCGCTCCGCACCGAAGAAGGCCTCGATCTGCTCGAAGTCCTTGCCGTAGGTGTAGAGCGTCCGCTCCTTCTTTCCCTGGGTCCGCAGGTGTTCCAGATAGGCCTGTGCGGCCTGATGCAGGGTCTCGTTCATGACTCGTTCTCCTTTCGTTCGTTGAGTTCAGGTTTCCCGGACCGGATGGTCCCGGCGTCGAAAACGCGCATTCGGCACCTCCTTTCAAACGGCTCAAGTCCTTGTAATTCAAGGCTCTACGCACATTCACATACAGGCTTCGCGTGCGCCGGAAGTCAAGGCGTTCCATGCACATTCCAGAGAAACAATCAGGCCCCGGGCGGGCCGGGAGGGGAATCATGAGAAGACAGGTCGAAACGATCCTGAAGGCGCTGTTGGCGGCGAGTCTGGCGTCATCCCTGTTGGGTTGCGCCGCTGCCAGGCCGCCCCAGCGGATTCAGGACGCCATTCACACGGCGAACCGCTACATGCCGGAGTACGTGGCCGAGGCCAACAAGGCCCTGGCCGACGCGGAGCACCCGGACCGGGAGCGCCTGGCCGGCATCGGTGACCGGTTGGCCGAGGTATTGGACGCCCTGGACCGTTGGGCATCGGGGCAGGAAAAAACGCCGGAGGGGGACAAGCAATGAAGGAAATCCTGGAACGGAACAGCGAGGCCGTCCGCGAGGCTGGACGGCAACTGGTCGAGATCGGCGCGGAGCTGGCTGCCGGGAAGATCGACGATGCCCTGGCCCGGCTCGATACCGCACGGCAGGCTTACCCCGAGTGGGAGGAGCTCGATCAAGCCGCGGCTGATATCGAAGGGGTGATCCGCGACCGCGAAGGGATGCTCGCCGTCCAGCACATTCTGGCCGAGATCGTCGGCACGGTCCTCGGGTCGGTCTTGAGGTCGAGGCTGCCCTGATGGCCCGGATATCCGCCAAGGAGCGCAAACTGGCGGAGACCCTGGCGGACCCGGTCCTCTGGGGACAGGGATACCTGCGCAACCGCGACGGGGGACAACGGGTCTACTGGCCGCACCAGGCGGAAGACCTGCTCTGCCCGGACAAGAATATCATCCACCTCGACGGGCGCGATGTGGGCAAGAGCGTCTGCATCACCACCGACGCCCTGCATTTCGCCTTCACCAACCGCGGCTGCCAGGGACTCGTAGCCGCGCCCCACCAAGGGCATCTCGACACGCTGATCGAGGAGATTGAATTCCAGCTCGACGCCAACCCGGACCTCATGGTCAGTGTGGCTCTCACCAAATACGGCAAGCCCAAGATTCACCGCAAACCCTACTTCCGGCTCGAATTCACCAACGGCGCGATCCTCTACTTCCGTCCCGCCGGGGCTTACGGCGACGCTTTCCGCTCACTGCATGTGGACCGGGTTTGGGTGGATGAAGGGGCGTGGCTCACCGAGCGGGCCTGGAAAGCCCTTCGCCAGTGCCTGAAGTCGGGCGGCAGACTGCGCATCTATTCGACGCCCAACGGGCTGCGTGACACGACCTATTACCGCTTGACCGGCTCGACTCAGTTCCGGGTGTTCCGCTGGCCTTCCTGGCTGAACCCGGCGTGGACCCAGGAGCGCGAGGCCGAGTTGCTGGAGTTCTACGGCGGGCGGGACAGCGCGGGCTGGCAGCACGAGGTGGCCGGCGAACACGGCAAGCCTTCCTACGGCGCGTTCAACATCGAGCACCTCAATCTCTGCCGACAGGATGTGGTCGAGTACCAGAAGGTCGTCGTCACCGGCGAGGAACTGCGCGGCTGCGCCACCGAGGAAGAATCCCACGACCGTCTGGAGATGCTGCTCAATCTCATGCCGCGGACCGGCGTCTTCTGGATCGGTGGAGACCTGGGCTACACCAACGACCCGACGGAGCTCGTCGTGTTCCAGGAGATCGAACTGCCCGAGCGCAGGATCGTCAAGCTGGTCCTGCGGGTCCGCATGGAGCACGTGGCATATCCCCACATTGCCCAGACCGTCGCTCTTCTGGATCGGTATTACACAGCCGCAGGCATCGGCGTGGACAACGGCGGCAACGGAATGGCCGTCGTTCAGGAACTGCTGACCCTGGACAAGTACAAAGACCTGGCTCTTCAGGGGCGGCTGCGCGGTTATGACTTCGGGGGCATGACCACCTTGGCCGTGCGCGACGGCCACGAGGTCAGGAAGCGGACCAAGGAATTCATGACCAGCCTTATCGCCGGGGCGCTCCAGCGACGCCAGCTCGTGTTCCCCATCGACGACCTGGAGATCGAGGACCAGTTCACCACCCACACCTACACGCTGCACGACGGGCGCATCGTCTATTCCAAGGGCAACGACCACGTCATCGACGCCGTGCGCTGCGCCATGCTGGCCCGGGAGCAGTCCACCCTCAACCAAGTGGGCGAGGAGACGGTTTCCTTGGTGCCGCTGACGACCGACCCGGTCTTTATCTGAAGTACATGGACGAAGCCCCCACAGTTCTTCGTGGAGGTATTCGACTTGACAATAATGTACAGAACCCAGGTTTTCCTCTGGGTTTTCCGTGTCAAGGTCAAGTGTAGCCGACTTCCGCTGCCACTACCGAACAACCCGCCCACCGACGTTCCTTCCCCGCCTCCGGTAGATAACCCCAGGGGCGGGCTTTCCCCGCCACACGGCGCGAATGTCGCGCCCACAAGGGCAAGAAACCGCGAGGACCCCGGTGGAAACACGAAGCTACCCGACACCCGACAGCCCGGCATCCGGATCGGGCGCTGAGCCGACGCCGCTTTCAGCGGACGGTCTGGTGCTCATTCCCCTGGCCGCCGCCGCGGCCTTGGACCCGTCCGTGTTCAGCAAGGTCAACGCGTCCGAAGCGATCCCGGCTTCCTGGGAGGACCGGGCGCGCAAGGCCTGGGAGTACTACCTCGAAGAGCCGTTGGTGAAGAACTGCGTCAATTCCTGGCGCACCTTCGCCGTGGGCGAAGAGATCAAGATCGCGAGCGATGACGAGAAGGTGAAGTGGGATGCCGTCGACCTCGCCGACCGCCTGAGCGTCTCCGAGTTCGTCAAGGACATGATTCTCCAGCTTCTGGTCAAGGGCGACGCCGTCGGATTCAAACGCTACACCAAGGACGGCAAGGACCTGGAGGAACTGGTCTGCGTCAACCCGGTGTCGGTCAGGGTCAAGTACGCCCAAGGGCGGCTCGTCGAAGCCCGGCAGACGCCGGAAGACAATCCCGCCGCGGACGAGGGACTGGACCTGCCGGTGGAGCAGGTGCTCCACCTCAAGTGGGATGCGCCGGCCTTCTCGCCACGGGGCAACTCGCTCGTCCTTCCCGCGTTCCAGTCCATCGAACTCCTCCGCGACTACCGCCGGGCCGAACAGGCCATCGCCAAGCGCTGGGCCACGCCGTTCAGGCTTCTCAAGGTCGGCGGCGCGTTCGGCCAGAAGATGGTCATGCCCGACCAGAAGATGCTCGAACAGGTCCGGGACATGGTCAACAAGATGGACCTCAAGAGCGGCTTGGTCGTCCCCTTCTACGTCACGGTCGAGACCCACGGCACCGAGGGCAGGTCCTCAACGTCGAGGACAAGGTCAAGGAAGTGAAGGAGGACATCGTCGTGGCGCTGGGCCTCTCGCGGTCGCTGGTGACCGGGGACGGCCCTAACTTCGCCACGGCATCGGTGAGTCTCCAGAAGATGCTGGTGATGATCCGGGAGATCAAGCAGGCCGCCCGGATCATCCTGAACTGGATATTCAACGACTGGCTGGAGCTCAAAGGCTGGGAAGACAAGACGCTCCAGTTCCTGTTCAACGACCTCGATCCCTCGGACGCGGTCGATTTCAAGCGCCTGCTCATCGAGCTCTACGACCGCAAGCTCATCAGCCGTTCGAGCCTGCAACTGAAGATGGACCTCGATCCCGACATCGAGGCGGCCAACCGGGAGACCGAGAATCGCTCGGTGGATCTGCTCGACGAAAAGCAGATCAAGCCCATCGTCGATATGGTGACCGCCGGGATTATGGGCGTCGAGACGGCGCAGGAGATGCTCGGCCTCGACCCGGCGAAGAACCCGGCTGGGAGCCGCGCCGAAGCATCGTGGGCCGGACCGTTCGCCCGCGCAAGCATCGCCGCCGTCTGTGACGACTGCGCGCATTTCGACGGTGATCTCAACCACTGCCGGGTCCAACGAAACGAAACCACCTTCGACACCCCGGTCTGCCGCTTCTTCGACCTGAAGACCGCCGCGATGGAACGCGGCTCCGACCGGGAGAAGGAACCGACGTCCCGGCAGCCGGCGTGCCGGGAGTGCGGGGGATGATCGGTGCGCTCGCGGCCGAACGTCCCCTCTCCCAAGCCGAGGCCATCCGCCTGGCCACGGAGAAGAGCGTCCGCGCACGCAATCTCTATACGGAGCAAACGGTCGCCGAGCTGACCGCGATGCTCGCCGCCGCCGAAGAGGAGGTGCGCCGCGCCATCCTCCGCTACAAGAGCCTCGGTTCCCTTCCCGACAACAAACTCGCCGCTCTCGAAGGCCTCAAGAAACTGCAAGCCGACATCCAGGAGACCACGAGCCGCCTGCACCGGGAGCAGACGCTGCTTTTCCGGAAGACGGCCAAGACATCCTTCCGCCAGGGCGTCTACCGCGGCATCGACGAATTCGCCGCGGCCCAGCTTCCCTTCTATCGTGACCTGACCCCGGAGGGTATCGACAAGCTCGCCGCCCGAGTGTTCACCCTGGTGGACACGGATGCCCTCGATTTCATGACCAACTACAACCTGGTCCTGGCCGGCGACGTCAACCGCGAGCTGGCCGACGGCATCAAGCGGGTCGTGATGGGCGGCGTCGCCACCGGCAAGGGCGTGGAGGAAATCGTCCGCGACCTCGGGCGCGTGGTGAAAGACCCTGAGTCCTTCCGCTACGCCGGTTCCAAGGTGTTCACCAAAGCGCAGTACCGCATGGAGGTGATCGCCCGCACGGAGGTCCTGCGCGCCCATAACCAGGGGCGACTCAAGTTCCACGACCGGGTCGGAGTTCGGAAGCTCGAATGGATGACCATGGAGGACGAGCGGGTCTGCCCGGTCTGCGGACCGCTGGACGGCAAGGTGTTCGACACGAACCGCTTTCCCCGGCAACCGGCCCATCCCAACTGTCGCTGCACGAGTGTGGTGGCTTGGCCCCTGGTGATCTGCGGAGGAGAGTTGGGGGCGAAAGCCGCGGCTGAACCCGCCGCGTGCATCATCCCGCCTCAGGCCATCGAAGAGCAGGCGAAGGCCAAGGCGGCGGAAGACGCGAAGCTCAAGGCAGCCTTCGAAGGCGGACAGATCGCCGACCTGAACACTTTGAGCGTGAAGCAACTCCAAACCCTGGCCAAACAGAACGGCGTCTCCATCGCCCGGACCAAAGCCGACTTCATCCATCTGCTCGACGCGGCGGAGCCGGGCGTGGACCACTCCACCCTCTCCGGAGCCGCCCTCGACGCCAAGCTCAAACAACACAAGATCGGCCTGCTCCGCACCAAGGACGACCTGATCCAACTCCTGGCGCAGAAACAGGCGTCCCTCAAGCAGGCGCAGCAACTGGCGGACCAGCTTAAGAAAATTCCGCCGAGCGGCGGGCTGCATGACCTCACCGTGGTCGAGCTGCAGGAGATGGCCAAAACCAAGGGCGTCTCCCTCAACATGACCAAGCAGGAAGTGATCGACCTGCTCGACGAGTTGGAACCCGGCGTCGATCACAAGGCGCTCCAAGGCGCGACCCTGATCGACGCCAAGAAGAAGCACCACATCGGCCCGCTCAAGAACAAGCAGCAGCTTGTCAAGGCGATGGAAAAGGCGGCCGGTGAGGAACTGGCGGAAAAGGCCAAGAAGGAAGCTCTCGAAGCAGCCGAGAAGGCCGCAATCAACAAGGCGAAACAGGCTGTCGAACAGACCGCTGCAAAGGTGATCGTGCCGGAGTCCCCCGCAGGATACGCCGACTTCCTCTCGGCGGTGAAAGATGCGGAATCAGCGCTCGCGGCTTCGCACGGTCTGCCGCAGGAGATACTCGAAGGACACGCCAAAGAGCTCGCCCTCAAGAAAAAACTATTTCAGGATCAGGTCGCGGCCATGAAGGTGGGCGACCTCAAGACCCTGGCCAAGGACACAAAGCTCAAGCACTGGCAGTGGGCGAACAAGGACGAACTGGTCACTCTGCTTACGGAGACCGACCCGGCCAAGATCGAGGCAGCCAAGGCCGGCATCGAAACGAAACACGCCACCTGGTTGGAAAAGCACGGCGGCAAAAAGAAGGCCGCCGCGCCGGAATCGGCGAAGTCCGCGCCGACTCCGAAACCAACGCCACCGTCCCCGCCGGTTTTCACCAAGAAAGGCGCTCAGTTCGAGGAGACGGACGCGGCATGGATCGCCAAGGGCAAGCCGGGGAACTTCAAGCCCGCGGGCAAGGCCCAGGTCGGCGGCGCGCACAGCAAGGAGTTCTGGACCGATGAAAAAGGCGACCGCTGGCTGTTCAAACCGGTGGAACGTTCCGGCGACGACTTCATCGCCTATGGAGAGGAAGCCGCCTACAAGATCGGACGCCTCATCGTTCCGAACGCGGTCGAGGTCCGCACCATCCGCTTGAATGGACGCCTCGGCTCCATCCAGAAGTGGCGGACCGACCTCAAGGAGCGTTTCGACTTCGCCGGATTGGACCTCGCAGACCTCACCACCCTCGACATCGAGCAGATTCAGCGGGAGCACGTCGTCGACTGGTTGATCTCCAATCACGACGGCCATGCCAAGCAATTTCTGCGGGCTCGTGACGGGAAGGTCTACGGCATCGACAAGGGGCAGATCTTTAAATACCTGGGCGAGGACCGCCTGGCCGTCGACTATCACCCGAACGCCAAGTACGGAGAACAAGAGCCCTTTTACAATACGGTTTTCCGCGCCGCCAAGGAAGGCAAGGTCAAAATCGATCCCGCGGCGACTCTCCGCTACATCCGCGAGGCGGAGAAGATCGCCGACGAGGATTACCTGGCCATTCTGCGTCCCTATGCCGAGGGACGGTTCGGAGGGGACGAATCCCGCAAGCAAGCCTTTTACGATTTAGCACTCGCTCGGAAAAGGAATCTTCGGCGCGACTTCGAGGGCTTCTATGCGGACGTGTTGGGCCGTCGGGACTTCCGTTTCGAGGACGTGTTGGAGGCGCTGCCGAAGACGCGTTTGGGGCCGACCGAGGAGGCGCTTCTTGAGGAAGTCCGCTCCCTCGGCTGGCAAGGGAAGGTGCTACCCTTCGACGAGGACGACATCGAGGACCAGAACGCCCTGATCTTTGTCGAGACCTTGAAGGGAAAGCAGCGGACCGTGGTCAAGATGAAAGTTCGGCCTGAAGCGGAGGGAAAGCTCCTGGAGGCGCTGCGCAAGGCCGGCGTCGACACCACAGCCGCCCGGGTGGGTGAAGCGCTGCCGCAGGACGTTTTCGCCCAGGACATATTGGCCGCGGTGAAAACGGTCAACCACCACGCCACGGACCAGCAGTACAACCAGGGGACGCTCAAAAAGGCTGCGGACCATCTGAAGGCGTTGAAGCGCCTGGCTGACTCGGACGATCCCGACGAACAAGCCATGGCCCGAAGCTACATCGACTGGATTGAGAAGGTCCAGGAAGCGGCCCGTGAACACAAACCGGTCGCCGGACGGTTCGATGTATATCTCAAGAAACATGCCGCGCCGGAGAAGAAACCCAAAGAGGTTCCCTTCACCGTGCGCCGGACGAAGGTGCTTCAGGCCAAACGAGAGCTCAAGAACGGCGAACTCGTTGTCGTGGACGAGGCGGCGGACAACTCGGCGCTCTTCCGCGGTCGTGCCATGAAGGCCGGCGAGCAGTACGAAATCGATTTCGGCGACGGCACGCGCGCCGTCTACCGCCCGTGGTCGGACAAGAACCTCTACGCCCAGCAAGGGGAATTCGAAATGGTCCTGCCAGACAGGCCGGACGTCAAGAGCCTCGAACGGGCCATGGAACGGATGGAATCGCTGGGCATCAAGGCAGGTGCGGCCACGCCGCAGGACGCCGAGCTTCTCTATCTTCACAAGCAAGCCTACCTCGCCAAGGTGGACCGAGATCCGGACTACAAGCGGCTGGTCGAGGAGCTGGATCGCCGGGCGGCGAGCAAGGAGGAACGCATCCGCGAGATGCGCGGCTTCTGGGAAAAACGGCTCGGAGTGAAAGACATCACCCGCATGCCGGGCTACGACCCCATGGGCGAATACCAGGCCGCTTTCAAGAATCCCTCCAAGCGAGCGGGCTACAGGCATCAATACCGCTTTGACATTTCCGACGCGGACATCGAGAAGCAGATGAAGGGATACGGCCTTCATCACCGGCTGACCAACGGCGAGGACGTGGCGTCGTTCATCGACGCGGCGCTGGGAAACAACGGAGCCATGGTGAGTACGGTCGAGAAGCTGCGCGCCGGGGTGCCGGTGGGTGGGATGTCGCCGGAAGCGGACATGGACACCGGCGGTGCGAGCTATTTCTTCACCCGGATCAAGAAGCTCCCGACGGCCGGAGGGCCGTCCGACACGGGGCTCTACTTCAAGAAGCGGATGCTCCGTCGCATGGACGCCATCAGTTACGACCACGACGCCTTCGGGCGGGTGAGGGACGAATACGTCTCGAACCACCGGGGGAGCACGCCCGAGGAGTGGAAACAGTTCGCCCGCCGAGGCAGCAACGAGACGATCTTCAAGTACTCGGTGACCCTGCTGGACAACATCGATGTGATCGTGGTCGGAAGCGAGCGGGAAAAACAACGGCTGCTGGAGGTCTTCCGCAACCGAAAAATCATGAAGCTGCCCGACGGCCGCAAGATCGAGGAGATCGTACTGGTGAGGTGAGCATGAAAGAGTTCATCGAAAAGGAAAAAGCCCGTCTGCAAGCACTCTTCGAGCCGTTCAACACCGGAGGCTCCTGGATGACGCTGGCGGACAAAGGCCGGACGCCGGTCCGGCTCGGTATCGTGGACCGCTTCATCGTGACCCGCGTGGCCCCGCAATTCGACGCCCGCGGGAATGTGACGCGCATCGGTTTCTGGCTTCTCATCCGGCTCTCCGGATACGACGAGGGCTTCCAACACGCCCACACCATCAAGGTCGTCTCCTGGTCGCAGGACGACACCTACCTGCTCGATCTGCTCGATGATCGGGACCGCAGGTTCCACATCGAGCTCATCTTCCCTGACCAGGAACCCAACGAGGCGGCGGACTGGAAGCGCTGGCGAGACTACAAGACCGGAAACCGGGACCGATTCGAACGGATCGACGCGGAGCTTCTGACCGAGCACACCCGCATTGCGGAGGAATGGGAATGAAGCTCAGATACATGATCGAATACGCGCTCCGCGACCGTATCCGTAACCCGCGCTATGAACCCATCGGCGTCTGGGTTCAGGGCCCGGGACCGGGTTTGGACCTGGTGATCGAGTTCCTGCCCGGAAACGCGGACGCCGAGGAAGACGCTCAGTGGGTGGTCAACCGGCTGGTGGAGGAAGGCGTCCGCAGCCTCCCTGATGATTTTCTGGCTTACCACCAGAGCACTCTTTCCCAATATCGCGGCATGCGCGGTCCCGTGGTCGAAACCGACGAACATCCCTCCCCAGAGGTCTGCGCCCGGTCGGTCATCGACCGGATCAAGTCGGGTCGCGTTTCCTGATCCCCCCTCCGACACTTTCCGACGGTCTCCGGTAGGTATCCAAGCGACAGGGCTCTCGGCCTGATATCGGGGTTCACCCCGGGCACGGGCCGACCGCTCACCGGCATCAACCGGATTTGTCGCGACATGACCGGAGAACCGAATGGAGCTTTTCGCAACCGACCGTGAACGGCTGGCGTTCCTCCTCGAAACGGACGCCGCCCTGGACCTGGACTTCGAGGCGCTCGAGGCCCAGGCCGAGGCGGCTGCCGAGGAGCCGTCGCCGGAGGAGCGGCCCAAATACATCACCAACTACATCGGCTCGAAGCAGAAGCTGGTCGACTGGATTTGGAAGCACACGCCGGAGGGGGTGGAATCCGTCGTCGACGCGTTTTCCGGTTCGGCGGTCGTGGCCTACATGTACAAGACCAAGGGCCTGCGGGTCCTGGCCAACGACCGGCTGCGCTACTGCCACCACGCGGCCCGGGCGATCATCGAGAACGACAAGGTGCGTCTCTCCGATGAGGACCTGGAGGCGCTGCTCGCGGACAACCCGAAGGCGGGCACCTTCGTCCGGGAGAACTTCAAGGGCATCTTCTTCGCCAAGGGCGTCCACGGCCTGATCGACACGATCCGGGCCAACGTCGACAAACTCTCGGGTTTCAAGAAAGACATCGCTCTCTTCGCCCTGGGCAAGACCTGCATGTCCGGCAAGGGCGGCTTCGGGCATTTCTCGTCGTCGACCCGCTACGGCAAGCGCGAGGACACCCCGGAGGAATTCAAGGAGCGGCTGCGCAAGAACGTGGCCCGCATCAACGCCCTCGTTTTCGACAACGGCAAGGAGTGCAAGGCATCCCGCAAGGACATCAACGACTTCCTGCCGGAGGCCAAGGCCGATCTGGCCTATTTCGATCCGCCTTACGCCACGGAGTTTTCGACCACCAACTACGAGAAATCCTACCACTTCGTGGAAGGGCTGATGACCTATTGGGAGGGGCTGACCCTTGTCGAGGACTCCAAGACCAAGCACTACGAGACCGACCACAAGACCGTGACCCGCGCCAACGCCGCGGAGTTCTTCGAGTCCTTCCTCGGAAACGCCAAGCATATCCCGCACTGGCTGATTTCATACCGCGACCACGCCTATCCGAACGAATCGGAGATGCGGCGGATCATCGCCTCCCTGGGACGGGATTCGTCGATGCGCTCCCACGATCACCATTACGCCATCACATCCCGGCACGGTGAGGCGTCCCACGCCAAGGAACGTCTGTTCATCTGCCGCAAGGCCGAGGGCGCGGAGCGGTCCGCCAAGGCGTCCACGGAGGACAGCCTGCGGGCAGAAGCCGTCTGGGAGGAAACCGAGAACGAGGTGCGTTTCCGCGTCCGGAACCCGGACGAGTTCGAACCCGACAGCTTCCGCCGCAAGCCCCTGGAGGGCGTCGACGGCGTTGCGATCATCATCGGGCGATTGAAGAAGGAGTTCGTGCCCGAAGGCGGCAACCCGCGTTCCATGGTGCTGCAGGCCTACCGGTTCGTCCGCAAGACGGAGAAGAACCCGGACGGCTGGACCATGGAAAAAGCCAAGGAGTGGATCGACAAGCACGAAGCCGGACGGGCCGTCGATGCCGCCCTGCGCGTGGAGGAGAATCTGATCGCCCTGGCGGACGCTCCGCTGGGCGAATCGCTGGACCTCCTGAGCTGCCAGGCCGGGAAAGCGGAATCGGTCCGCGTCACCGGTTTCATGGGCAGCAAGTACCTGATGCTCGGCTGGATCGAAAGCCATGTCCCCAAGGACGCGGAGAGCATCCTCGATGCTTTTTCAGGTGGGGCCAACGTCGCCTATCACTTCAAACGCAAAGGGCTGAAAGTCATCGCCAACGATCTCCTGCGATATCCCCACCATCTGGCGCGGGCCGTGGTGGAGAACTCCAGCGAGACGCTGAGCGACGAGGACGTGGACCGAATCCTCGCCCCCAATGCGGACGCGGGCACCTTTATCGTCGATCACTTCTACGGCTATTACTACACCAAGCCGGTGCTTCGCTGGCTGGACCAGGTCTGGGCGAACATCCAGAAGCTTCACGGCTACAAGAAAGATCTGGCGCTGGCCGCGCTCGGCACCACCGTCAAGGCGAAGAGCGCCTTCGGTCAGTTCTCGCGGTCCAAGATGCACCGCCGGGCCGATCTCGACACGGATGCCAGCCTGGAGCAATCCCAGCTCTCCAATCCGCCGCTGTCCAAGTTCATCGAGTCGTTCCGGCGCTCGGTGGGCCAGCTCAACCGGCTGGTGTTCGACAACGGCAAAGAGTGCAAGGCCTTCAACCTGGATGCGGCCGAAGCGGTCCGGCGATTCGGCGCGGACGTTCTGTATCTGGACCCGCCCTACGTCACCGAGTTCGGCAGCAACGATTACGAGGACTCCCTGCATTTCATCGAGGGTCTCATGACCCGATGGGCGGACAAGGAACTCCAGGACAATCCCCGCCGCAATTATCCGTCCCGGACACGCTACACCAAGGAATCGATTCGCTCCCTGATGGAAACGCTCGCGGCGGACGCCCGCGGCAAGTATGGAACGGTGCTCCTCTCGTACCGCGACCGGGCTTTCCCGCGGGAAGAGGAAATCAAGGAGATATTCGCCGAGCACTACGGTCTCGTCCGTGTCCGCGGCATGGAGGTGGACTACAACATCGCCAAGGACATCGGCCGGGAAGGCAAACACGCCCGGGAACTGCTCTTCGTCGCCTCCAAATCACGCGGTGCGGCGCGCTCCAAAGCGGATACGCGGGCACCGGCGGCATGTCACACCTCGTTCCCCGTGGAGCTGTCTCTCGATACGTTCGCCGGGCTCCAGACCGAAGCGGCGGCATTGGATCAGGCTGCGGGCGATCCGCAGTTCACCTTCATCCTCTGCCGGGCCGGCACGAACAAGAACGGCGACCACTTCACCCCTGATGAACTGGCCGCCCGTTACATGACGGCGGTCAACAAGAAGATCGACCTGAAGCATTCCCAGGATTTCACCGACATCGTCGGCGGCATTGTGGGGGCGGATTACGTGGAGGACGAAAGCGGCGGCCGGATCGAGTGCGCGGGCGAACTCTATGTCTCCGACAGCCCGCACGCGCAGTTGGCCTACAAGCTCATCCGCAAAGGGATCATCTCCCAGGTCTCCATGGAATGCGACTACGAGGAAGGCGAGTGCTCGATCTGCGGCAAACGCGTCGTTTCGAAGAGCGATTACTGCGTCCACCTGCGCAAGAACAAAGGCGGCGAGCTCCAGGGGCAACCCGTCTACGAAATCCTCCACGGCGTCACTTTCACCGGGCTCGGGCTCCTCGACCGCAAAGGCGCGGACGAAAACGCCCGCATCCTGAAGGTCGCCGCGGTGGAAAACGATGGTTCGACAACCCACTCTGAAGGAGGTCCGACAATGGACGAGAAACACAAGGAAACCGAGGAACGGGCGGTGGAAGCCGCCAAGAAGAAGGACGACGGCGGCGGGACCGCGCCGGATGACAAGACCCGGCTCAAGGAGTTGGAGCGGGAGAACAAGGAACTCAAACAGCAGGTTCTCGCGCTGCAGAAGCAGCTCGAGGAACTGGAGGCTGAGAAAAAGGCCGCCGCGAACAGGAGCCGAGCCCAGAAGCTTCTGCGCAAGATCGAAAAGAGCGGGCTGGCATTCGAGAGCGACGAGGATCGCGAACAGGAGCTGATCCGTCTGGCCGGTCTTTCCGACGACGCCTTCGCCGCCAGCGAAGCCGCGTTCGAGCGGATGATGAAGGCCGGTCCCCGCGGGCACACCGAGGACAAGGGCGCGAAGGACCGAGGAGCGGGAGCGGAAACCGCGAAGGCTTCATCCGGCGGCGACGACCCGCCCCTGCGCAGCGACGCGGGCGTCCGTCCGAAGGACGTGGAAGACAAAAAGACGAGCCTCGAGGACCGGCTGAAGAGCGGCTTCATGGCCGCCTACCGGCAGCGAGTGGCGACGGCGACCGGAGAACCGGTTTCGACCAACTGACAAAGGAGGAATGACCATGGCTTTCATCAATCCCAATCATCGGGGCCTCGCATACGGCGACGGCTACCTGCAGGGCGACGGCCAACTCGGCCAGGTGGTGAGGATCGTCGGTAACGACCTCTTCGCCGTGAACACCACGCCGACGGCCAAGTCCTTCGGCATTCTGATCAAGGATTACAAGAACGGAGAGATGCCCGGTATCTACTGCATGGGCGGCGTCTACGAGACCGACGTCTTCGAGGGGACCGTGAATCCCGGCGACGACCTGAAGGTTTCGGCCAACGGGAAACTCACCGCGGGCGTGCAGGCGGGCGAGGAAGTCATCGCCCGGGCCGTCTCCGTCTCCGGCGGAACGATCAAGTTCCGGCTGCTCATCTGATTACAGGAGGAAAACGATATGGAGACGATCCGCATGAACGTGCACAGCCAGGAATACATGGAGACGATGGCGCGCCTGATGTCCGAGGCGCTCGAGTCCCCGGAAGGGATGCGCGCGCTGGCTGCGGCCATCGCCGAGCCCATCGAACAGGAAATCAAACGCAAGGAGATCTCTTCGCTCCTGCTCACGAAGCACACTCTGCCCAAGGGAGAGCGTCCTCTTTACCAGAAGAAGCCCAAAGTGAAGGCCTACTGGATTTCCACCGAAGGCGAGGCTCAGGAGCAGGAAGTCGGCAAGGACGAAGTGGAGTTCCCGACAAACCGCATCCACTCCGCTCCCATGGTCGACGTTTCGGTGCTCAAGAACGGCAACATCGGCACCCTGATGGACATCCAGACCGCGGCCGCGGACGAAATCCGCAAGGAGATCGACAAGCGGACCATTACGGTGCTTTCGGCGGCGGTGCCCGCGGCCAACACCGTGGAGGTGACCGGCGCGACACTCACCGAGGAGGCGCTCAACGAGGCGATCTCCATCATCGAAGACCTCGAATTGACGGTGAAGTATATCGTCATGAGGGGCCGGCGTTTCAATGACCTGCGGGGCTGGAACCTCGACCCGGAAACCAAGGCCGAGCTGCGTGCCAAGGGTGTCATCAAGAACTATGGGACCGGCGGCATACTGCTGACCGCAGCGCAGGCCATCGACGAGGTGCTGCTCATCCCCGACGAAGAGGTGGGCAAGATGCCGGTGCGCGAGAGCCTCAAGACCGAAGCCATCGAGCAGAAGACCCGCTTCAAGACCGGCTGGCTCGTCTGGTCGGAACTGGGGCAAGGCATCACCCGCCCGGACATTCTCGCCAAGATCAAGATTCTCGGCTGACGGAGGTGAACCGTGACGGTGAAACTGAAAAACATCCGCCCGGGAGTCCTGATCATCGCCGACGCGAAGCTGCGCCTCGACCCGGGCCAGGCCTTCGAAGCGGAGTCGATCTCCCCTCAGATGGAGTCGGCGTTGTCCGCGGGAAGACTCGCCCGGATGGACGGCAAGGACGATCACCGGAAACAGGACGAAAGCCCCTTGACCAGTATTCAAGAGGAAGACCTCTCTGGGCTTACCGCAACCGAAGCCATCTCCCGGATCGGCACCGAGGGTGATCCCGACAAGCTCAAAGCCCACTTGGCGGGTGAGAAACGACGGACGGTGATCGACACCCTCAAGAAGCGGCTGACGGAGGTGGAAGGTGGCGCTGGCTGATCTTGTCGCCGTTCTCCGGACCGACCTGTCCGACCCCCAAGACGAGCTGTTCACCGACGACGTCCTTTCCCGCTGCATCCTGAAAGGCGTCTATCGTCTGGCGCGCGACCTGGAGCTTTCCCTGTCCGTCGTGAACGGAGAGGTGGTTCCGGAGCCTGAAGGCGAGCCGCGTGAGCTGTTGCTCCTGCTGGGCCAGATTCATGCATGTCAGGTCATGCGGGCACAGACCGCCAACGCGTTCGCCTTTTCCAGCGGCGACAAAAGGGTGGACAAGACCAAACAGCCCGAGCATTGGGCCGGGCTCGAGGGAGACCTCAAGGCCGTGTACAAGCAGCGGCTGAGTGAAATCAAACCGGGAGCCGCCGCATCCCCCGAGGACTACATCATCACGCCCGGCGGACTCAGACCGGTCATCTACGACCAAGGAAGCGAGCTTGAGCTGTGAGCCTCTTGAGCGATCCCGAGAAAGATGCGGCCGCCGGGGATGTAAGAGAACTGATCCTGGCATGCGGGCAGGAAGCCGCGTTGCTGCGCGCCGTGCCCGGCGAGCGGTTGTACGGATCGGACGACGCATCCTTCGCCGAGGTGGATATCTTTCCGCTCGAGTTCATCGATACGCCGCCGGAGGAACTCGCCAACAAGATCGACGCCACGGCCTGCGTGCTCCCCGCCCTGGATGTGAGACCGGAAGACCGGGTGAAAAGCGGCGCGGACGTTTTTCGGGTTCAGACCATAGTGGAAGAGCGTCTTTTCGGAGTCGTGACCCACAAGGTGCTGAAGCTGGTGCGCATCCATGGGAGTTAAGCGTTTCGGCGATTGGGAAAAGGCGAAAACGAAGCTGGCTGGCAATCCCGGGACCCGGCTCGCCCTGGCGATCCGGCAGGCGACCATCAAGAACGCCCTTCTCCTCGTCCGCGAGATCAAGCGCGGCATCCGGTCCCAAGCTCCCGGCGGAAAGGCGTTCGTCAAGTTGGCCGAGAGCACCATCGCACGCAAGGGTTCCAGCAAGGCCCTGATCGATACCGGCTTCCTCGTCAATTCGATCACTCAGCGCATCCTCTCGGACCGGGCTTTCGTGGGACTCCTGCGCGGCACTGTCAACAAGGACGGCGACGACCTGGTGAACATCGGCGCGGTGATGGAATACGGAGCCACCATCCAGCACCCCAACGGCGCGGTGATCGTCATCCCGCCCCGTCCATTCCTGCATCCCACCATGGAAAAGTACCGCGAGCAGATCATCGAGAACTACCGCCAGGCCATCCGCGCCGCGCTCTGATCCCCGCCGACACTTCCCGTCCGGCTCCGGTAGGTATCCAGCGGAAACGTTCGCTTGAGCCGGAGGAACCGGAATTGGAAACCGTTCGCACAGTCGTTGAAAGCCTGATCCGCCTGATCAAGGCGGAGATCGACCCGGACGCGGTGCTCGTCGCCGCGGACGACGTCTTCGAGGTGCCGAACGTCCCGAGCCTGATCCTGCAGGGACCGACGCTGGTCGAAAACGGCGACCGCCGCACCATGGCCCACATAGTGGAGAAGGATGTCCCGAACCTCGTTTATGAACAGTGTCGGCATCCCCGGCTCTACCACCTCGACTTCGACGTCATCGTCACCGCCGGCCATGAAGGCGATCTGCTGGACCTCCAGGAACGGGTGGCCCGTTTCTATCAAATCCACCCGGTCCTGGTCGTGGAAGACCGAGGCTCCCTCAACCTGACGGAGATCGTCCCCTTGGGCGGGTCGCGACGGGTGAACCTGTCCAACCTGCGCCAGAGCAGCGGCCGCTGCCGGATCGAGGACTGCCCGGTTTACGACGGCCTCTTCGAAACGGGCCCGCTCATCAAAAACCGCCGGTTCGAGTTCCGGGACGGCGTCGAGGAGGATCGGCTCCATACCCCATGAAACAAGGAGGAACCACTGTGATCGAAATCAAGAATCTTCTGTTCCAACCGCTCACGTTCCACCTCGCGGGAAGCGGCCGGGGACTTCATCTGAATCCCCGCGAGCGCAGAACGCTGGGAAAGGACGACATTTCCCCCGAGATCGATGCCGCGGCAAAGCGGGGCTTCGTGTCGCTGACGCCGTCGCCGCTGACCGTTCCCGAACCCGAGACGGCGCGGGAAGAGCCGGTCGAGACCGAGACGGAACACACCGGCGCAAACGGCGGCAAACGTCGGAAACGGAGGTAACCCATGGGCACGTATCTTTCACCGGGCATCTATACCCGCGAAGTCGACTTCAGCTTTTACGTCAAGCAAATATCCACCTCCTCCTGCGGCATGGTGGGTGTGGCCGAACGCGGCCCTATCAACAAGCCCGTTCTGGTCACGAGCTGGGAGCAGTTCATCAACAAGTTCGGCTCCTACCTGCAGGCCGGATACCTCGCTTACGCCGCAAGGGCGTTTTTCGACAACGGCGGCTCCGTCCTTTTCGTGAACCGCATCGCCCATCTGACCGATCCCACGGACCGGAACACCCTGACCGCCGTGAAGGCGCAAGCTATCCTCAAGGACCGGCGCGCGGCGACGGCGTCACTCGCAACCGGCACCGTCGGCACGGATCGAATCGCGTGGCGGGCGATTCAGCCGGGGGCCGCGGGAAACGCCGTCTCCGTCGAATTCGTCGTTTCGGGAAACGATACGCCACTCTCCGTCGAGGTCTTGGGACAAGCAATCACCGTGAACCTGGCGACCGACGGCGCGGGTGATCCTGTATCCACAGCGGACCAGGTGGTCGCCGCGGTCGTCGGGTCTCCGTATGCCTCCGCGCTGGTCACGGCGGAAACGCAGGAGACGGGCGTCGTCCAAGCCGCAGCCTTGGCAAACTTGTCCGGAGGCATGGACGCGATGGACACGCTCAAGGTGCGGGCGGCCGACGAAGGAAGCTGGGGCGAGCGTCTCTCCGTCCAGGTCGAAGACGGTTCCCTCGATCCGAGCGGCGCTTTCAACCTGGTGGTCCGCCACAAAGGTGAGGTCGTGGAGGTCTTCAAGGACCTCTCGATGGACGAAGCGGCTTCGAATCATGTAGAGCTTGTCGTCAACGAACGGTCGGATTTCATCACCGTCGAGGACCTTGGAACCTCATCCGGCCTTCCGTTGGACCAGCCGGTGATCGGGGTGTTCGACCTTTCGGGAGGAGACGACGGTCTTACCGGGCTCGACGATGCCGACTACTCCGGCGATCCCTCCCAGCACACAGGCTTCTACGCCTTCGACGAGATCGACGCGCTGAATCTGGTCATGGCTCCGGGCGTCACGACCGCCGAGGTGATCCATGCCGGCATCACCTACGCGGAAAACCGCCAGGACCTCATGTTTCTCGCCGAAGCGCCCATTCACCTCGAACCCCTGGAAGCGGTGGATTTCCGCAAGGGCCAGGGGATGTATTCCCACGGGGCCTTCAACTCGTCTTATGCCGCGCTCTACTATCCCTGGATCGAGATCAACGACCCGGTGACCGGCAAGCGCAAGCTCGTTCCGCCCAGCGGAGCCGTGGCCGGGTGCTACGCCCGCAGCGATAAGAAGACCCACGTCTGGTACGCGCCCGCGGGCATCGACCGCGGCCGGGTCTTCAACGCCTTGTCCCTGGGCTACAAGACCAGCCGGGGCGAGCGGGACGTCCTCTATCCCGAAGGTGTCAATGTGATCGCTTCCTTCCCCGACAGCGGTATCAACATCTGGGGACAGAAGACCCTGCAAAGCCAGCCCTCGGCCCTCGACCGCGTGAACGTGCGGCGGCTGATGATGTTCATCGAGGAGGCCATCGCCGAGTCCTCGCGTTTCGTGGTCTTCGAGCCCAACAACCCGCAGACCTGGCGCGCGCTGATCCGGCTGATCAACCCCTTCATGCAGGACATCAAGGACAAGGGCGGGCTCTACGACTTCGCCGTCCAGTGCGACGAGGAGACCAACACCCCGGCCGTGATCGACCGCAACGAACTCGTGGCGCGCGTCTTCGTCAAGCCGACCAAGACGGCGGAATTTATCGAGCTCAACTTCGTGCTCACCGCCACGGGGGCCGATTTCAAAGAGATCTTCAAGACCGGGTAAGGAGGTAAGTCATGCGCAGCGGCAACATGCCCAAGAGTCTGTATCAGAACTGGCAATTCGCCGTCGAGGTGAACGGCTTCGACGTAGCGCTCTTCAAGAAGGGCCAGGAACCCAAGACCGAGTTCGAGGAGGTGGCCTTCGCGCCCGCCGGTTCCATGTTCGACCAGAAGGTGGCCGGACGGGTCAAGTTCGAGGACATCACCCTGGAGAAAGGAATTCTCCAGGACGGTTCCGACGAGGCCGCCAGGGAGTGGATCAAGAAACAGGTGGACGTCAACGCCGTGGTCGGCGGCCTGCCCAACGACTACATGCGCGACATCGACCTCGTCCGCTACGACCGAACCGGCAACGAAACGCGACGGTGGACCCTGCACGGCGCGTGGATCAAGGTCCTGGAGTACGACGAACTCGAGGGCGCGAACACGGACAACACCATCGAGAAGCTCAGCATTTGCTTCCAGTATTGGACCTGATCCGAGGAGGTAGATCATGCACACCTTTGAATTGCCGAGCGGCATCGAGATCGAGCTCCGGGAGATGACCGGAGCCGAGGAGGAGCTGCTCACCAACCAGCGTCTCATCCGCACCGGCGACGCCGTGAACCAGGTGCTCAAGAACTGCATCGTGCGGCTGGGGGACAACGACGAACCGACGGTCAAGGATGTGCTCGACCTCCTCTCCGGGGACCGGCTGTTCATTCTGGTGCGCCTTCGTCAGATCTCGCTCGGCGACGAGGTCGAGCTGGAACTGACCTGCCCGAACACCGCCTGCCGGGCGGCGAACGCCGTCACGGTCAACCTCGAGGAACTGGAGGTCACGCCTTACGGAGAGGAACGGGAGTTCGCGTTCACGCTGCCCGGTTCCGGAGGCAAGGTCCGGTTCGGTTATTTGGACGGCCACAAGGAGAAACGCCTGGCCGCACTCAAAGAGCCTTCCATCTCCTCGGCCATGTTGATCCGAATCATCGACATGGACGGAGCGCCGCCGACCAAAAAGATCATGAACGACATGTCGATGCGGGACCGCGGCGCCCTCCGCCAGGAGATGCTGAGGGTGGACGCGGGAATCGACACGACCGTGGAGACCGACTGCCAATCGTGCGGGACGCGCATCCGCACCCGGCTGGAGGCTGAACCGGGTTTTTTGTTTCCCGGAGTTCGCTTGTAAGGGACGCGTTTTTCCTCGCCTACGGCGGGCTCCACTGGAGTTTCTCGGAAACACGGGCGCTGCCGCTCTCGGTCCGCCGCGAATTCGTGGAGGCACTGGAGCGGCAGCTTGCTTTTGAGCGTGAAGAAATGGAGCGCAGGCGCACATGAATGGAGATCTCGGACTCGGCGTCATCGTCTCGATGAAGGACGCGTTCTCGCAGAACGCGGCCCGGGTCCAGTCGTCCATGCAGTCCCTGGACGAGACGGTGGCCGCCTCCAGCGAGCGGATGACGCGCAACCTCGACCGCATCCAACAGGGCACCATGATGATCGGCGCGGGGCTGGCGCTCATGGCCGTGCCCGCGGGGCTCATCGCCTCCACCGCCGCGACCCAGAAAGCCCTGGGCGAAATGGCGTCACTCGGAATCAAGGACCTTCGGGCTCTCGAGGACGCCGCCGAGAGCTTCACCAACACCTGGGCCGGATACAGCAAGGCCGAGTTCATCAGCGCGGCCTATGACGTCAAGTCGGCGCTGTCGAGCCTCTCCGACGAAGCCGTGGGCACCTTCTCCGCCATGGCCGCGCTCACCGCCAAGGCCACCAAGGCCAGCATCCAGGAGATGGTCGGCACCTTCACCACCGGGTACGGCATCTTCAAGCCGATCATGGCGGATATGACCGATATGGAATGGGCCAAGGCTTTCTCCGGGGCCATGGCTCAGACCGTAGCGTCCTTCAAGACCACCGGGGCGCAGATGGCGGAAGCCGTCAAAAACATCGGCGCGGTCGCCGCCGCTTCCAACATCCCGCTTCAGGAACAACTGGCTATTCTCGGGCAATTGCAGACCACCATGCCCGGTTCGGAAGCCGGAACACTTTACAAGGCTTTCATCATGAAGGCGGCCGAGGCCGGTGAACAATTGGGATTGTCCTTCGTGGATTCCACAGGAAGGCTCAAAGGGGTCATCCCCATTCTTCAAGAGATCAAGTCGCGCTTTCCGGACCTTACCCAGGCCGCCGCGCAGGTCCAGATCAAGAAGGCCTTCGGCTCCGACGAGGCGGTGAAGTTCCTGCTCCAGATGTCCCAGGGAATGGAGTCCCTGGAGGGCAACATCAGTTCCATCGAACAGGCGATGAAGAGCGGCACCGCCGTCACCGAGGAAATGGCGCGGGCCATGAACATGGATATCGGCAGTCAGTTTCAGCTTTTGCGCCAGCAGGTCGGAAACCTCGCCGAAATTCTCGGCCGCACGCTTCTGCCGGTGGTGACTCCGGTTATCCAGGGGATATCGAAGGCCGTCCTGTTTTTCCAGAAGCTCGCACGTTCGATGCCGGGGTTGACCAGAGTCCTCTTGACCTTGTCCATCGCCCTGGGTGCCGTGCTGGTCGTCGTCGGGGGAGTGATCGCCGCGGCCGGGACCATCGGCCTCATGCTCCCCGCCATCAAGGCGGGGCTTGCCGCCATGGGAGCGGCAATCGCCGGTGTGGGAAGCGCGTTCGCGGCATATTTCCTTCCGGTGGTCGCGATCATCGGCGGTGTGGTGCTCGCCGTTTATCTCCTCAAGCGGGCTTGGGAGACCAACTTCGCCGGTATCAGGGACACCATCCTCGGCGCATGGGAAAAGGTGCAACTCGTATTCCAGGGAATCCGGACGCTCGTCACATCACTCTCCGGCGGAGCCGGGACCATGTCGGCCGACCTGGCCCAGAAGCTCGAACAGGCCGGACTGATGGGACTGGTGGTCACGGTATTCCGCATCTACTACCGGGTGCGCCAGTTTCTGACCGGCTTGTGGGAGGCATTCTCCGACGCCTTCGGAAAGATCAGGGCGATTCTCGAACCCGCGGTCCGGGCGCTCATGCAGGCTTACGGCATGCTGTACAAAGCGATCTTCTCGGTCCTTGAAATCTTCGGCTTGGCGGCCTCTTCCGCCGATGCCTCCTCCTACCGGAGTCTCGGCGAGACACTCGGCACGGTGCTCGGTGTGATCGCCAAGGTCGGCGCGTATCTCCTCAAGTTCGTCATCTACAACCTGGCGGCCGTCATCACGGTGGTGGCTTGGGTGGTGCGCGCGGTCGTCTGGCTCGGCAAGACCATCGTCACCGCCTTCATCGAGGCGGGGAAGTGCATCTACAAGTTCTTCCTGCCGGTCAGGCTTTTGGTCGAGGCGCTCCGCATGGCGGCCCGGGTCGTCCATACAGTCTGGCAGGTCCTCACCGGCGACATCTCCGTGCTCGACGGGCTCAAAGCCGTCGGCGGCGCGGTCTTCGATTTCCTGGCCACGCCGTTCCGCTGGGCCCGGGACGTGATCGTCGGTGTCTGGGATTTCATCAAGGGACTCTTCTCCGCCGTCGGAAGTTTTTTCGCTTCCGCGGCATCGGCTTTGGCTGCAGCCTTCATGGACCTGCCTCTGGTCCGGACGCTGGCCGATGTCTTCGGCGCGGTGCGGGGATTCTTATCCGGCGACACGACTTTCTTCGAGGCGGGCAAGGCGATTCTCGTATCCGTCGGAAAAGGCATCTGGTCGGCGGTCACCTATCCGTTCGAGATGCTCAAGAAGGCTCTCGGGTGGCTCCGCAGACTGCTGCCTTTTTCAGACGCGGAGACCGGCCCGTTGTCGGACCTCACCGCTTCCGGCGCGGCCGTTGTCAAGACGCTGGCCAAGGGAATGCTCGGCGTCCTCTCCCTGCCGGGCAAGGTTCTGAGTCTGGCGCTGCAAGGGATGATGGACGCGGTCCGCTGGGTGTGGGACGGTTTGAAAAATCTGGGAATCGGCATCCTTGCGGCGGTCACCTGGCCGTTCAGAAAAGGAGCGGAGGCCGCGTCCGCCGTCTGGCGTACTGTCGGCACTGCGGCATCGAGCGCTTGGAACGGGCTCACAGCACTCGGTCGTGGAGCTTCGGGTGTGTTGGCCGCGCCCTTCAGTTGGATGTTGTCCGCGGCGGGGACTGCCTGGAACGGCATCGAGCACGCAACGTCAAGACTCTGGACCGGCATCGGCAACGTCGGGCGCACGGCTTGGTCGCTCGTCAGCACGCCTTTTTCGTGGATCGCAGGTTCCGCGGGAGAGGCCTGGGACCGGGTTCAAACCTCAGCCGGCGCAGCCTGGGATGGAATCGCCAATCATCTGCAGGGTGGATGGAACCGAATCGGTTCGCTGTTCCAGTCGTCTTGGCCGCTTCTTTCCGCGCCCTTCGACTGGATCGCCGGAAGTGTTTCCTCCGCCTGGAGCCGGATCACCGGCACGGCGTCGACGGCATGGGACACTCTCAAGACCATGGCGCAGAGCGCTTGGGAGTGGACCAAGGCTCCGTTCGAGGGACTGGCATCGGTCGCATCGTCCGCATGGGAACAAGTTAAGACCGCCGCATCGAACGCCTTCGGGTCTCTGGCGTCCAGCGTATCCGCGCTGGCTGGCTCGGCGTTCGAGAGCGGCAGGGCGTTTATGACCGCGGTGGGTGACGGCATCAAGTCCGCCGTGAGCGCGCCGTACCAGGCGGCCAAGTCGGCCCTTTCGTTCGTGCGGAATCTGCTGCCTTTCTCCGATGCCAAGGAAGGCCCGCTCGCGGACCTGACCCGAAGCGGTGCGGCGCTGATTCAGACCCTGGCCGGAGGCATCACCAAGGCTGCGTCCGCCCCCGCCGAGGCCATGACCCGCGCATTCGGCTTCATGACCGGGCTGACCGGAAAGATCGCCGCTCCGGCCATGTTGGCGGGAACCCTGGCGCTCACACCGGTCATGGCGACGGAAGCACCGACGCTTGCCTCTTCCCTGGAAAGCACCGGAGCGGCGGTCCCGATGGAGCGACCGGCCGCTTCTCTCCCCACCGCTCAGGCCCGTCTTCTCGGCGAGACCAAAGGAGCGCTCGGTCCGGAGTCCGGCATGCCGTCCGCACCTCCGGGGGAGACGCTTCGCCCGGTGCTCGAATCCTTGCTGGCGAAGCTTGAGCAACTCGGCGAGCGGCCCATCGATGTGTCGGTGACCACGCTGCTCGACGGACGGCAGGTGGCCCGTTCCGTGTACCGGGACCTGCGCGAGCGCAAGATCAAAAACTACGAGACGCTGTGAGGAACGCATGAAACGGATATTCATTTGCAGCCGGTACGCCGGGGACGTTCCCCGGAACACGGCGACCGCCGAACGTCTCTGCCGGAAGGCGGTGGAACGCGGTTGCGCGCCCTTTGCGCCGCACCTTCTCTACACGCGCTTCCTCGATGACGGAAAGACCTCCGAACGCGAAGCGGGCATCGCCTGCGGCCTGACGTTCATGGAGAGCTGCGACGAGGTCTGGGTGTTCACCGGCGAAGGCCTTTCCGACGGCATGCGACGGGAAGTCGATCATGCCCGGCGTCTGGGCAAGCCCGTCATCGAGTTGGAGGTGATGTAGCCGTGGCTTGGGACCGGAAAGAGATCACCGCGTACTTGGTGGACGTGGACACGGGCGACTACCTCGATTTTCAGTACAACCCGAACGACATCGTCGACGAGAAAAGCACGGCCTACGCGGCCATCAAGATTCCGGGCATGAGCCATCCCCGCTACCAGTACGTGGCCGGCGAGCCGCGCAAGATCGGCTTCAAGCTGGTCTTCTTCAAGGGGTCCGTAAAGGAGTCGGTGGACTGGCTGCGCTCGCTGCTCTATCCCGAACACGCCGGAACCATGCTCAAGAACGCCCCGCACCGGGTGATCTTCATGTTCGGAGACCTCTATCCGGGCGTGCTCTGCGTCGTCCGCCAGGTGAAGGCCCGGTTCTTCCACATGTTCGACCGGGACAACCTGCTGCCCCAGCACGCCGAAGTGGACGTGATGCTCGAGGAGTACATCGACCAGTCCGTGGACTATTCGGAGGTGCGCGGATGATCGGACGTCGATCCAGATACGCGGCATCCATTCTCTACACGTCGGGAGAAGGGGATTTCCTGGGCACGCGTCCGGCCATCGAGAGCAAACCCAGGCCCGACGACCGGTTTCACACGGTGATCGAGGGGGACCGGGTCGATTTGCTGGCCCATCGCTATCTGGGACAGGCCGATCTCTGGTGGATCATCTGCGACTACAACGACATTTTCTTTCCCATGGAACTGACGCCGGGGACCATCCTGCGCATCCCCTCGGTCGAACACGTCAGCATGCGGCTTCTGGACTGAGTCTCCGGACGCATCCATCCCGACACCTCGCGCCGCGCGCCGGTAAGTATCCGGTGGAGTCCGTCCTTCAGGCGGGCCGACTGGAGACCGGCGCATGGACATCGACACATTCAAACCGACTTTTGTGATCCAGATCGAGGGGCAGACCCTTTCGGCGGATATCACGCAGGAGATCACCTCGTTCGTCTTCGAGGACAACGAGGAGGAACTCGACGTGTTGGAGCTTGCGGTCACCGACCGGAACCTCCAGTTCGTCGACGATCCACTGTTCCAGGAGGGCAACGAGATCGTCGCCCGTTTCGGATATGTCGGCAACCTCTCGCCGCGCAAGAAGGCGGTCATCAAGGATATCGACTACGACTTTCCGGAGGACGGTGACCCGACCATCCATATCAAGGCCTACGACAAAGGCTTCAAGCTGGCCGGAAAGGAGAACCAGAAGGTCTGGCAGAAGCCCGCTCCCGGCATCCTCTACTCCGAGATCGCCGAGGAGATCGCGGGGGCCAACGGCCTCACTCCGGTGGTCACGCCCACCAAGGGCCGCCATCTGCGCGTAACCCAGAGCAACGTCTCCGACGCGCAGTTCCTCAAGGAACTGGCCGGAAAGGCGCGCGACAAGGACGGCGACGGCGTCACCGGATACGTCTTCTACATCCAGGACGACGAGCTGCATTTCCATCCCCGCGATCTGGACAAGAAGCCCGCCGCGATCCTCGAGTACTTCACCGACCGCAAGGGCGTTCTGCGTTCCTTCCGCCCCTCGACGCAATCACAGGGGGCCAAGGGAGCGGGCGTCGAGACCAAGGCCGTGGGCGTGGACCCGCGCAAGAAGGAGCCGGTCGAGCACAAGGCCAACAACGAGACCACCCCGGAGCGGACTTCGTTGGGGAAGCGGACCTACCTGGTGGACGGGAACACCGGCGAGGGCGCTTACAAGGAGCAGGAGTCCGGGCAGGTGGTTCCCACCTTTGACCGTTCCGAGGGCTTCCACGAGGAGCCGCGACAGGAACCGGCCCAGGACCTCTCCGAGGGGAAGTTCCGCGAGGCCGAGCTCCGCCAGGTGGAAGCCGACGCGGTGACCATCGGCATCCCCGCGCTGCGCGCCAAGCAGAACGTGGAGGTCAAAGGCGTGGGCCGCAAATTCTCGGGCGTCTACTACTGCCATTCGGTCCGCCATGCTTTCGGCGAGGGCGGATATCACTGCGAACTGAAACTCAAGAAAAACGCCCTGGGCAAAGGGGCGGGCGACAAGTCGGACGAGGCCAAGGGCAAGCAGAACGACCAGGAAGCGCCGCCCACACCGAAGGAAGAGCCGCCGCCGATGGTGACCATCGACGCGGACAGCGGGCGGAGGCTGTAAGGAGGAAAAGCACATGGGAGATCTGAGCCGGAATTTCTCGAAGAGCGAGTTCGCCTGCCGGTGTTGCGGCAAGACCGATATCGATCCACGCCTGGTGGATGCGCTCCAGGAGTTGCGCGACCTCGCGGGCGCTCCCGTCCGCGTCACCAGCGGGTACCGCTGCCCCGATCACAACCGGGCGGTGGTCGGTGCAAAACAGAGCCGGCATCTGCTCGGACATGCCGCGGACATCGTGATCAAGGGCTTGTCCGTCGCCGGGATGTACGAACTCGCCGAGCAGGTGGCCGCCTTCCGTAACGGCGGAATCGGCGTCTATCCGGAGCGGGGATTCATTCACGTCGACATCCGCGAGGTGCGGACCCGATGGGGACACCTCGGCGGGAAATACGTGTCGTTCGAAGAAGCGATGAAAACCAACGGAGGTGACCGCAATGCAGCAGTTTGAACAGATTCTGACCTTCATCCTGGACCACAAGGAACTCATCGCGACCTTGTTCGTTACGCTCCTCACCGTCATCAAGCTGACCGCCTGGGGCCGGGCCAAGGCTGCGGCTCTGGACGCAGTGATCGGCGTCATCGAGCGGCTCGGCGCGAAAGAGGTCAAGACCGGCGTCGCCGGTCAGGAACTCAAGCTCGAAGCCGCAGCCCAGGACGCCCTGCGTCATGCCGTGGCCAAGGCTGATCCGAAGAAGACGCCGGACGGAACCGTCACCCGCATCGTGCGCGAGGTGCTGCGGGGCTTCCTGCCGCTGAAGTGATCCGGAGGACGGACCGTGATCGAGACACAGGACCGGCAGCACGAGGAACGCTACAAGAACCGCTGGTACGGCAAATACCGTGCGTTCGTGCGGGACAACAACGATCCGGAACGGCTCGGCCGCTGCCGGCTCGAAATTCCTGCGGTGCTCGGAACCGGCAAGGAGAACTGGTCTGAATGGGCGTGGCCCTGCTTTGCCTACGGCGGAAACGAGGACATCGGCGTGTTTCTCATCCCCGAGGAAGGCGCGTCCGTCTGGGTCGAATTCGAAGGGGGCAACGTCCAGTACCCGATCTGGTCCGGCGTGTGGCTGGCCAAGACCAACCCCGGCGAACAACCGGAGGAATCCAAACGCCTTTGCTCCGACCCGACCTGCATCGACTGTGAGGACAAGCTCGAACACAAGCCCGATCGGCAAGACGACCTGGAGCACAAGAAACACCACGGCCACCCGCCGTACTACTGCCCGCGCCGCAAGGTTCTTCTCAAGACCGAAACCGGTCACACCATCGTTCTCGATGACCGGGACGAGGAGGAGTTCCTCAAGGTCATCGACCGGGCGGGGCAGATTCTCCACATGGAATGCCGCGTGAAGCGCGACGTTCAGACCGGCAATGCGCGCCGCCGGGGGACCAAGGACGCC
>FWPU01000778.1_pt1 | contig 101262 bp, 99 predicted proteins | sample 2228361 | NCBI WGS metagenome assembly FWPU01 (sample SAMEA103939777, study PRJEB20133) | metagenome | reverse complement strand
CTATCCGGAAAACGCTAAAGCGGGGCGTCCTCGCCCCGCCCGACGGCGAGGACGCCGTCGGGTAGCTTGGTTTTTCGGATAGGCTCTAAGGGCTTGGCGCACCCGGGTCCGCTTTCGGGGGTGCGCATGGAGGAGGTCTTCGTGCGCATCGGCCATGCGCCAGTTCCCCAGTAACACCAGCCAGCTCCTATGATGCGGGACGAGCATCAGGTTAACCGCGGTCTGACACTGAATAATGGGCCCGGCAGGATTCGAACCTGCGACCGACCGGTTATGAGCCGGTTGCTCTAACCGCTGAGCTACAGGCCCCCAAGATCATCACACCTGATGCCAAAGCAAATCAGCCTGGAGCGGGTGATGGGATTTGAACCCACGACCAACGGCTTGGAAGGCCGAGGCTCTGCCTGACTGAGCTACACCCGCTCGCAGTCGGGGCGAGAGGATTCGAACCTCCGACCTCAGCGTCCCAAACGCTGCGCGCTGAACCTGACTGCGCTACGCCCCGTGCGTGACCCACCAAAAGTATACTGCAATTGCCCGCGATGGTCAAGGTCGCCCGGGGCGCAAGAATCGCCGCAGGTGGTCGAAGGCCAGCCAGGCGCTGGTCTCGAAGAAGCCGTAGGTCCGTCGTATGGGTTCGGTGCCCACCTCGTGCGGCGTTCTGACCAGCGCTTCGTACAACACCTCCTCCATCTCGTCAATGCGCGTAAGCACCTCCCCCGGTGAGCGTGGCACGGGGATGTCGGCGTAAGTAGGTGAGCCGGGGAAGCTGACCAGCCTCGCCGGCAGGCGCGGCAGCACGGCCAGGGCGGTGAAGGCGTGCCCGAAGGCGAACACCTGCTTCTGAACCAGGTGCACTTCCTCGCCAGGCAAGATGGTCAGTCCCTGCTCTTCGAGCCAGCTCCAATCGAACAGGAAGCGGTTCACCAGCCAGCGCAGTTCGTCAAACGTCCTCACGTCGGAGGTTCGCAAGGTGATTTGAAACCCCTCGCGCACCGTGTCCAGGTGGGACAGGCTCATGGACACCCGCGTTTCCTCCGTTGAACCGAGGGGAGCCTGTCGCTGAAGATAGGTGCTGAGGGCCTGCGTGGCCCCCTGCGCCACATTACCTACTGCCAGGAAATCCACCAACCGATCCCGCAAATCCATCGCCACGTCACCTCCTCGATCGCCAATCCGGTCGAGGCCAGCTCATACGGGAATTGCTTCCTTTAGCCTCTGGCTATCTCTTCTCTGTGTACTCGCGCAAGGTGCGTCCCAGATCATGTGGATACCGAGTAGGGACGCTGGCATTGCTTATTTGCCGATGAATTCCAGGTATTGACGCGGCATGTCCGCCAAGCCTCCCTTGCGCATATGGCACATGAACACGACGCACAGATAGCGGCCAGTCCGTAGCATGTGGCGCGCCGTCTCGATGTCATAATCCGACATTTCGATCCAGTTTCTCGTGTCTGAGCGCAACCCTTGTTCCTCCAGCCCCTTAGACCTGGTGCGCAATGCAAGCATACATCCGACTAGTTACTCGCTGCTCCCTGTCGCTTGCCCGGCGAATTCGGTGAAGGGCTTGAGCAGGCCGGTGAACTCCATCGGGAAGACGAACTTGGTGGCCGGCCCCTGCCCAAGAGCCTTCAATGTCTCCAGGTATTGCAGGCTCATGGTTTTGGCATCCACGGTCTTGGCCACACCGTAGATCTTGTCCAGCGCCAGGGAGAAGCCCTCGGCGCGCAGGATGGCCGCCTGCCGCTCGCCTTCCGCCTGCAGGATGGCAGCTTGTTTGGCACCTTCGGCCTCCAGGATGGCGGCCTGCTTGGAGCCCTCGGCCACCTTGATGGCTGCCTCGCGCTTGCCATCGGCCTCGGTGACCATGGCGCGGCGATTGCGCTCCGCCGAGAGCTGGCGGTTCATGGCCTCCTGTACCTCACGCGGCGGCAGGATCTCGCGAATCTCCACGCTGGTCACCTTCACACCCCAGCGCTCGGTGACCTCGTCCAGCTTCTGGCGCAGCACCTGGTTGATCTGCTCCCGTTTGGCCAGGACATCGTCCAGCATGATGTCGCCGATGACGGCCCGGAGCGTTGTGGTGGCGATGCCCTGGGAGGCGCCGGCAAAGTTAGCCACCTCCACCACGCTGTCCACCGGGTCCACCACCTTCCAGTAGATCAGGAAGTCCACCGCGATGGGCGCGTTGTCCTTGGTGATGCAAGTCTGGCGTGGAATCTCCAGGTACAGCTCGCGCAAGTCCACGCGCACCGGCTGATCGACAAACGGGATGAGCAGCACCACCCCAGGCCCCTTCTCCCCAATGCAGCGGCCCAGCCGGAACACCACCAGCCGCTCATACTCTCTCACGATCTTGATGGCCAGAGCCAGAAGGATCACCACCAGGACCAGCAACAAGACACCAACGACTAAGGTCCCCATGATTGCCTCCTTTCACCAGAGGAGAGGGTAAAGAGGGGGAGAGGAGCGAGATGACTTCAGCCCCCTCTCTATTCTCTCCTCCCTGCTCTCTCCTCTGAGAAACTGCGGCGCACTTTGAGGCGTACGCCCTCAACCCCTACAACCGTCACCGCCTCCCCGGCCTGGATGGGCCCGTCCACCGCCTCGGCCGTCCAGTCCTCGCTGCGCACCAGGACCGTCCCCACCGGGTCCAGGTCGCTGGTGACCCGGCCCGTGGCACCGATGACCGTCTGGATGCCGGTGGCTGGCTTAGCCCGCTGGGCACGCACTCCGGCCGAAACTACAAAAAGGAAAAAGCCCACCAACCCGGCTGTCGTCACGGCCACCAGCCAGGGCGCGACGCTCAGGGGCGGCATGGCCGGGGGCGTGGGGGTCAGAGGGCGGAACAAGAACAGCGACCCCAGGATGAAGGCGATGGCGCCACCCACGCTCAGGGCGAATCCGGCTACCTTCACGTCCAGGATGAACAGCCCAATTGCCAGCACGATGAGGATGACCCCACCCCAGTTCACCGGCAGGCTCCCCAGGGCGATGAAAGCCAGAATCAGGCACAGGATGCCCGTCACCCCCGGCAACACAGCGCCCGGATTGTAAAACTCAGCCACCAGCGCCCAGATCCCGATGGTCAGGAGCAGGTAGGCGATGCTGGGATCCACCAGCAGGTGCAGGAAGCGCTCCGGGAGGCTCATCTCCAGCGGCTGCACTGTGGCCGAGCGGGTGGCCAGGGTACGTTCACCCCACAGGGTGCGCACCGTGCGCCCATCAATGGCGCTGAGGAGCGAGGGCAGGTCCGGGGCCATCAGGTCAATCACCCCCAACTCCAGCGCCTCCCGAGCGGTGATGGAAACCCCGGACCGCACCGCCTCTTCAGCCCACCCTGCGTTGCGACCCCGCTGCTCGGCGATAGCGCGGATGTAGGCGGCGGAATCGTTGATGAGCTTGGTGCGCATGGTGTCAGGGATTTCCCCGCCGCCGATGTCCACTGGAGTAGCAGCGCCGATGTTGGTGCCCGGCGCCATGGCCGCCACGTGGCCGGCCAGGGTGATGAAGGCCCCGGCCGAGCCGGCCCGCGCCCCCGGCGGCGCCACGTACACCACCACCGGCACTGATGCGGACATCATCTCCTGGATGATGCTCCGCATGGCCGACTCCAGCCCGCCCGGCGTGTCGAGTTGGATGACGACCGCCCCCGCACCCGCTTCCTGCGCCTCGTGGATGCCCCGGGTGACGTAGCCGGCGGTGATGGGGTCAATGACGCCTTCGACTTTCAGGAGGTATACGGCCTGCCCGGCCTGGGCAGCGGTCAGCAGGGCACCCACCACCCAGATGATGGCCAACGCCCCTAGCACCAACCACGATACCCGCAGTCGCCGCATCTCAAACTCCCGACGTCGTGCGCATTCCGCACCCCTTCCAGTCAGCGCCCCACGAAGTTCACCACAGCTTGCTTCCCCCAGTCCAGCCGCACGGCCACCTCATCTGAGGGTAAATCCGGCAATGTCACGGTGTAGACCGTGGGTTGGCTCAGGCCGTCGAAAGAGTAGCCCCCGTCCGGGCCCGTGGTCACCTCGGCGGACCAGTCGAAAGCCGAGATGCGCACAGTCACCCCGGCCACTCCCCGCCCCTGCGCATCCAGCACCTGCCCCCGCACGTGGATGCGGTCTGAAGGGATCTGGATGTAGCCCAGGAACCTGCCAGCGAAGTGCGAGGGCGGTGAGGGGGTCCACGATGCAGGTTGCATGGTGGGCGGGACAGCACCTTGCCGGCACTTCTGGCGGGCATCATCCCGGCGGGCGATAAGATCGGGATCAGAGGACAGCTCGGCTGACCTGGCGAAGGAGTCGGCCGCCTGGCACCACAGCCCCTGGGCGGCCTGGGCCTCACCCTGTCCGGCGTAGGCCTGGCTCAGCTGCACCCTGACGTCCTCGTAATCCGGGTCCAGGCGGTACACCGCCTCCCAGCTGGCGATCACCTGCGACCAATCCCTTCCCGCCGACTGGAGGGCGGTCCAGTAGAGGCTGGCCAGCCGGCGCTGCCCCAGGGCGTTGGGGTCGTTTGGTCGTACCTCTAGGGCCAGGTCAAACAGCGCGATGGCCTCCTCAAAGCGGTTGTCCTCCACCAATTGCAGCGCCCGGGCGTAGGCTGCGGTGAAGGTCATGTTGGCCACTTCATCGACGTGGAAGTCGGGATCCAGCCCGCGCAGTTCACGCAGTTCGGCCAGCGCCTGCTCCCAGTCGCCCTGCAAGTAGAAGGCTCGGGCGCGGCTGAAGATGGCCTTGGCCGCCTGCAAGCCCTGCTCCGAGGTGGGCGAAGGCTGGGCCGCCAATTGCTGGCGCAACTCCCTGACCTTCTCGCGAGCCGGCTCGTAGTCGGGCGCCAGCCGCAAGGCTTCCTGAAACTCGGCCAGGGCCAGCTCCAGCACGCCCTCCTTCATCAGGAGCATGCCCCGGTTGTAGTGGGTCATGGCCGTCTGGTTGGCCAGGCGTTCGCGCTCTTGCAGGCCATGGTAGACGCCGAGAAGACCCACGCCAGCGATACCGGCCAGCAAGGTGAGGGCAAAGAGCAAGATGCCGGTCACCCACAGCCAGGTGGGCAGGCGTTGTTCCTCCGCCGGGAAAGCCGCCGAGGCGGCCTGTGGTGGCGCCGGCCGGGCCAACTCATGGGCCACAACGTACCCACAGGTGGGGCAGTGGAGAGCCCCTTTTGGCACACGTGCCCCACACCGGTCACAAAACGGCATAAAGCGCTCCTATCATCAGGCGAACCGACGATCCTTGGATAATTATAGCTGGTTTTAGACCCCCTGTCTAACATCCGCTGCAGCTTTCCAAACTGTAGTGCTGCAAACCAGATCTGAAGGTCAAAACACGAAAAGCCCTGGCAGCTTTCGCGATTTGAGGCCACCTAGTGTATAATTTGAAGCTGATCAAGCTTGCGGCAGCTACTCGCTTGCTCCACGTCACTCGTTAGTTCGTCGCGAGGGAAGAGGGAAAGCCTCGTGAAGAAGCTCCTCATTGCGTTGCTGGCTTTTAGCGCGCTGTTCGCCTGCCTGAGCCTCGACCTGGTGGCAGGGGGCATCGTCGTGTGGCGGATGGGCCGGCCACCCGCTCGCGTCGAAGTGCATCCCACGTTGACTCATACCCTGCCGCCGGTCTCATCGCCCACGCGTCCCCGCCCTACAGCCACGCCGGCTGCTATCCCAAGAACGGGTCCCACGCCCATCACCACGCCCACGGCCACCCCCTCGACCCTGGAGCAGGTGCTCAACACCCCGATGCCTGAGCGCGACCTGTATGGCCTGGCAGAGCGACTGCGCAAGCTTTCAGCCCCTGTGCCCCGGGTCCTCAGCCGAGTTCCCAAGATCTACGCCCTGGGCGACCAGGAGACATTTTGGGTCTCCGATCAGCAGGCCAAGCGCTACTACACCGTGACGGCCGAGCTCCGCTACGAGACCCTTCACCTCTACATGTGGGTCCAGGATGGGCTGGATATTAACCAGGACGACCTGGCGGCATCGGCGGAGAAGTTCGAGCAGGACATCTACCCTGTGCTACGCGAATACTTCGGGGAGGAGTGGAGCCCCGGGGTGGACGGCGATCCCCACCTGCACATCCTCAACGCCTTGATACCGGGCGTAGGCGGCTACTACTCCAGCGCCGATCAGTACAGCCGGGAGATTGACCCTTACAGCAACCAGAGGGAGATGTTCTACATCAACGTGGGCGCTTTCCGCCCCGGAACCGCCAGCTACAACAGCGTCCTGGCCCACGAGTTTCAGCACATGATCCACTGGTACCACGATCACGACGAGGAGACCTGGGTTAACGAAGGCTTGTCTGAGCTGGCCGCGGACCTTGTGGGGTACGACGGCAATCGCTCAGCCGGCGTGTTTGCCCTCAACCCCGACGTGCAACTGACGGCTTGGGCAAAAGATGTGGAAGCCTCCGGCCCTCACTACGGCAGCGCGTATTTGTTCAACGCCTATTTGGCCCAACGCCTCGGCACAGATGCCATCCGCCAGCTGGTGGCCGCGCCGGAGGACGGCATAGCCGGCTACGAGGTTGTCTTGCGACAATACGCTCCCGACCTTACCTTCAAAGACCTGTTCCGCGACTGGCTGGTGGCCAACTATCTGGACCGGCCGGCCTTGGGAGACGGACGCTACGGCTACACCGACCTGGACGTGCGGGTGACGCCGGCCCGGACCATCCAGCGCTTCCCCGCCCGGGGACGAGACACCGTGCACCAGTACGGCGCTGACTACATCGAGCTGCAGCCCGACCCGGACAGTCCGTCGCTGGACCTGAGCATCACTTTCACCGGCACGGCCACCGTCCCCCTGGTGGCGACGACACCCCGCAGCGGGGGTTACTTCTGGTGGTCCAACCGAGGCGACGGCGGCGATTCGACGCTCACCCGGGCCTTCGACCTGACCGGCCTGACCTCGGCCACGCTGGAGTTCTGGACCTGGTACGACATCGAGGAAGACTGGGACTACGCTTACGTCGAGGTGTCCACCGACGAAGGGCGCACCTGGGAAACCCTCCCCGGCCGCTTCACGACCACCACCAACCCCAACGGCAACAACTTCGGTCACGCATGGACCGGACGCTCGGGGGAGGGCGGCGAGGGACCGGAGTGGGTAAAAGAGGTGGTGGATCTGACCCCCTACGCCGGGCGCCCCATCCTTCTGCGCTTCGAGTACATCACCGACGACGCCTACAACGCGCCCGGTTTCGTCATGGACGACATCAGCATCCCTGAGCTGGGGTACCACCACGACGCCGAATCGGGCGACGATGGCTGGAGGGCTCACGGGTTCCTGCGGACGGACAACATCCTGCCACAGGAGTGGCTGGTGCAGCTCATCGAGAAGGGTGACACCACTCGGGTGCGCCGGATGGTTGTCACGGAGGACAGCCGGGGTGGGCTGACCCTCACCGGCTTGGGCCGGGAAGTGGAGAAGGCGGTGCTCATCATCTCGCCGATCGCCCCCAGGACCACCGAGCTGGCCAGCTATGAGTTCCTGATCCGGCCTGTCGAGGGTAAGTGAGCGAGCAACAAAAACAGCCTTTCCCTGTCATTCTGAGCGGAGCGGCCTCCAAGTCTTCAAAGGGGACGAACAGCCCATGCGGTTATACACCTTTGCGCTGGGATCGCTGATCCTCCTGGGCCTCATGTGGTGGTTGACCTACCGCAGTGGTCAGCTCCTGCGGGAACTGGAGGCATCATCGCCGGAGGAACTGGAGAGCCTGGGAAACCTGCTGCTGTCCCCGCCTGAAAACACCTTCCGCTTGTTGCTGATCCTCGCCTGCCTGGGCCTGGGACAGGTGAGCGGATTGCCGGCCCAGCGCCTGGGCTGGGTAGCCCCCACGCCGGCTCACGACCTGGCTTGGGGCCTCGCCCTGGGCATCGGCACCTCGCTGGCGCTCTTCCCCCTCACCCGCTGGGTGGTGGAGCGCTTCGGCCCTGAGCTGTACTCACCCCTGGTGCTGCGCAACATCCTGCCGCGCAGCCGGCGGGAGTGGGTGCTGGTCCCGTTGGCCTTCGCGCTGGCGGCCCTGCTGGAGGAGCTGCTGTTTCGCTCACTCCTCCTGGGCGGCTTCTCGGTCTTCCTGCCGGTCATCCTGCTGGCGGTGGCCGGGTCGGCCCTCTTTGGGCTGATGCACCTGCCACAGGGATGGCTGGGGGCAGCGGCGGCCGGGCTGTTGAGCCTGGGATTGTGCGCCTTGTTCCTGTGGCGTGGTACGCTGCTGACCCCCCTGGCGGCTCACTACGCCATCAACATGGCGCAGGTCGTGCAAGCCGCCCGGCAGCCGGAGGTATGGCGGACTGCCCGGTGACCCACTACTAGCATTTTGCCGCCCTCAGTGGTATAATTTATGATAGCCATCGGTCTCTCTACGGTTTCGTTCAATTCTGGGAGGTATAACTGACATGTCCGGCCACAGCAAGTGGAGCCAGATCAAGCGTAAGAAGGCGGCCACCGACGCCAGGAAAGGGCAGCTCTTCACCAAACTGGCCCGGGAGATCGCAGCCGCGGCCAGAGCGGGTGGTGGTGACCCGGAATCAAACTTCACCCTGCGCCTGGCCATTGACAAGGCCAAGGCCGCCAACATGCCCAAGGAGAACATCGAGCGGGCCATTCAGCGCGGCCTGGGCACGCTCAAGGGCGAAGAGCTGGAGGAGGTCACCTACGAGGGTTACGCGCCCCACGGTGTGGCCCTCATGCTCCAAGTCCTCACCGACAACCGCAACCGGGCAGTGGCCGAGATCCGGCGCGTCTTCAACCGGCAGGGCGGCAGCCTGGGGGAGACGGGATGCGTAGCCTGGCAATTCGAGCAGAAGGGCTACATCACCATCGAGCGCGACGATCTCGACCCGGAAACCCTCTTCGACCTGGCCATTGATCTGGGCGCCGACGATGTGGACATCGGGGACGACCTCGTCGAGATTTACACCCGGCCGGAAGACCTCCAGCACGTCCAGGAGGGATTAGAACGTCGGCAGATTCCAATCGCCTCCGCTGAGCTGTCCATGATCCCCAAGACGCTGGTACAGCTTAGCGAGCACGAGACCTTCCAGGTGATGCGCTTGATTGATGCCCTGGAGGAGCTGGAGGACGTCCAGCGGGTGTACTCCAACCTGGACATCCCGGACGATTTGATGGCCAGGTACGAGAAAGCGGCTTAGAACCTATCCGGAAACCCGCTATCCGACGGCGTCCTCGGGCGACGGCAATGCCGTCGCGTACCCTGGGGCGAGCCTGTGCGTCGCACAGACGCGGACGCTGCCTCCTGAGCGGTTTCCGGATAGGCGCTTACACGCCCAGCTTGCCATAGGCCCGTGAGCGAGACCAAGATGCGTGTGCTGGGGGTTGATCCGGGGACGGCCATCACCGGGTACGGCCTGGTGGAAAGCCTGGATGATCAACTGCGCCTGATCACTTACGGGACCATCACCACCCCCGCCGGTCAGCCTCTGGCCGAACGCCTGGCGACCCTCTACCGGGAACTCTCGCAGGTCATTCAGGACACCCGGCCTACGGCCGTGGCCGTGGAAGAGCTGTTCTTCCAAAAGAACGTGCGCACTGCACTGGCGGTAGGGCAGGCCCGAGGGGTGGTACTCCTGGCCGCTGCCCACGCCAGGTTGCCCGTCCACGAGTACACCCCTTTGCAGGTGAAAGATGCGGTGGTGGGGTACGGCCGGGCCACTAAGGAACAGGTGCAGGAGATGGTGCGCATGCTCCTGAAGCTGGATGAGGTGCCGCGGCCGGATGACGCCGCTGATGCCGTTGCCATCGCCATCTGCCACTGCCACTCCGCCCGGCTGGCGGCACTGATGACCCAGGCTGGCGCGGAGGGAGAAGATTGAGCGACTCCTCACGTTCACGGAGAGCGGGGTTCAGCTTGCGGCAGAGGCCGGGGTGGGGGAGTCGCGGGATTTGGCATTTCAGGCCAATTGTGCTATAATGTTTTAACGCATTGGGCGGTTAGCTCAGATGGCTAGAGCGCCACGTTGACATCGTGGAGGTCACAAGTTCAAGTCTTGTACCGCCCACCTGCACACCGACAAAGGCGCTGACCAGGACGAGTACCTGGGGAACCAGCTCCAGGGAGGCGGGGTCGTAGACTGGAAGCCCTGCCAGCCAGGCCTCAGGGAAAACCACCTGCGAGCCGGTCCTCGGAAAGGCTTCGCGCCGAGTATGAGGTCCCGGGTGGCTACCGTTATCAGCCACAACGAGGGAGCAAGAGACCGGCTGGGGCTGCGCTCTTGCTCCGAAGCTGGGTGGAACCACGGGAGCGGCCTCTCGTCCCAACACGGATGAGAGGCTGTTATGTTTAGCTGGCGATTTACCGGGGTGAAAGGGGAAAGTACAAATGGGTGAACACGAGCATGACGAGTTGGATGCATTGCGTCACTCCACGGCCCACGTGATGGCCCAGGCCGTCCTGGAGATGTTCCCGGAGGGCAAGATCGCCATCGGGCCTCCCATAGAGGACGGTTTCTACTACGACTTCGATCTCCCCAGACCTCTCACGCCGGAGGACCTGGAGAAGATTGAAGCACGCATGAAGGAGATCGTCAAGGGCAAGTGGCCCTTCGTGCGCCAGGAAGTGTCCCCGGAAGAGGCCCGCGAGATCTTCAAGGATCAACCCTACAAGCTGGAGCTCATCGAGGAGCTGGCCAAGGGGCAGGTGGATGAGTACGGCGAGCGGGTGGAGGAGCCGGTGCCCCTGACGGTCTACCAGCATGACAACTTCGTGGACCTGTGCCGGGGACCCCACGTGCCTCACACCGGCTACATCAAGCCCAACGCCTTCAAGCTCCTGAAGGTGGCCGGCGCCTACTGGCGTGGCGACGAAAAGCGCCCTATGCTTCAGCGAATATACGGGACGGTGTGGCCCTCCAAGGCCAAGCTGCAAGCCTACTTGCAGTGGCTGGAGGAGGTGGAAAAGCGCGACCATCGCCGGCTAGGCAAGGAGCTGGAGCTGTTCCACATCAACCCGGACCTGGGTGCCGGCCTGGTGCTGTGGCTGCCCAAGGGGGGCCTCGTGCGCAAGATCATGGAGGACTTCTGCCGGGAAGCCCACGCCGAGCACGGCTACGAGTTCGTCTACTCACCCCACATCGGCCGAGCGTGGCTGTGGGAGACAAGCGGGCACCTGGACTTCTACCGCGAGAACATGTACTCGCCCATGGACATCGAGGGCCAGGAGTACTACTTGAAGCCCATGAACTGCCCCTTCCACATTATGATGGTGAAGTCCAAACGGCGCAGCTACCGCGAGTTCCCCTTGCGCTACGCCGAATGGGGCACGGTGTACCGCTACGAGCGCAGCGGCGTGCTTCACGGGCTCATGCGGGTACGGGGCTTCACCCAGGACGACGCGCACATCTTCTGCCGGCCAGACCAGGTGGAGGACGAGATCCTGGGGGTGCTGGACTTCACTCTCTACATCCTGCGCTCCTTCGGCTTCCACGAGTACGATATCGAGCTGAGCGTGCGTGACCCGGCTACTCCGCAGAAGTACGCCGGTGCCGACGAAGAGTGGGAGATGGCAGAGCGCTCGCTGGTGAAGGCTCTCCAGGCACGCAACCTGCGGTACAAGCGGGCTGCAGGCGAGGCCGTCTTCTACGGCCCCAAGATTGACATCAAGATCAAGGACGCCTTGGGCCGGGCCTGGCAGTGCACGACCATCCAGTTCGACTTCAACCTGCCACGGCGCTTCGACATGACCTACGTGGGCGAGGATGGCCAGGAGCATCGGCCATACATGGTGCACCGGGCGCTGCTGGGCTCCATGGAGCGCTTCTTCGGGGTGCTCATCGAGCACTACGGCGGAGCCTTCCCGGTGTGGCTCTCGCCTGTGCAGGCGGTGGTCATCCCCATCACGGACCGCAACCTGGACTACGCCCGGCAGGTGACCGACCGGCTGGGGGCGGCCGGCTTGCGCGTCGAACTGGACGATCGGGGGGAGCGCATGGCGGCCAAGATCCGTGATGCCCAGCTCCAGAAGATCCCGTACATGCTCATCGTCGGCGACCGGGAGGCGGCGAGCGGCAAGGTGTCCGTCCGGCTGCGCACCGAGGAAGACCTGGGCCCGCAACCACTAGAAGCCTTCATCGAACGCGCCCAGGCCGCCATCGCCGAGAAGCGTCTGCTTTAGCGCCTATCCGGAAACCGCTCAGGAGGGGCCTCCGCGTCTATGCGACCCCTGTGCCACGCCAGCCCCTGGTACGGGGGGACTGGCGCCCACAGGCTCGCCCTGGGGTGCGCGACGGCATTGCCGTCGCCCGAGGACGCCGCCGGATAGCGGGGTTTCCGGATAGGCTCTTAGCCGCCGTTGTGATTTGGGAACTAGCTACCTGACACTTTCTTCCAAGGCAAGGTAAAAGTCCTTTTCAATAGAGGGGCGTCCACGCCCCGTTGCGCGCCGGACTAGACGTGGCGAGGACGCCACTTTGTAGCGAAAAAGGACTGCTGGATAAAGTGTCGGGTGGCTAGATTTGGGGAAACCTCCTGATTTGACATCTGCTCACAACTGTGGTATAGTTCGTAACGCATAGCGACCTGACAGGCTTGGTCTTCCAGGCTTGGTAAGTCGTGAAATTCAGAGAGGTGGCAGCATAGGCGCATCAAGACATCGTATCAATCAAGAAATCCGGGCTAAAGAAGTACGCCTCATTGACGAGTCCGGCAATCAGGTAGGGATCCTACCGCTGCAAGAAGCTCTGGACATTGCGCGAGAACGGGATCTGGACCTGGTCGAAGTTGCTCCCAACGCCGAGCCGCCGGTTTGCCGGCTGCTGGACTACGGGAAGTACATCTACAAGCAAGCCAAGCGCGAGCGTGAAGCTCGTAAGGCGCAAAAGACGGTGGAGATCAAGGAAATACGCCTGCGCCCGAAGACCAATCCTTATCATGCGAGCTTCAAGCTCAAGCGCGCCCGTGAGTTCCTGGAAAAGGGAGCGAAGGTTAGAGTGCGCATCATGTTTCGCGGCCGCGAAAAGGACTATCCCGAAATCGCGCGCGAGTTGCTGGCCGATATTGTCTCGCAATTGGAGGACGTGGCGACGGTCGAGCAGGACCCACGTATGGAAGGGCGCACCATGCACATCCTGCTCAGCCCTTTGAAGAAATAGCTCGCTGAAGGGCCAAAGGTTTGCGCTCGATGGCGCGGGTCCTTACCCCGCGCCTAGTTTGTGAGATCGAAGGCCGTGAGCGGTGTGACGGCCTGTTAGGAGGGAAGCAGAGTGCCGAAGCTCAAGACCCATAAGTGCACGCAAAAGCGTTTCAAGGTCACCGGGTCGGGGAAGATCATGCGAGTGAAGATTGGCAAGAGCCACCTGCGTCGCAAAAAGCCCAAGCGGGTCAAGGCTCTGTTCGACTCTTATCTTGAAGTGACCCATCGCGGCAGCAAGCGCCGCATCAAGAAGCTTGCACCAAAGCTGCGATAACCCCATGAGACCAGGGAAACCCGGTTTCTCGGACTTTATCCAAAGCCCATTTTACCAAGTGGAAGCCCGGTTCCCGGTCTCATGCTGCGTGAGGTGAGTGGAAGTGCCGAGAGTGAAAGGGGGCCCAAGGCTCCGACGCCGCAAGAAGGTCCTGAAATACACGAAGGGTCACAAGGGAGCACGCCATCGGCTGTGGCGCAAAGCCCATGAATCGTACATGAAGGCCCTGGCTTACGCGTACCGCGACCGACGCAACCGCAAGCGTGACTTCCGTCGCCTGTGGATCATGCGCATCAACGCGGCTGCCCGCGAAAACGGCCTCAGCTACAACCGCTTCATGGCCGGGCTGCGGAAAGCCGGCGTGGCCCTAGATCGCAAGGTGCTGGCGGACATGGCCGTGCGGGATAGCGACGGCTTCGCTCAGCTTGTCGAGCTGGCCAAGGCCAACGTGCAGTAACGGGACCAGAAGCCCGGTTTCTGATCCTTCCCGGTACCGCCGGCCCCTGAAGAGCAGGTTCATGATCACCAGCCTGTCCAACCCTAAAGTCAAACTGGCCCGGGCGCTCCACGGGCGCAAGGCGCGCTACCGGGAGCGACAATTCATCATCGAAGGCGTGCGCCTGGTGGAAGAAGCCCTGAAAGCGGGGATCATCCCCGCTTTCGTGCTGTATTCAGAGCGCCTGCAGGAGACACCCCGCGGTCAGACGCTCCTGGACGCGCTGGAGGCGGCCTCGGTAGATGTATGGGAAGTGAGCGAGGCTGTGCTGGGGGCCGTGGCGACCACGATGACGCCGCAGGGCATGGTGGCGGTGGTGCCGTTTGTGCAGCTGGCGCCCGGGCCGGACGCCGACCTGCACCTGGTGGTGGACGGGGTCCGCGATCCGGGCAACCTGGGGACCATCCTGCGCACGGCCGAGGCAGCCGGCGTGGACCAGGTCATCCTGGCGCCACGCACCGTGGACGTCTATAACCCAAAGGTAGTGCGCGCCGCCATGGGCGCGCACTTTCAGGTCTCCATCTTCGTAGCCCACCGCTGGGAGCAAGTGAGCGAGCGTTTGGGTGGGGTGCCGGCCTGGCTGGCCGACATCCACGCCTCTCAACCCTATGACGCCGTAGATTGGCGAGGTCCTGTGGCCTTGATCGTCTCCGGCGAGGCCTACGGTCCCAGCCCAGAGGCTCGTGCGCTGGCCCGGGAGGCCGTCAGCATCCCCATGCCCGGCCCGGCCGAGTCCCTCAACACCGCTGTGGCTACGGGTATTATCCTCTTCGAAATCCTCCGACAGCGCCGGGCCAGCCCCGGCTCGTAGTCAGGCACGCGGCGAAACGGCGTGCCGTCACGTCTGCCATCCCGTGTCCCCCCCGCCTGATTGACCGCGAACGGCTCCGTTCCCCATGTTCCCATTTCGCCCCAGGAGGCGGTTCCACAGGCTCCCTAGCTTGCGCACCACGCGCTGGCGGAAGGATTTGACCCGCGCGTAGCGGTACCGCAGCCATTGGAGCAGCCGTCGCCACCACGGCCAGCGCCGCTCAGGGGGCACGGCCCATTGGATCAGCGCCGCGGCCCAGCTCAGCCCGGCCCCAAAAGCCACCAGCACGATGTGATCGCCGGGTTTAATGCGCCCTTCTTCCACTGCCTCGCACACGGCGATGGGCACCGAGGCCGCCGAAGTGTTCCCGTAGCGGTCCAGGTTCACGTACACCCGGTCCATGGGTAGGCCCAGGAACTTGGCGGCCGTACTGATAATGCGCAGGTTGGCCTGGTGCGGGACGAACAGCTCGACGTGGTCAATGTCCAGGCCCGCCCGGTCAATCACCTCTTTGGCTGCCCGACCCATGATGCGTGTGGCGAAGCGGAACACCTCTCGGCCATTCATGCGGATCTTGGTCATGCCGTTGGCGAGGGTCGTCTCGTTGAACGGGTGACGGCTGCCGCCGCCCGGCATGATCAGCAGATCGGCGCCCGAGCCGTCTGAGCCCAGGGTGAAGGAAATCACCCCGCCGGGCTGATCGCTGGCCTGCAGAACGAAGGCCCCGGCCCCATCGCCGAAGAGCACGCACGTCTGCCGGTCGCTCCAGTCTATGATGCGCGAGAGGGTCTCGGCACCAATGACCAGGATGTTGTCGTACGCGCCGGCGGCGATCATCTGACTGGCCAGGCTCAGGCCGTAGATAAAGCCCGAGCAGCCGGCTGCCAGATCGAAGGCGCCAGCGTGGGAGGCCCCCAGGGCATCCTGCACCAGCGACGCGGTGGCCGGGAAGGGGTAGTCACCGGTTACCGTGCACACAATGATCAGGTCCAGACGATCGGGGTCCAGAGCGGCCACCCGCAGGGCAGCCCGGGCGGCCCGAATGGCCATCGTCGAGGTGAACTCCTTGAGATCGGCGATGCGGCGCTCCAGGATGCCGGTCCGCTGCCGGATCCACTCGTCCGAGGTGTCCACCATCGTGGCCAACTCGTCGTTGGTCATCACTCGTTGCGGGACGTACTTCCCCCATCCCACTACAGCTGCATATCTTCTGGCTGCCATCTAGTTCATCCAACTCCAGGTCTTGAGAACTTGTCCGAAAAAGTTGTGGGGCGGGCCTTCTTTTTCGGATGGGCTCTGGGTCTTCTCTGCGTCGTCTTCAAGCAAGGTTCCTACACCCTTTAACACCTGGGAAGGACAAGAGATACGCCGCCGATCAGCCGTCCACCCGCCAGTACTGCCGCTCCCTCTCCCACTCAGCCAGGATGTGCTGCGGAGCCTCGATGAAGGTGGCTTTGGCTTCGGCGGCCAGGGTGCCATCGGCCAGCCTGATCTCACCCCGTGCCCGGAGGAGCCGGCGCCGGATCTCCACCAGCTCGCCCGTCACCTTTAACGGCTACCCGATGGGGATGGGCACACGGTAGCGCACCTCCATCTGCGCCGTCATCATAAAGCGGCCGTAGGCGATGGCTGTGCGCCCCAGCACCTCATCCAGTAGGGCGCTGGCGATGCCACCGTGAAGCACGCCCGGGTAGCCCTGATGCTCCGGACGCGGGGTAAACTCTGTGACCACGCACTGGCCATCTGTTTCGAAAGTTAACCTGAGGCCGATGGGGTTGTCGCGGCCACACACGAAGCACATGCGCGAGTTAGGCTGCCGCCGCATCGTCGAGAGCCTGCTCCACGGCATGACGCACGCTGTCCGGCACCCTGTAGGTCTTTCCCAGGGAACGGAGCTGTGCCTTCAGCTTCTTGATGGGCACAACCGGTAGAGGCGGGTTGACGATGTGGAGGTCAGCTTGGGGGCTGGCGAACACCACCAACCCGCTCACGGGCACTTCTGCCTCCGGCAGTTTCTCCTGGATGAGCTGACGCATGCGCTCCATCTCCCAGGCCAACTCACGCGTCGGATCACCCAGGCGCTCCCGACTGAGGGAGAAAAATGTCCTCACCAGACCCTGCCGGTGGCGCCAGCGCCCATCCTGGTACTCGATGCGCCCTTCATGCCGCTTGACCTTGAGCACCGTCACCCCCAGCGGCGACACGAGGACGTGTTCGGCCGGGAGCATGTAGTTGTACAGCTTGTACTTCTTGTTGAGCCCTTTCAAGGCCCGTCCCAGAGACTGGTCGGCCCGTGGTTGGCGCACCCAGCGGTCGCCGGTGTAGGCCGCGATGGTGGTCGCCACCAGCCCCACCATCAGGCAGGCATAGGAGCCGATGAGCAGGAGATTCATGAGCTCCGGCCGCCGCTCGACCATGAGGGAGGCACCCAAGCCGGCCAGGAGCACCACCATGCCGATGACCCAGGCAACCCGGCTCAATCGTGCCCGCCGTGCGATCAGCGCCTCGTTCGTCTCAACTCGCACCCTGATCCTCCAGCTGGTCAGCCCTCACCGGTTGGCCCATGGTTGCCAGCCCCTGACGTATCGTGTCCACTACTTGCTGCTCAACCGCGCGGATGGCGTTGCGGATGGCATTGCGGATGGCCTTGGCGTTGGACCGTCCATGGCCCACGATCACCACGCCGTTCACCCCCAGCAGGGCACCGCCGCCATACTCGCTGTAGTCGGTACGCAGGGCCAGGCGATCAAAGGCTCGCTTGGCCAGCACACCGCCCAGCGTGGAGAGGGGGTCGCGGGTGATCTCCTCCCGAATCAGAGCCTTCATCATCATTCCCAGCCCCTCCGACAGCTTGATGATCACGTTGCCGGTGAAGCCATCCGTCACCACCACGTCTGCCATGTGAGACGCGACGTCCTTGCCCTCCACGTTCCCCACGAAGTTCAACGGGCTATTGCGCAGCAGCCGGTGAGCCTCCTGAACCAGCATGCTGCCCTTGGTCTCTTCCTCGCCGTTAGAGACCAGTCCCACCCGGGGGTTCGGCACGCCCATGACTCGCTCGGCGTACACGCTGCCCATGAGGCCGAATTGCAGCAGCCACTCCGGCTTGCAGTCGGTGTTGGCCCCAATGTCCAGCAGCAGGCAAAAGCCCTTGAGGGTGGGATAGATGGTGGCCAGCGCCGGCCGGCGGATGCCCGGGATGCGCCCCAGGATGAACAGGGAGGCCGCCAGAGCTCCGCCCGTATTGCCGGCCGTCACAAAGGCCTCGGCCTCGCCCTGTTTCACCAGGCGCAGGGCCACACTCATGGAGGCATCCGGCTTGGCCTTAAAGGCCGCGGCCGGGTATTCCTTCATCTCGATCACCTGGCTGGCGTGGACCAGCGTGATGGGCAGGCCGCTCACGTCGTGGCGGGCCAGCTCGGCCTGCACCGCCTCCTCCCGGCCCACCAACACGATGTCCACCCCGAAATCGCGCGCCGCGGCCACAGCACCGTCCACCACGACCGCCGGCGCGTGGTCACCCCCCATGGCATCTACAGCAATCCTCACCCTAGTCTACCCCTCGCTCAGCAATCTATTGCCCTCAGAGGAAGTATACCACGGCGAACTCGGCCAGTCAAAGCATCTTTGACAGGGGTACATCTCTGTGCCACTTCGTACGCATAGCGACCCGATCCTCCGTCTTGCGTCTTTGTGCAAACTGTGTCATAATTAAACCAACTTGCCCGGCAGACAGACGGGACAGGGAACCGGGAGCAAACGTTGACATAAGATGATCCCAGCGAAATACGCGCTTCTCGCCCTGTTGACGGCGGGTTACATCCTGATACTTGCACCCTTGGCCAGCTTTGCGGATCCGACACATGTTAGATTTGAGAATCAAACGGCTCCCGGGCCGACGCCTACCTATGCCCTTTTCTTCCCGTTCATAGCCAAGCGGTACTTTGCCCCACCGCCTCCCCTGGAGGTCATAGCCACAGGGTGGCTGAGATCCAACCCGGAGTTCAGTCCGTGTTTGTGGGGCAGTCACTTTCTGGAAGATGAGGGGAACATAGTCGCCTGGCTGCGCAGCAACGTCATCACGGACTGGGACCTGTACGTGGACCGCTACGTGCGGGTGCGCGGACCCACTGACACGCCCATCGGTGGATGCCCGCCCAGGATCATCGTGACGCATATCGAGGTGCTGATAGAACTCACGCCCACCCCGCAACCAACGCCGACGCCAACTGCAACGCCCAGGCCGCCGGAGTGATGGCCGCCGGTGGACAGGGAGCCGGCTCTTGAACCTGTGAGGATCAAGGTGAGCAACAATCCCGAACTGCGCTCCATTCTCGTCGCCGATTGCGGCAGTGCCCTGACCAAAGTGGTGCTCATCGAGCAGGTAGAGGAACACTATCGCTACCTGGCGCAGGGCAAAGCACCCACCGTGCTGACCCCGGCGACGGCCGGCCTCCTGGGCGCCGTGCGTCAGGCCATCGCGGAGCTGGAGAGGGTGACGGGCCGACGCTTCCTGGACGAGTCGGGCCAGCTCATCGTGCCGGAAAAGGCCGACGGCTCCGGCGTGGACGCCTTCGCCATGACCGCCAGCGCCGCGCCACCGCTGCGCGTGGTCATCGCCGGCCTCAGCCGCGACCTGAGCGTGGCCAGCGCCCAACAGGGCGTGGGTGCCACCTACGCCGTCATCCAGGACATCATCGCCATCGAGCACGGGGAACCCGGCAACGGTCGGCCGTCGTTGGAACGTCAGTGGGAGCGCCTGCGCCACAATCCACCGGATGCGCTGGTGGTGGTCGGCGGCACCGACGACGGTGCCCGAGACCCGGTCCTCGACCTGGCCGAGCAGGTGCTCTCGGCCGTAGGCGGCGCCCCCCAGCCCCCCTCGGTCATATTCGCCGGCAACGCCGAGGCGCGCCTGTGGGTCGCCGAGATGGTCGCCAGCGACGTGGACCTGCGCATCGTGGACAACGTCCGGCCAGACCTTGGTACACAGCAGGTGGACGGTCTCCACGAAGAGCTCGAGGAGGTCTATTGGGAGCGCAAGATGGTTCCGCTGCCCGGCTTCGACACTCTTAGACGCTGGAGCGAGACCCCTATCGTGCCGTCGGTCAAGGCCCTGGCGGCCTGCGTCCGCTTCATCGCTCGGCGCTACAAGTTGCAGATGGCGGCTGTGGACGCGGGGGAAGGTGCGACCAGCGTCGTGCTGGCCTCGCCTGAGGGCTGTGTGACGGCGGTCTCCAGCCATTGGCGCCAGGCTCCGGGTGTGGGCAGGCAAGGGGCTGGCGATGCAGGAAACGCAGTCAACCCCGGGTCCGAGGAGCGGACCGTGGCCGTGTCAGGCTCGGGTGGGGTACCGGCTGAGGCCACTGAGTGGTGGTGGCAGCAAATGGCCGCCCGGGAGCCGCTGCGCTCGGCATGGCAGCGTGCCTTGGCCCGGTGGGGCCAGGACCAGAACCTCTGGCCGGCTCACCTCAGCCCACACTTCGACCTGCTGCTGGCCAGCGGTGGGCGCCTGACCCACGCCGCCCATCCGGCTGAGGCCGTGCTGACCCTGTTGGACGTCCTTGAACCCTGCGGAGTGACCAACCTGGCATTCGATCCGGCCTCGCTCCTACCACCACTGGGGGCCATCGCCGCGTTACACCCCCTGGCCACGGTGCAGGTTTTGGCCCGGGACGGCCTGGTGCGGCTGGGGGCAGTCGTGGCGCCCATCGGCCGGGGGCGTCCGGGCCATCTGGCCGTGCGTGTGGTCATCCACCGCGACGACGGCGCCATCCTGGAGACCCGAGTGCCATTCGGCTCGATCGAGCTCTTGCCGCTGGAGCCGGAGCACAAGGCGCGGCTGGAGCTGTGGCCCAGCAGCCGCTTCGATGTCGGCCTTGGGGTGCGGGGAGCGCCGGCGGCGACGGAGGTCGAAGGCGGCCTGATGGGGGTGGTCATTGATGCCCGTGGGCGACCGCTAACCCGACCACGGGACCCGGCCATCTGGGAGGCGCAGATGAAGGCATGGCTGGCAGCGCTGGGTGCGCCTGAAGGCGAGGATGCCTTGTCGCCGCCAGCGGCGCTGGCGCTGCAGGCAGCATGAGCATACGCGCTGCGTCAGGGTCACCGCAGGGCTCTTCGGTGTTTTGACCTTCAGATGTGGTTTGCACCACTACTTGGAAGGCTGTAGCTTGAGGGTGCTCAAGTGCCTATCCGGAAACCGCTCAGGAGGGGCGTCCTCGCCCCGGGGTGCGCGACGGCAATGCCGTCGCCCGATGACGCCGTCGGATAGCGGGGTTTCCGGATAGGTTTCAAGAACACGGGCGTTCCTCTCCAGGTCGACGTGGCCCGTCACAGGCAACATGACCACACGCTCTCCCCGTTAGAAAATCGAAAAGCCCGGGGGTCGCCGGGCTGCATTTGCAAAATGGCGCAAATTGTGCTATAGTTAACTTGCTGCACGGCGAGACGTCAGGTCCACCGGGCCTGCGGAGCCATAGGTTTGGCTCCCAACTTTTTGTGCCCCTGGCATAGCGCCTTTCTGCTTCAGGCAGGTGTCGTTTCAAGCATCAGACACATGCGACGATGCATGAGCTGGGACTGGCAATGACAACCGTGACCTGGGGCAATCCCATGGAAAGGAGGTGATAAGGGCCCGTGCGTGAATACGAACTGGTCCTCGTGGCTCAACCTGAGCTCGAGGACGAAGGTGTCAGCGACCTGGTAGCGCAGGTCACCTCGCTGATCACCCAGCAGGGTGGGCAAGTGACCCGGGTGGGTCAACTGGCGGACAGGAGCGGCAAGATCGCTCCCCCAGAGAACTGGAAGCGCCGGAAGTTTGCCTACCCTATTCGCAAGTTCCGTGAAGGGTACTACGCGATCTTTCGGCTACAGGCTGAGGCGCCGGCCCTCACGGAGCTGGAGCGGTGGCTGAGGCTCAGCGAAGATGTCCTGCGTTATTTGTTGGTCCGAACTGAAGAGCATGCGGCCACCGCCCAGGCGGAGCCAGCAGAGTCATAGTCAAAGCCACGACGCAACTTGCCTGCACGAGAGCTAAGGCTGAACGAGGGAAAGGAGTCCAGGAATGTCCAGAGGCTTGAACAAGGTGATGATCATTGGGAATCTGGGGCGAGATCCTGAGTTGCGTTACACACCCAGTGGCAAGCCTGTGACTTCCTTCAGCGTGGCCACCAGCCGCACCTGGGTGACGACGGATGGCGAGCGACGCGAGGCTACAGAGTGGTTCAACGTGGTCGCCTGGCGTGAGCTGGCAGAAATCTGCCATCAGTGCCTGACCAAAGGGTCCAGGGTCTACATCGAAGGACGCTTGCAGACCCGGAGTTGGGAGACGCCGGACGGCCAGAGGCACTTCCGGACGGAAATCGTGGCCGACGAGATGATCCTCCTGGACAACCGAGGCCGGCAGCCGGAAGAGAGGCCGGCGGACGAGGAGGAATTCCCCTACTAGAGGAGTGTGAGAATTGGCCAAGAGATCGCGTCGGGGACGCAGAAGACAGGCGTTCCCTTACAAGGTAGAGGAAATTGACTACAAGAACGTAGCGTTGCTGGAACGCTTCATTGACGACCGAGGCAAGATCCAGGGCCGGCGTAAGACGGGGGCCAGCGGCAAGATCCAGCGGCGCTTGGCCCGCGAGATCAAGCGTGCCCGCCATCTGGCTCTGCTCCCGTACACGGCTGAGCACATTCGCGAAATGCGGTGATCATGGGCAAGCGATCGAGGAAGAAGAAGCCCGCCAAGATAACCAAGAAGCAGTTGACCATGAGCCGGCGGGAGCGTGAGCAGCAACGCCGCATCTTCGTTGGCCTCGGCATCTTCGCGGTGCTGTTTGTGGGCGTCCTGGCGGCGGGCCTGTTCCAGGAGTACATCGCCAAAGGGCGCGAACCTGTCGCGGTGGTCAACGGAGTGCCCGTCTCCGCAGTGGCCTTCCAGAAGGAGGTCAAGTACCAGCGCTTCAACCTCATCAACACGCTGGGCGGGTTGACGGGCGACGTCGCCGAGCAACTGCGGAGCTACATGGAAACTCAGCTACCCCAGCAGGTGCTCGAGAACATGATCACCATGGAGCTGATCCGCCAGGAAGCTCAGCGGCGGAACATCTCCGTCAGCCCAGACGAAGTGACTCGGGCCATTGAGGAGCAGTTCGGGTTCTACCGGGTCCCGCCGACCCCCACCCCGACGGCCACACCCAATGCGAGCGCGGTCATCACAGCCACAGCGACGCCGGCCCCGACGCCGGTGCCCGTCACCGAGCAGGAGTTCAAGGAACGCTACACGCGCTTCCTCACCGAGTTGAAGGCCTCCATCGGCTTCTCGGAGGCGGACCTGCGAAAGGTCATCGCTGACAACCTGCTGCGCGAGAAGGTGCGCGAAGCCATCGTGGCCGATGTGCCCACAGTGGGGGAGCAAGTGCATGCCCGCCACATCCTGGTGGACACGGAGGACGAGGCCAAGGAGGTGCTGGAACGCCTCAAGCAGGGTGAGGACTTCGCAGCGCTGGCAGCCGAACTATCCGTTGACCCCGGCACCAAGGATAACGGCGGCGACCTGGGGTGGTTCCCGAGGGGGGAGATGGACCCGGCCTTCGAGGAGGCAGCTTTCTCGCTGGCTCCAGGTGAGTTGAGCGAGCCGGTGCAGTCGTCCTTCGGCTGGCACATCATCGAGGTTCTGGAGCAAGACCCGGCTCGGCCGCTGTCGCCGGATCAGTTGGACCAACAACGGTCCAATGCCTTCAACCAATGGCTATCTGACCAGAAGGCCCAGGGCGACATCCAGCGCTTCCCCATCGAGGATAAGGTGCCGCCGCTGGGCCTGCTGGCCACACCCGTCGCGCCGTAATCAAGCCCCCGGGAAAAGAACCTTGCACCTTCCCCGCTGGTTCTCTTCCACGGACCCTTAGCCCGCCTTGCGTCGTGCTTCGACGACGTTGGGGATCCGCTCCACTTTGTTGAGGATGCGGCTGAGTTGGGGCATACCGGTGATTTCTAAGATGGCAATGATGACAGCGCTATGGTCCTTCTTGCTGGTGGTGACGTTCGCGGAAGCCATGTTAACGCCCTCGCCGGCCACGATATCGGCGATATCGCGCAGCAGTCCAGGTCGGTCGTAGGCTTTGATCTGCACCATCACCGGGTACACCCGCTGCTTGTCCTCACCCCACGAAACCGTGATCAGCCGCTCCCGATCCTCAATGCGCAGGATGTTAGGGCAATCGCGGCGATGAACGGTGATGCCCCGGCCGCGGGTCACAAACCCGACGATCGGTTCGCCGGGCAGGGGGTTGCAGCACCGGGCCAGGCGAGTCAACACCCCGCTAACGCCTGTTACGCTGAGACCGCTTACCGGCGCAGCCGGCGGGGCGGTCTCCGGCAGAGCTTCCTCTTCCTCCTCTTCCTTACGCCTCAGCTCGGCTACCTTGGCGGCGATGCGCTGGGGGCTGATGTCGCCGTACCCGATGGCGGCCAGGAAGTCGTCAACGCTGCCATACTTGAAGAGTACAGCGATGTCCTCAAAGCTGGCCTCCTCCAATCCTAGCCGCCGCAGCTCCTTGTCCAAAACCTCACGCCCCTGGGCAATGCTTTCGGTCCGGGCCTGCTTGCGGAACCAGGCGCGGATCTTCTCCCTGGCCCGCGATGTGCGCACGTAGCCCAGATCGGGGTTGAGCCAGTCCCGGCTGGGACCGCCGTGCTTGGACGTCAGGATCTCCACCTGGTCGCCGGTCTGTAACACGTAGTCGAGGGAGACCAGACGCCCGTTGACCTTGGCACCTCGACAGCGATGGCCTACCTCGGTGTGGATGCGGTAGGCGAAGTCAATGGGCGTGGCGCCGGCCGGCAGGTCAATGACGTCGCCTTTCGGGGTAAAAACGTAAACCTGATCCTGAAAGACGTCCGTCTTCAGCGAGTCCACAAAGGCACGGGCGTCGGTGAGCTCTTTCCGCCAATCCATCAGTTGGCGGAGCCAAGCGATCTTCTGCTCTAGGGTGGCATCCCGCCTGGCGCCCTCCTTGTAGCGCCAGTGGGCCGCGATGCCATACTCCGCCACCCGGTGCATTTCCCAGGTGCGAATCTGGATCTCCAGAGGGCGCCCCTCCGGCCCGACGACAGCGGTGTGCAGCGAGCGATACATGTTTTCCTTCGGGGTGGCGATGTAATCGTCAAACTCGCCGGGGATGGGCCGCCATAGGCTGTGGACGACCCCCAACGCGGCATAGCAATCGCGCACCTCGTTCACTATCACCCGGATGGCGTTGACGTCATAGATCTGGTCGAAGCTGACGCCCTTGCGCTGCATTTTGCGGTAGATGCTGTAGATGTGCTTGGGGCGCCCCGTGATCTCCGCCTCGATGCCCTCTGCCTGTAGCCGTTCCTTGAGCAGCGTGATGACGCGGTTGATGTAGGCTTCGCGCTGGCTACGTCGTTGGGCCAGGAGAAGCTGGATTTCCCGGTACTTGGCAGGCTCCAGGTGCCGCAGCGCCAGGTCCTCCAGCTCCCACTTGATTTGCCAGATGCCCAGCCTGCTGGCCAACGGTGCGAAAATCTCCAGGGTTTCCTGCGCCACCCGGGTGCGCTTGTCGGGGGGCAGCGCTCCCAGGGTACGCATGTTGTGGAGACGATCGGCCAGCTTGACCAGCACCACGCGGATATCCTCGGCCATGGCCAGGAACATCTTGCGCAGGTTCTCCGCCTCCTCGTCCTCCAGCTCGCGCCACTCAATGCGTGACAGCTTGGTCACGCCGTCAACCAGGTGGGCGATCTCGTCGCCAAACTCCTTGCGGATGACTTCGAGGCCGACGTCGGTGTCTTCCGGGACGTCGTGGAGGAGGCCGGCCGCCACCGAGGGCAGGTCCATGCCCATGTCTGCGAGGATGTGAGCCGTGGCAAGAGGGTGGGAGACGTAGGGCTCGCCGGAGGCACGCCTCTGCCCCGCGTGCGCCTTGGCCGCCAGCTCATAGGCGCGGCGCAGAAGCGTGCCGTCGCTCTCCGGCAGGTAAGCGTTGACCTTGGCAATCAAATGTTCAATAGATTTCGGCTGGGCGGTAGCCATGGGACCCCCTTGCTGCCCCTCAGGCTCGCCCAGTAGTATACACCAAGTGGGGAAGATTTGGCAACTGGAGAAGGCCCAGTGCTGCGTGCGTCTATCCGAGGTGGGCAAATTGGAAGCGACGCTGAAAGCGCCGCAGGAGACGCAGGATGGGCCGGCCAAAGAGGAGGATGAGGACGGCATTGCCACCCGCCCGGCCCAGGTCCCACCACAGGGATGTGGCCAAGTAGAAGACGACGTAGCGCCGCAGGCCCTCCCCGACGGCCAGGCCGGGCTCCCACCCCACCACCCCCTCCACCGCCAGGTATGGCCAAAACCACAGGTTCATCAGCGCGCCGAAGAGGAACCCCCAGGCCGCCCCGAAGGCTGCCAGAGCCATGCGCTCAAGGCGGGGCCGGCGGCGCAGGTCAGGGAGCCAGCCGGCGGTGAGCCCCACCCAGCCGGCGGCAAACATCTGATACGGCAGCCACGGCCCAACCCCGCCAGTGACCAACGCGGAGACGAACAGGCTGAGGGCGCCGAGGAGAAAGCCGAAGTTTGCTCCGTAGGCATAGCCGCACAGGATGGGGAGGAAGAAGGTGGCGGCGAAGCCGGCCGGGCCCGGTATCAGCCGCAGCGCGCCGTTGACCGCGGCCAACATGCCCAGGACTGCCACCGTCTTGGCATCCATGCGGCGCGTCTCCAGGTCCGCCAGCAGCGTCAGCAGGGCCAGGGCGATGAGGAGGAAGAACAGCAGAGGCGCATCCTGCGCGTGGGCAGTAGCCGGAGTGGCGCTCCCGGCCGGCGGCGCCAGGAACGGGTAGAGGAAAGCCGCCAGCCCGGCCAGTGACGCCAGGACGATGGGCATTCTACTCACCCACCGTACCAGATGTGGCCTCATCACTCCCTGAGCATAAACTAGTGCTCTCACTTGGTCTGCGCCTCTTCAGGCCTGTAGGCCCGCTTCTCACTGACAGCCAGGTTTAGCGCCTCCTGCTCGGACATGGCATGAGGCTCAGGCGGAGCCAGCAGTATTTCGAAGTCCCGCCTGTTCTCGGGGTCTCCCTCATCCGAGCAACTTGTGAAAAGTCCTTCGCACTTTCCCCATCCACCGACACCGCTATCAAGGAGCGTCCTCACCCCGCCTAGTGGTTGTCTAGCCCTCAAAATCGGGGCGGGGACGCCCCTCTGCAGCACGGGAAAGGTTGAGAGAGCTTATGGCGACCTGCTTAGGGTCCTGGCAACGTAAGCCTCCAGAGTTCAGCACACTACCTCGCTGATTGTGTCATTACCCAGGGCCGCGGTAGCCTTTCTCCACCTGTGTAGAGCATCAGGGATATTCAGTGGTTGAGAAATTCCTGCTGTCGGGTGGCGTCCCCGCCACCCGGACGGGGCGGGGACGCCCCTTTTGAGCGACTTTTCTCAGGTACTGATACTGACGCTCACTGGGACCTTCACAACACCACCTCCTCGGTTTTAGTGGGCTTATGGTAGTCACCAGGCGAGCATGCCCTGTCTTCAGGCCCCACCTCACCTAGGCAACAGGTCAGCTACGGTCAGCACCTGCGGATCGCGGTACAGCTTGTTGACCTGCGAGGCGAACACCAGCGATTGGGTCATCACCTGGCGCGTCGGCCCATCCACCACCACCTGCCCATCGCCTAGGATCACCACCCGGTCGGCACACGCCGCCACCAGTTCCACATCGTGGGTCACCAACACCGTGGTGCGGCCACGCGCCTTCTGCCCCTGCAGGTAGCCCACCAGCGCCTGCTTCTGCCAGTAGTCCAGGCCGCGTGTCGGCTCGTCCAGCAGCAGCACCTCCGGCTCGGCCGCCAGGATGGCCGCCAAAGCCACCCGTTGCCGCTCGCCCACGCTCAGGTCTCGGGGGTAGGCGTGGGCCAGGCCGGCCAACCCCAGGGTCTCCAGCAACTCCGCCTCCCCGCCGGCCGGCAAGTGATGGCTGCGCCGGGTGAAAACCACCTCCTGCCACACGGTGTCGGCGAAAAGCAATGCGTTGGGGTTCTGCGGCACGTAACCCACTCGCTGCACGATGCGCTGGGTCTCCTCGTCCCGGATGTCGCGCCCGAAGAGGGCTACCCGCCCCTCCTGAGGACGCAGCAACCCCACCACGTGCTTGAGCAGCGTGGTCTTGCCGGAACCGTTGCGCCCCATCACCGCCACCAGCTCGCCCCTGCGGATGGTGAGGCTGACGTCTTTGAGAGCCGGGCGGCCGTTGTAGGCAAAGGAGATGTGCTGGAACTCCACGACGGGTTCGGTGTCCGATACCTGGGGGTGGAGCTCCGGCGCTGAGGAGACCCGCGGGGATGCGTCTACGAACCGCCGGGCCTCCTTGATGGTCAACGGCAGCGGATCCCAGCCCAGGGCCTTCCCCAACTGGATGATGGGTGGGGCCAGGTCGGCCTGCCCCATGACCTCGCGAGGCGGACCGTAGATGGGCGGCCGGCCGTCGCCGGGCAGGTACAGCACCCTGTCGGCGAACTGCAGCACACGCTCCAAGCGATGCTCCGCCAGCACCACCGTCAACCCCAGGTCCTGGTTAAGCCGCTGCACCGCGGTGAGTACCTCCTCCGCCGCCTGGGGGTCCAGTTGTGACGTAGGCTCGTCCAGGACCAGCACCTGGGGCTGGAGGGTCATCACGGCGGCGATGGCCACCCGCTGCCGCTCGCCGCCGGACAGGGTGCTCATCCGGCGCTCCCGCAGGTGGGCGATGCCCAACTGGTCCAGCACCTCTTCGACCCGCTTGCGCATCAGCAGCGGGGGCAGGCCGAAGTTCTCCATGGCGAAGGCCAGCTCATCCTCCACCCGCTCGACGACGCACTGGGCCTCCGGGTCCTGGAAGACGAAGCCCACGTGCCGGCTCATGTGACGGGGCCCCAGGGCCACCGGGTCCAGCCCGGCCACGCGCACCTGGCCACCGATGGTCCCGCCCGCGAAATGGGGCACCAGCCCGTTGAGGCAGCGCAGGAGGGTGGACTTCCCGCTCCCCGACGGCCCCATCACCAGCACGAAGCTCCCCTCTTCGATGTCCAGCGTCAGGCGGTCCAGCACCGGACGCGATGCCTCAGGATAGGTGAAAGTCACATCTCGCAAAGTGATCATGATTCACCCCGCTTCGGTCAGAGTGCCCTCGGTTTGCAGGTAGCTGACCAGGGCCGGCGTCAGCAAGGGCAACAAGCTCAGCGCCACCAGAGGCTCAAATGGCGGCCAGGTGACCCGGGGATAGACCTCGTAGGCCAGGGCCTCCGGACGGGTCGCCCAGGCAGCTCCGAAGCTCAGCAGGACCAGCGCGCACGCCACGACCACCGTCGTATCCCGGCGGTGCCAGGGCTGATGCCGGTACCGGGAGCGGGCCACGCCCCGGCCCATGCGCCGCAGCACGATGACCAGCAGGCCGAAGCTGCCGGCCACCACCGCCAGAGCCGGCAGGCGCAGCGCCCCGAAATACTCGTAGGCGAACAGCCCCCCGCAGGCGCCCAGCAGCGCCACCCCCAATCCTACCCTGCCCATCGCCCCTTCGCCCTGGCTCCCCTGCCCCTCCGCTCCTCTGCTCACGTAGCCGAATCCCCGGGCCTCCATTGACTCGGCAAGCTGGATCGCACGCTCCAGCCCGCTGGTGAGGAGGGGCACCAGCAGCGGCAGCAGGTCGCGCACCCCTCGGAAGCGGTGACCGCGCAGGATCTGCGCCTCGCGAATCTCCTGCAGGCTGGCCATCGTCTGGGGCACAAAGGTCAGGGCGATGCCTGTGACCACGCCGGCCTGGTAAAGCGAAGCCGGCACCCATCGCAGGAGCTGATAGTAGTCCACCACGGCATTGAAGGTGGCGAAGATCAGCACCAAGACCACCAGCGCCATCCCGCTGATGACCCCGAAGACGAAAGCCTCCAGGGTGATGGGACCGCCGATGAGGGGCAAGGCGTCGGGCAGATGCAGGAGGGGCGTCTCCCCGTAGTGAGCGGTGAGGGTGTCAAAGGCGATGGTGAAGCCCCACAGGATCAACCCGATGCGGATGAAGGTCGCCCAGCCCCGCGAGAGGGGCGATTTGGTCCCCAGGGCGGTGTAGACTCCCAACACCGTCAAGAGCAGGATGGTGAGGTGCAGAGGGTTGCGAGTGGTCAGCGCCGGCAGCAGGGCCGTTACCAGCCAGACCAGCCACGTCAGCGGGTGATACACCAGGCCATCACCTCCGCCACAACCGGCCAGGGGCCGCTTTTACCCTCCACCTCCCGGCCCCCGCCCTCGGCGCGTCAGGACCACCAGCACGCCCACCAGCCCCAGGACCAGCAGGGCGAAAGCCCCATAGCTGCCCGGCACGCCGCTTGTCGCCGCCGGGGGCGCTTGCTCCGTCGCCCTGGGGCCCGGTTGCCGGGTGGCGGTGACCTCCCCTTCTGGCACCGGGGTGGCAGGCCGGCCAACCTCAGCCGGCGGCGACGGGGAAGGGACCAGGGCCGGAGGCGGCGAAGCTGTCGGCAACGGGCACACCTCCGCGAAGGTGATGGCCGGGGGCGGCTCCTGCTCGCCGGCACCCCACGACCAGCCCTCCACGTCGCCGTGGCGCACCACCGCCTCCCCCGCCCCCACCTGTGAGTACCGCCAGGTCCCATCCGGCCCTAGCCGGAAGTAGGCCCAGTAGTTGCACTCCTTCCCCGTGCACCGGCAGAAGCAGTTGTCACCCCCGCAGCCCACGGCCTCGATGCGACACACCGCCCGGCCACCGAAGCCCAGGCCCACTTCGAGACCCGACCGCGCCAGCACCTCCAGCCCAGTCAGGCTCTCCTCCGAGAACTCCACGCAAACCGTGCTGACCCGCTCATCGTCGAACCGCACCACGAGCCCGGCGCGGTTGGGCCCATCAGCCCGCACCTGCCCGGCGGTCAGCGCCAGGGTCAGGAGCACTGTCAGGATGGTCAGCCATCGCCCCAGACTTCCGAAGTCTTCAGAGACTTCGGAAGTCTGGGACCATATCGGTCTGCGTGGATTCACCGATTCCCCCTTAGTACTACAACGAGATTTTGACATAACCTGCTGTGGAGGGACGTCCTCGCCCCGTCTGGCATGTCAGAACGCCGCAAAAGGCGGGGCGGGGACGCCCCTTAGCAGCAGTCATGAGAGACCATGGCTCTAAATCGCGTTGTAGTATTAGGACCTATCCGGAAACCCCGCTATCCGACGGCGTTCTCGGGCGACGGCAATGCCGTCACGCACCCCGGGGCGAGCCTGTGCGCGCCAGTCCCTGGCACAGGGGTCGCACGGAGGCGGAGGCCCCCTGTGAGCGGTTTCCGGGTAGGCTCTTAACCAGCCGAAGACCGGCGGGCCAGGGTTAGGCCCACGGCCACCAGAGCCAGCCCGGCCAGCGCCACCAGCACCGGCCACGACGAACCCGCCGTGCCACTCACGGGTAGGATGACGGGGGTCAGCGGCAAAGGCTTGAGGGCCAAAGCCGGCAGCGCCTGAGCTGTGGCCAGCAGGTTGGGTCCGGGCACCTCGGCCTTCCACACGAAGGCACCCTCACCGGTCTGCAGGCTCTGCAGCGCGCTGAGAGGGGTACCTCTATCCCGCGCCCAATCGGCGCCGGCCGGGTCCTGACCTGCCGCCAGAAGCGCCTGGATGACCACGGCCGTCGAGTTGGCGTCTGTCTCGGTGCCGTAGGGTGACGGCTTGACGTACGGGAAGCCGCCGTCATCGTTCTGCTGGCCGCGCAGGTACTCCAGGGCCTTGCCGATGGCCGGGTCGTCGGCCGGCACCCCCGCCGCCACCAGCGCCTGGACCACCAGGGCCGTGCTGTTGGTGTCGCCGGCGCCGGGGGTCTTGTCGCCGTTCCACGACCAGCTGCCCTCGTCCAGTTGCGCATCCTTGAGCCAAGCTACCGCCTCGGCCGGGATGGGTCGGCCGGCGGCCTTGAGGGCCATCAACGCCACGGCGTGGCTCAACAGGGTGTCCTGCTCGCCGCCGAAGCGGCCGGTGGCCGGGTCGTACATCCCCTCCACTGCTGCCACCAGGTCCACGCCGCCGAAGTCGTGCGGGTTCTCGCCGGCCGCCACCACAGCCAGGATGAGCTTGGCAGCCCCACCAACAGTCGCAGTGGCTGTCTTGGCCTGGCCAGCCAGGTAGGTCAGCGGGGTGTTGCCGTCCTGACGCCATGTATGAGGATCCTGGCCGGCGGCCACCAGCCCCAGGACCACCTCAGCCGTCATGCTGGCGCTGCTCCCGTCGTCGCCGAAGCCGCCATCGGGATGCTGCTGGATCCTCAGCCACTGGACGGCTGCGTCGGCATCGGCGTGAGCCGGCAGCGCCGTGCCCAGGAGCGCAGCCAGCAGGATCACCACCATCAAGACATGTCTTCGGTTCACAGGTCTCCTCCTTTCTCGCGTGTGCCCCACGACTACCGAACACTGCCCGTAGCTCATCGGCCATCGACGGTCAGCGGTCGGCGGTCCACTAGCCAAGAACCCCGACCTTCGCGGGTCGGGGTTCACTCTACTGAAACAAAATCCCCCTGCCGGGCGGACAAGGGGACTATTCCCAGTCTCCATCCCCTTTCGCTCGAAGGTTCCTGGAGCACACAGCAGGGGTGGGCGTCCTGGCTTAGGTCAGCCAATCACTTCTGCAGATTTAGCAGATTAAGCCACTTTCTTCGGCGGCTCAATCCGCTCAGTCCGCTAGATCCGCTGATGGCAAATCAGCTGACCATCACAGTTGCGGGACAGCGCCGGACTCTCACCGGCTTCCCCCTTTAAGCCCTCGCATCCGGGCGGTGGGGCGCCCCTGCCGAAATGATATTCAATTTGGTGTTTTTATTTTACCACGTTCTTCCTCCCAGTGCAAATGCGTTAACGCCAGTTCGATGGATTACAGCCGGAGCCCGGGCCATCGAAAGTAGCGGGCCGGCCCGTTCCCTTGCGGCCCATCTGCTGAAACCAGCGGCCCCAGGCCAGCCAACTGCTGTCGCATCTCTGCGGCCGAAACGAACCGCTCGTGAGGGGGTGGCATACCCGGTCCCCAATCCAGCCCATCGCCAACAGGCATCAGCTCGATAAACCGAATGTACCAGGGGTGAGCGAAGGTCAGCCGGGCAAAGTCGGCCAGCTCGTCGTCGTTGAGGCCACGCATCACAACAGGTTCCGGGGCGTGCCTGAAGTTTCCGTTGCCAGAGAGCGTGTGCACGCTACCGGTCTCAAAAACGTTGTAATAGGCGGCATCTGCGCAGGCTCGGCAGAGAATTTGACCGTCAACGTGGGCCTCGCGGCGGTCGTTAGTCGAGGGGCTGCTGAAAGCTTGTCGTCAGAGGGCTGTGGTATTGACTCGAGCACTTTCTAAACTTCACTTCCAACCCCAACCGCAGAACCTGCTGGGGGCAGGCGTCCACACAGGTCCCGCAGCCAGTGCACTCCGGATCAGTGACGGCCGGCCTGCCAGCGAGTGCGTAGTCTTCCATGACCCGAATGCCCATGGGACAGCGCAGGGTGCACAGCCGGCAGCGCACCTTCCCCGCTTTTTCAGGTTCCACCAACACCCGCACCCGCCCGAAGCGGGCAACCAGGCTGTAGAAAGCTCCCAGCGGACACAAAGCCCGGCACCAGACACGCCGCGAGACGTATTCCAGGGCCACGATGGCTCCCACCAGGAACAGCGCCGGGCCAGGGGCGAAGATCAGCGCCCGGGCCAGGATGTTGATGGGCGAGATCAGTTGGAAGGCGGGCAGCCGCGCCGTCAGTGATAGCAGAAGAAAGAGGGCCAGCAGCCAGTATTTGAGCTCACCGGGAAGGGGCACATCGGGGAAACGGTGATGGTGCCGGCGCAGCCGACGCGCCAGCCGGTCGCGTAGATCGTCATTCAAATCCAGCACCAACCCCAGGGGGCAGACCCAGCCGCAGAATACCCGGCCCAACAGGGCATAGAAGATGAGCAACAGGCCAGCTGCCACCGCCAGCGGCGTGGTCAGGTGGCGCGTGGCCAGCGTCACCTCCAGTCCGGCCATTGGATCGGCCAGCCACAGAAAGCCGAACAGGTGGGTAGCCACCGTCGAACCTTTGACCCAGGGGAACCAGCCAAAACGCCCCAGGATCAGAACCAGCAAAAAAACGCCGGCGGTGACCCGATGAGCCCAGGTCCACCACCGGATCCGCCCCAACCCCCTGCTTCGACCCACAACTTTCAACCTAATCCCCAAATTAGGATTTCGGATTTCGGATTTACCTGCGGTTGAAGCCCAAATCCGAAATTCGCAATTCGCAATCCGAAATTCTGTGGCCTCACCACAATCGAGCTCGGCTCCGTGAGACACACATGCTCACACAGGCCACACCCCACGCACTTCTCCGAGACCACCACCGCCCGCCCCCGCTCGTCGAGGACGATGGCATCATCGGGGAAAGGACAGGCGTGCCAGCAGGCCCGGCAAGGGGTTCCCTGCCAGGCCAGGCAGGTATCGTGGTTGATCACCGCCGTGCCCATGCGGATATCAGTGAGAGCCGCCACCGGCTGGAGGGCGTCTGTGGGGCAGGCGGCAATGCATTTTAGCTCGTCGTAGCCCTGGCAGAGGTAGCAAGGCACCCGCCGCGCGATGAGATAGGGCGTGCCGATAGCTACACCATCTGTCGCCTGGGCTAGACGCAGGGTGTCGAACGGGCAGGCCTCCACGCACAGGCCGCAGCGGATGCAGGCCGCCAGAAAATCGGGCTCAGGCTGAGCCCCGGGCGGGCGCAACAAAGCCGGCGCCCGGGCCTTGAGCCCGTCCAGCAGGAGATCGAGCAGCCACCCGCCGGCGGCCACCCCGGCCCCGGTCAGGAAACGACGTCGCGTAACCATAACTCGCTACCTTTATCGGAGCAGAGAAGAGTTCACCTCTGCCCCCTGCTACTTCTGTGCGACGGGGGTTGCTTCTTCGCTAATAAACACGTGGCAGGTACGGCAGTTGACCTGCAACAGGATTTCCGGCAGGCCCTCGTGCTTCACCGTGGGTGCCTGTCCCGGCTCTTCGCTGTGGCACTTGATGCAGTCCGTGATCAGCCAGGCATCCTGGTGCTGTTGGATGTCGGGCATCGGGGGCGGGAAAGCCCCTTTGGCGAATTCGACCTTTGGCTCCGGGACCGGCGTGAAGGTTGGCGGGGGGGGCGTTGGCGCGGGTGAGGGCGGAGCGGTGCAAGCCAATATCAGCCCCAACAGAGCCGCAACGATGATTGTCAGAGCTATCAGATTCCTCATAGTCGCTTCCCCTTCCTCACGCCCTGGCCAATTTTACAGCGCACACCTTGAACTCTGGCTGCTTGGAGCCGGGATCGTAGGCATCGATGGTCACCCGGTTAATCAAAGCGTTCTCCTCAGCCCAATGGAAGGGCACGAAAACCATCCCCTCTCGCGGCGTGTCCACTACCCGGGCCTTGATGACCGCTTCGCCCCGCCGCGAGGTGATGCGCACCATGTCGCCGGTCTTGATGCCTAGCTTCTTGGCATCGAAGGGGTTGATCTCCACGAAGGCCTCCGGCTGGGCACGGCGCAACTCCGACACCTTCATGGTCATGGTGCCGGTATGCCAGTGCTCCAGGACCCGACCGGTGGACAGGACGAAGGGGTACTCGGCGTCGGCCGGCTCGGCCGGCGGTTTGGCCGGCCGTAGCCAGACCACCGCCCGGTTGTTGGGACCGGCGTAGAACTTGATGTCGCCAGGTTGCAGGGTGTCGTCCTTGAAAGGTCCTACGTCCAGCAACGGATCCTCGCCCTTGACGTAGCGGCGAGCGGTGCCGGGATGGTCCTCGCTGGGTACCGGCCAGCGCAGCCCGCGCTCTTCCCGCAGCCGCTGGCGGGTCATGCCGGTAAAGTCATAGGCGGTGTTGCGCGAGGCCTCTCGCATCTCGTCCCACACGTCGGCCGGGGTCTTGAATTTGCCGGAGATATAACCCCTGGGCACCACGCCCCGCTCCTCCAATCGGGCCGCCAGGTCCAGCAGGATGTCGAAATCGGATCGGGCTTCGCCCGGCGGGTCAATCAGCTTGGGCATGAACTGATAGCGCCGCTCGGACATGCCATAGACGCCCTCTTTCTCGGTCCAGATGGCGGCCGGCAGCACCACATCGGCCAATTCGGTGGTGCGGGTGGGATAGGCGTCGATGACCACGACGAAGGGCTTCCCGGGCCGCTCTTTGCCCATGGCATCGCGGTAGACCGAGGCGTTGGGCAGTGACTGGCCGGGGTTCGTGGTGAGGATGAGGATGGCCTTGATCTTGTCCTCGGCCAGGGCCTTGAACATCTCGATGGTATTGAGGCCCGGCTTGTCCTTGATGGTACCGGGCTTCGCACCCCACAACTGCTCCATCTCGGCGCGGTGCTTCTCGTTTTCCACCACGCGGCCATAGGGCAGGAGATGGGATAGCGATCCGGTATCGCGCACGCCACCGCAGGCATTGGGTTGCCCGGTGAGGGAGAAGGGCGTGGCCCCCGGCTTGCCGATCTGGCCGGTGATCAGGTGCAGGTTGTGGACCAGGTTGTTGGCCCACACCCCCGTGATGCGCTGGTTCAGGCCCATGGTCCAGAAGGACATGGTCGGCCCCTGGGCGAACATACGGGCCGCTACCTTGATCTTGCCGGCCGGCACGCCGGCCAGCTCCGCCGCTTTTTCCGGCGTGAAATCCTCCAGAAACTGCACGTACTCTTCAAAAGTGACATCCACAGGCTTGCCTTCCACCACCTTGCGGAACAGCACGTGCTTCTCGATGAAGTCCGGGTCATGCAGCCCCTCTTTGATGATTACATGGGCCATGCTGTGGAAGATGGCCAGGTCGTAGCCGGGGATGGGGTCCAGATGCAGATCCGCCACGCGGCGCACGGGGCTCTTGCGCGGGTCCACCAGGATGATCTGCACGCCTTTGCCCCGCTGCTTGCGCTCCAGGATGCGGTCGAAGATGACAGGGTGGGATTCGGCGGTGTTGGAGCCCACGATGAAGAACGTCTGGGCATGGTCGATGTCGTCGTAGCAACCCATGGGCTCATCCTTGCCGAAGGTGCTCACATAGCCGCCCACGGCGCTGGCCATGCACAGGCGTGGGTTGCCTTCGACATTGTTGGTGCCGATGCCACCCTTGAAGAGCCGGTTGGCCAGGTAAGTTTCCTCGGACAGGGCCTGGCCGGAGCCGTAGTAGGCCACGCTGTCCGGCCCGCTGGTCTTGATCGTCTCAGCAAACTTGTCGGCGACCAGGTTCATGGCCTCTTCCCAGCTCGCTTCCACCAGCTTGCCGCCTTTGCGGATCAGGGGTTTGGTCAGCCGGTCGGCAGCGTAGACGATCTTGGGCAGGAACAGGGACTTGGCGCAGACCAGCCCCTTGGTGGTGGGGTGGTCTGGATCGCCCCGGAGGGCCACGAACTGGCCCTTACTCACGCCCAGCAGCACGCCGCAGCCCGTGCCACAGAACCGGCACACGGATTTAACCCACGCCTCCGGCTCGCCGATGGCCGGCTTGGGAGTTGGCCAGGGGGCGGGTTTGGGCGCGCAGCCGGCGGCGGCCGCCACGGCGGCTATGGCCGTGGCCTTGATGAATTCACGGCGCGTGACTTCCATACACAGCCTCCTGTACATAAACTATGAGTTCCCCCGAGCCTGCCCTGAGCCCAGTCGAAGAGTTCCTTCGAGTTCCCGTGAGTTGCCAGGAACTCGGGGGAACTCGGAGGAACTCGGAGGGTCTTGCTCAGTCAGTCGGGTGTTTATTTCTGTCCCAAAGTGGGCATAGACCGGCCAGATCGCCAACACCCCCTCGATAGTTTCTATGTTATGCCGTAACAAGTGATAGCCGTCATCCAGTGTAGGCGCTTCGATCAGCACTCCCAGCCTTGTACTGAGCGTAGCCGAAGTACTGGCAGGATCATCCACCGGGAAGGGGGTGACGCCGGCCAGGGCCCGCAGCCTGTCCTGCACAGCCTCAGCCAACGCCACCTCAACAATCGCCAGAGCACCGATGATGGTCACACTCATTGCTCCCTCCGTTCAGTGAACAGTAAACAGTAAGACTGTTCACTGAACACTGCTCACTGATCACTGTCTACGGGATCAGCGCCTCCCACAGTGTAGCCGCTGCCACCACCACGGCGACGATGGTGCCCAGCACCACGCTCACCTCGCGGAACTTCAGCCAGCGGGCCAGCAGCGGATCGATGAACGGCCAAAAGACCAGGACCAGGACGAAGATCATCAGCCCCAGGATTCCGACTACCCCCGGCACCAGCCGCAGGAAGCGGAAGATGGAGTAAAAGTACCACTCCGGCTTGATGTGCAGCGGCGTCACGGCCGGGTTGGCCAGGTCTCCAATCGGCGGCGGGAAAAGCACCGTCAGGGCCGACAGGAGCAGCATCAGATAGAACCCGATGATCACGGCCAGCAGCACGTGGTCCGGGAAGAAAGGTGTGGTGCGCTCGTCCTGGGGGTCCAGCCGGGCCACGCCGTGGAGCCGCAGCAGCAGGATGTGCACCCCCAACAGCAGGATCATCAGCGTCGGCAGAATGCCGATGTGCAGGGTGAAGAACCGCGTCAGGGTATTGGCCGACACCTCTCGCCCACCCCGCAGGAAGGCCAGCATGTAGTCGCCGACAATGGGGACACTGCCGATCAGGTTAGTACCTACCGTGGTGGCCCAGTAGGAGAGCTGGTCGTAGATCAACGCGTAGCCGGTGAACCCGAAAGCCAGGGTGGTCAAGACCAGCCCCACGCCGACGATCCAGTTCACTTCCCGGGGCCGGCGGTAGGCGCCGGTGATGAACACCCGGATCATGTGCAGCCAGACGGTCAAAATCATCAGGCTGGAGCCCCAATGGTGGATGCCCCGGATCCACCAGCCAAAGGGCACCTGCTCGGTGATCAGGCGCACGCTGTCCAGAGCCCTTTCAGGTGAGGGCACATAGTAAAAGGTGAGCAGGATGCCTGTCGTCACCTGGATCAGGAAGAGCAGCAAAGGTGTGCTCCCCAGGGCAAACCACCACTGGTGCAGGTGCACAGGCACAGGCTCGGCCAGGGGATGGCGCAGGGTCTCCAGGCTGATAGGTACGCGCTCGACCCACCAGGATCGCTTTTCCGTCGTCATCGCCATGGTCTACACCCCTCCTTCCTCCAGATCCGGCACGTGGACGAAGACGCTGTTGCCCACGACCTCCACCTTGAAGCGGTCCAGCGGCCGAGGGGGTGGGCCGGAGACCACCTCCCCGTTCTCATCGAAGATGCCCAGGTGACAGGGGCAGAAGAAACGGTCGTTATCCACCTCCCACTTCACCTGACATCCCAGGTGGGTGCAAATGCCCGAGAAGGCACGCACCTCGTCGTCCCGGCGCAGGATGATGACCCGCTGACCCAACGGGGTGAACTCCACCGCCTCCTCGGCGGCCAGGCGGTCCATGGTGGTGGCGCGCAGTTTGAGATATCGAAGGGGGCGGATGGCCGGCACAATAAAGCTTAGCGCATTGCGAAGCACGCCGCCTCCGGCCACGATCAGCCCCCCAACAACCCCCAGGTTCAACAGGAACTCACGCCGGTTAGGCCGATATCCTTCAGTCATCACGGACCTCCCTTCGCCTGAGCCTTGATCCACTCCCAGACACCACCGAAGGGGAGTTTGAACTCGGTGACCTGGGTCTGGACGGCAGTGTCATCCACCTTGCCACCATCCTTGTGAACCTGCACGTCAGGCGGCAGGGGGAAGATCTGGCCGTTCTCGCGGTCCAGATTGGCGTACAGCTCCTGCCACAGTTCCCACTGCTCGTCAGACAGGAGGCCGTTCCTCCAGGCGGCTTCCACGTTGGCGCGCACCCGCTCCCAGTAGTCGGGGAGCACGTCGCGGTTCATGAGGATCGGGGTGGTGTGCTCCGGGCTCTTGCGGAAGGCAATGGTATCAATGCCCCAGGGGCTGCCTGGTATGTCGTAGAAGGGGTAAAGCCAGAACTTGGCCGGATCGTCGCTTGCCATCCAGGCCTCGGCCTCGGGCAGGCCATGCTCGGCCCCGTAGCGGATGATCTCTACCAGGTCCTTCTGCAACTCCCAGATGCCATGCCACTGGGTGAAGTCGGCACCCATCATCAGCGCACCGTGGCGGTAGAGGCGTCCTTCGTGGTGCCACATGTGGTAGGCAACCTCCTCGGGCTCCTCGTCGTAGCCGGCGACGCCGAAAGGCGCCAGCCCTTCAAAGCCCGGGGTGAGGATGATGCCGGCGTCCTTCATGGCGTTCAGCCAGCGCCGGGCCTCTTTGTAGATCTCGTTGTACTGGAGGGCCGTCAGATCGCCCGTCAACAGATAGCGCTTGTAGAAGCCAGGGCTGTGACACTGGGCACAGGTCTTCTCCATGTTGGCCCGCTTCTGCTGCCAGTAAAGGCCACCACCCCAGGCCTCGGTGGTGCGGATGGTGAAGGGCGACTGGGTCTCCCAGGCCAGCCGCTCGCCCACGTCGTGGGTGGCCGGCAAGCCGGGGGCCGCATCCATGTGGCAGGTGGTGCAGGTCGGAGCCGGCAACGGTACAGGTTTGTTCTCGAAATCCGCCGTTTTGTAACCGAGCAGGTTGTAGTTGTCCGGGTTGGTCATGAACACGTTGCCGTGCTTGGACTCCACCCAGGTTTCGATGTTGGAGTGATCCGGACCCATGTGGCACTCGCCGCAGGTGTAGGGGTTGCGGGCGATAGCCACGTTAAAGGTGTGCTTGGCGTGACAGGCGTCGCACTCGCCCACGCTCTGATCAGGCCAGATGTGGCCAATTTCGTGGCACTGCTGGCAGCCATGCTTGGTGGTGAGGGTGGGCTCAAAAACGTTGCGGTCAAAGGAGCCGGCAAACTTGAGCATAGAGGTAGCGCCGTGCTTGCTGCGCGCAAACTCCACCACCTGTTGCTCGTGGCACTCCTGGCAGTCCTTGGGCGTGGGGTGGCTGGCGGTGGGGATGGTGGCGCCGGGACACAGGAAGTAGTCCCACTCTCCCTCCTCCACATGGTGGCAGGAGAGGCAGTCTACCCCTTGAGCCGCGTGCTCGCTTTGTCGCCACGCGGCCACGAGATTGGGTGTCTTGTCGTTGTCCTCATGACAACTGATGCATTGTTGGGCTTCTTTGCTGGCTACAGCCCGTGCAGCTACCCCGGCCCGCTGCTTGCTCAGTTCGATGTACTGGACAATGACCAGGGTAGCAGCGAAGAGCAGGCTGAGCAGGATGATCAGAATGCGTTTTATGGTAAGCGTCATATCTACCTCCTCGTTTGATTAGATGCAGGCGCCGGCCAGTGGCGGATGGCAGCTGGCGGATGGAAAATCGCAGATAGCGGCGGGTGGCCATCAGCTATCTGCCACCTGCCATCTGCCATCTGCTATCTACTATCTGGGCTCCATCTCGACGGTGCTGGGCTTCGTTGCTCTTATTATAGCCCCTGCCAATACTACTGCCTATTCTCCGGATGGACGATTTTTGGACGAAGAAGAAGGGGAACCGGTTTGCCGGTTCCCCTCGGGGTATGAGGTGGACTAGTCCAGATGGACGACGACGGTCTCACGCCAGTATCAGTTGCTCACGGCTGCCAGGTTCTCAGGAACGCGATCACATCGGCGAGCTGGAACTCGCTGAGCCGGCCGTCGAAGCTGCGCATGGCAGTGCCGGGCCGGCCGGTGAGGAGCAGAGAGAGGAGTTCGGCGTTGGTGCTCTCCTGGACGAACTGGTTGGGCTTGAGCCGCTGGCCAACACCACCCTGCCCTTCAGAGCCATGGCACCCGGCGCAGGCATCGGCGTACACCTCCGCACCCCGCTCCGGGTCGCCCATGGGCCACTGGGTGCGCAGGTCGTTCAGGGCCACCAGAGCCTGATCCAGTTTGTCGGCTTCAATCAGCGCCATGATCGGGTCGAACCGTTCGATGGCCGGGCCAAAGGCGATTGACCTGGCACGACGAAGATAGAACAGGGCGTCATCCGCATCGCCCTGGCTGAGGGTGAATAGCGCCGAGTCCAGCAGCTCCGCCACCGTGGTCTCCGGCACCACCCGCTCCCCTGCGCGCCATGCCCCGATGAGGGCCACCAGGTCTTCGATCTGACTCGGGGACAGGACGGTGCCCCAGGTGGGCATGCCTTTGGCGGGGCGTCCACTGGCGATGGTCTGACGGTACCAGTCATCATCCAGGCTTCGCAACCGCTGCGCATCGTTGAGGGCTGGCGCCGGGCCACCCCGTCCATCTTCGCCGTGGCAGGTAAAACAGGCGCTGGCGAAGAGGGCCGCCCCCCGGGCCGCACTGGGCTCGAACCTACCCTCAACCACTTCGGGGGCATTGGGCTCCCAGGCCCGAATGAAGGACACGATCTGACGGATGTCTTCGTCGGTGAGCGGGCCACCGTTGTCTTGCCCCCAGGCTGGCATGGTGGTGCCGGGTTGGCCGGCGTGGATGATGGCGAAGAGCACTTCGTCGGAGGCCTTCGCCAGCAGCGTTTTGTTGTTCAGGGCCGGCGCCGCAACGCCTTCGCCCCGGGTGCCGTGACAGGCAGCGCAGTTTTCCACGTAGAGCTGGCGACCGCGGCGGATGCTGGCCTTGTTGAGGGCCTCCGCTGCTCCGGCCATCCGGCCGGGCTCGCGCATCCAGGCCACTGTAAGGCTGGCGACAATCACCAGGGTCAGCACCAATCCAACCCAGACGTGGCGCTCGTAATTCTCCGTTCGCATCGTTGCCTGCCTCACACTTGGGTCGTCTGGCTGGGGTCGAATCGGGCTCGCTGCATCGGCCGCCCGGTGTCCACGTACACCTCGCCATCTTTGATGGTGACGGGAAACACATCCAGCGGCCGAGGAGCCGGCCCGCCCAGGACTTCGCCTTTTTCGTTGAAGAGCGAGCCATGACATGGGCAATGAAACTGGCCTTTGTCTTCCACCCAGTGCACGTTGCAACCCAGATGGGTGCAGCGCTGCCACATCGCCAGGAAGCTGCCGTCTTCCAGGCGATGGAGGTAGAATCGCCCGGCCTTGACCTGGCTGAGGCTGCCGGGAGTGAATTCCTCCACCTGGCCGGCACGCACCATCCCGCCGAAACCGCCGGCGAGGACCGGTTGGATGAACTTAAGCAGAGCAGCCAGCGCCTGACCGCTCAGGATCAGCAAGGAGGTGGCCCACGCAATCCCCAGGAACTGCCGCCGGCTGGGCCTTGACCCTCGCTGTTTACCATCGTTCATGCTCATGTTCAGGGTTCCTTTCTTTCCGAGTTAAACACCCCGTTCTCACAAGTGGTCCAAGGGGTTGTACCCGTCGGGCATGTTCCACGGCCAATACAATTCGAAGCCTGGCCCGCGAAACAGAAACCCGATGAGCGTGAGCACAAAGCCGGAGACCAGCAACATGGTGAACAGCACCATCGTAATCTCGCGGGCACTCGTACGACCCGGTGTGAAGCGCCATAGGACAAGGATCGGCAGCAGCACCAGGCCGGCCATCATCAGGCCTGGAATCACAGCCTGGGTCAGCAGAGGTGGCAGCACGTCCCGCAGCAATTCGCGCGGCGGGAAGGCGTTGCTCAGCACCACGAAGGCCGGCATGACCACCAGGGCGTACAGCGCGGTCCAGCCGGCAATCCGCTTACCGCGCGGCGAGGTAAACCACCGCCCCGCACCGGTGCGATCGTGGTCAATGTAGGGAACGGCCAGCAGGAACAACACTGCCAGAGTGGGGAGGATGACTCCGGCGAGGGTGGGGTGCATGTGTTCCAGCATTTCCTGTAACCCCATGAAATACCACGGTGCTTTGGCCGGATTGGGGGTGACGAGAGGATTGGCCGGCGCCTCAAGGGGTGCGTCCTTGAGGAGTGAAAATATCAGCAGCGCCGCCGTCATCCCTAATGCCAGCAATAGCTCTAGGATGACCACTACCGGAAAGGCGAACACGGTGTCCTCCGGACCTTTGTCCACCATAGTGGTCGGCGCGTGCACGATCTCGACCAGGGTGTACGTCTTGCCCGATGATCGGGGGAAAACGTCTTCAGACTTCAACTCTGCCGCCATAACATACCTCACACTCAACTCGATTACTCGCCGTTACTTCGGCTACCCTCAGTACAAGCCTTGACCTCGGTAGCTGCCAGCCCACCGTCTTTGCGCACCCGCCAAAGGTGCAGCGAGATGAGCAACGTCATCAGCAGCGGGATGGCCATGATGTGCAGCGCGTAGAAGCGGGTCAGTGCCTCCTGCCCAATCTCTGGGCCACCCAGCAGAATCTTTCTGATGGTCGTGCCCAGAAACGGCTCGTAGGCGGCGATGCTGGTGCCGACGGTGATGGCCCAAAAGGAGAGCTGATCCCACGGCAGCAGATAGCCGGTGAAACTCGCGCCCAGCGTGAGGATCAGCAGGAAGACGCCCACCACCCAGTTGAACTCGCGCGGCGGCTTGTAGGCACCCGTGTAAAATACCCGCGCCATGTGCAGGATAGTGGTAATGACCATCAGATGTGCGCCCCAGCGGTGCAGATTGCGCACCAACTGGCCGAAGGGCACCTGGGTTTGCAATTCAACGATGTCCACGTAGGCACGCTCGACGGAGGGCACGTAGTAGAACATCAGGAGCAGGCCGGTCAGCGTCAACTCCACGAACAGGAGCGTGGTCAGCACGCCCAGTCCCAGGGTGTAGCCGGCCCTGAGACTCCGGCGGCTGACCTTCACCGGGTGCAGATGAAAGAAGATGTTCGTTGTCATCACCAGCGAGCGGTCCAGCGGATTGTCTGGCCAGCCATGCCGGAAGAACGAGCGCCAGATGCGCGACTGCGTGACGACCTTCACAACCGTGGACATAGGTTACTCCTCGTGTGTGTCGTGGATTGCATAGCGCTGCGCTTCCCGCTTGCGAGTTGCCATTAGCGATCTGCGATCAGCCATACGCCAACACCTCTTTGAACCGGAACGCTTCCATGGTAATCGCACCGGTCGGGCAGCGGTCGGCGCACAGGGCACAGCGGGTGCAGGCTGTGTCGTCCTTGATCATAGCCGCCACCGGCGCCGCATCCGGCAGTTCGTCGGGCGGCACGCCGGCGCAGGCTTCAACCACCCGGGTCAAGGTCTCGTCGCCGGTTATCTGGTCCAGTCTCACGATCTTGAGACAGTTCCACGGACAGACGTCTACGCAGCCGTTGCACAAGATGCACTTTGTGCCGTCAAAGATGGTGTTGACGCTGCACTCCAGGCAGCGCTGCCCCTGGACAGCGGCTTCTTCCGCCGAATAGCCCAGTTCTACCACGGTGATGCCCGTACGCCGGTCCACCGGCAGGGACGGCACTCTGCTGCGGGCCAGTTTCGTCCAACCAGGCCACATGGTATGCGCGGGAAGTTCGGTCCACGCGGTGGTGATTTCCGTCGTCAGCGGGCGCCCTTGGATGTGCTGTTCAATGCCCAGCGCCGCGATGTGCCCATCACGCACAGCGTGGATAAGCAGGCGTGGGCCGTAGACCACGTCGCCGCCGGCAAACACGTCTGGAGCGGAAGTTTGCCCTGTGGTGGGGTCAATCTCGATCAGGCCGCGTGGGGAGATACGTATATCATCCGCACCACCCAACACGCCCAGGTCGGCGGCCTGCCCGATAGCCAGGATCACGGTGTCGCACTCCCACACCCGCTCGGTGCCGGGCCTGAACCTGGGGTTGAAGCGGCCGTCCGCATCGAAGACCGAGGCCACGTCAATGACTTCCAACCCGGTCACCTTGCCATTTCGACCGACGATGCGATTGGGTCCATGCCGGGGGAAGATGAGGATACCCTCTTCCAGGGCTTCCTCGATCTCGAACCTGGAAGCCGGCATCTCCTCCCAGGATTCCAGGGCGATCACTTTCACGTCGGCCACACCCAGGCGCAGGGCAGTACGCGCCACGTCGAGGGCGGTGTGGACCGCTTCGGCTTCTTCTTCAGTCCGGGCCTCGGTTTCGCGTAAGGCAGCTCGTTGCTCGGCGGTGAGCTGCCCCAGGCGTAGGGCCGTGCGGGCCGCGTCCATCGCCACGTCGCCGCCGCCGACCACGATCACCCTTTCGCCTAGCGCAACTTTGTAGCCGAGGTTGTAATTGAGCAGCAGGTCCACGGCCGTGATCACCCCGTCCAGGTCCGCGCCCTCCACGTTGAGCCGACGCCCCTGCATCAGGCCGATGCCCAGGTACACAGCGTCGTGATCGCGGCGCAGATCAGCCAGGGTGACGTCTTCCCCCACCCGCGTGTTGAAGTAAATCTCCATGCCCAGGTCAAGGATGGATTGGATTTCGAGATCCATCGCCTCCTGATCAATCCGATAGATGGGCACGCCGTAGCGCAACATGCCCCCGGTCTTCGGCCCGGCCTCATAAATCGTCACCTGATGTCCCAAAAGAGCCAGGTCGTGGGCCACGGTGAGGCTGGACGGCCCAGCGCCAACCACGGCCACTTTGCCGCGCCGGCGGCCGGGCGTGGCCGCCAGTGCCCGCAAGCTCTCCCGCGACCAGCGGGCCGGCGAGTAGAGCGCCTCCGGGCCTTGCCCTGGCAGGGTCTGACCACGCCCCCTGGCTCGGTCCGAGACCGGCCAGAGCGGCAAGGCAGACGGGGCCTCGAGACGGCCAGGCAGGCGTTGGCCGGCCTCCGGGCCGTAGCGTTCCGTCAACACCCGCTTGAGGGGACGGATGGCAACGGGCTGGAAATCTGGCCCGATGTCACCTCGCCGGCAGGCGCTTTCGCACGGCGCACCACAGATGCGCCCGCAGATGGTCGAAAGCGGGTTGGGGTCGTGGGCAACCCGGTACCCCTCTTCGAGATCACCCCGCGCTATGGCTGTCACATAGGCGCGTGCGTCAGTAAGCACCGGGCAGGCCGCCTGGCACTTCACCATCTGGCGATAGTAGTCAGTGTCAGGAATGATGACCCGATACCTGTCATTGGCCATGCAGTTGCTCCGTGAGACGTGCTGAACACGTATTGCGTTTCACATCTTACGTTTCACTTCTCGGTGAGCAAATAGGCCACCAGATCAGCAATCTGCTGCTCGGTCAGCTCTTCGGCCCAGGTCTGATACATGTCGCCCGCCTGCCAGCCCTCCACTACGTAAGCATCCGGGTTGACAATGGACTCACGGATGTATTCCTCGGCCGACATGCCGGGAACGCGCGTGGCGGCGCGGGTGGCAGTGCCGGCAGTGTACGGCGCAGCGTCCTCGGGTCCCTCGGACGCGTCATACTTGTGGCAGGTGGCACACCCTGGGGCCGACCTGGTCCCCAGGGTGCTCTGGTTGTACAATTTCTTGCCCCGGGCCGCATCGCCCACTGCCGGTCCTTCAGAACCACCGCCACCGCAGGCGGTTATCAAGGCTAGCAGAATGATGGCGAGTACAACCCCGCCAAAGACAGCTTTACGCATCTTGGATGACCTCCTTTCATCAAGTTGTTAGAAACCCCGCTATCCGACGGTGTCCTCGGGCGACAGCAATGCCGTCGCGCACCCCGGGGCGAGGACGCCCCTCTTAAGCGGTTTCCGGATAGGCTGTTAGTGCCCGCCCCGGCGCCCGTTGCCTCAGGAACAACGAGCGTCGGGGGAGCGGGACGTCAACCCGGCTCTATTGCCAGACGTTGAAGCCGGGCGAGGTTAGAGCCACATCCCGGATCAGTTGAAACAGCATGGGGCCGTAACCCACGGCGATCAGGGCCACGGTGCCCACCAGCCAGGGCCTCCAGTTGTTGAGCCAGGCCGGCACGGCTTCCACGTGCAGCGGTTCGGCGACAGGCATCTCCACTTCGGCCTCTTCCTTGGAGAAGAAAGCAGTCATGACCATGTTCAGGAAGAACAGAATCAGAGACACCAGCAAGATCACCCCGCCGACACCGCTCATCAGCAACGGCAGGCGCCATTCGGCCGTGCCGTAGTTCTCCATAGCCACGCTCAGCATGGTGCGGCGCGGCGCGCCCAGCAGGCCGGCCGCGTGCATGCCGCGCGAGAAGATGGCCATGCCGAAGAACCACACCCAGGCCTGCCACAGGGCCACCCGGCGGCTCCACAACGCCTTGCCGGTCAGGTGGGGCAGCAGCCAGTACAGGATGCCCATGAACGACAGGGTGACGGCCGTGCCCACGGTCAGGTGGAGGTGGCCCGGCACCCAGGTCGTGTTGTGAACCACCAGATTGATGTTGTACGAAGCGTTGACCAGACCGCTGATACCCCCAAAGGCGAACAGGATCATAGCCAGCACCTGGGTAGTAAAGGCCGGCTCCCGCCACGGCAGCTTGAGGATCCATCCGAACAGGCCTTTGCCGCCCCGCGCCCGGCCGCCAATCTCCATGGAAGCGATGACGGTAAACGCCGTGAGCAGGCTGGGGAAGAAAACGGCGTAGGTGAGCACGGCGTGCAGGTACTTCCAGCCCGCCGGCACGCCGGGATCTACGAACTGGTGATGGAAACCCAGGGGCGTAGACAGCAGCAGGAACAGCCAGAAGGCGAAGCGCGCCAGCGGCTCGCTGAACAGCTTGCCGCCCGCCTGTTGGGGGACCATGCCGTACCACGAGATGTAGGCTGGCAGCAGCCAGAAGTACACCAGCGGGTGGCCGGTGAACCAGAAAAGCGTGCGGGCCAGTTGCGGGTCAGTGCCCTTCACCAGCCCTAGCGACCAGGGCAGCAGCATAGCCAGGATTTCGGCCGCCACGCCCAGGGTGCAGATCTGCCACAGCACGACCACGATCAGCGAGGCAAAGGCCAGGAAGGGAGTCGTAGCCCCTCTGTTCTCTCTACGCCAGGCGGCGTAGGTGAGCAGCAGGCTCCAGCCCACCACCCAACTGCCAACCACTACCAGGGTCAGGCCCAGGTAGAAAAACCACGGCGCCTGCATAGGCGGGTAGAAAGTGTAGAGCACGGAGGCCATGTTCAACAGCAGCGGAATCGCGGCCATGACCAGCCCCACCACCATCACCACGAGACCGACCCAGCTCACCCGCGGATGAGTCAGCGGCTTGTTCAGACTGCGGACGGTGGTCAGGGTCAGGAACCCGGTGATGAAGAAAGTGGTCCACACCAGGGCATTGAGCACGCCGTGCAGGGTCAGGCCCTGGTAGTACGACTGCACCAGCGGCTGAAGATAGGGATAGAGGTTGATGCCCATGTGCTCCAGCGCCTGGAGCGGGCCAAACAGGCTGCCCAGGGCCAGAGCCACCAGGGCCACCAGCACGTGCCAGCTTACGATTTTCTTTTCGGTAGCAAACATCTCTGCCTCCTTTCAGGGTTGAGAACTAGACAGCGTTCCCGCGTAAATCGCCAGCAAGACCAGGCCCAGGTAGAGGTTGGAGACCCTGAAGAGCTTCAAGGCCTGAGTTCGGCCAGGCGTTGAAATCAACCGCACCGAATGCCACCCCAGCCAGAGTGTAGCCAGGCCCGTCACTAGCAAATAGGGCCCGCCCAGGGCCGGATCGACGCTCAACAGCAGCGCGCTCAGGGCGGTGGCGCTGGCGTGCAGCGTGATCCCCCAGGCCGAGGCCCGGTCGCTGACCAGCACCGGCAGCATGGGCACGCCCACGCAGGCGTAGTCGTCTCGATACGCCTGGGCCAGACTCCAGAAGTGGAGTGGAGTCCAGAAGAAGACCAGCAACGCCAGGCCGACGGCCGTCGGGTGGGCCCAGTTGCCGGCCACAGCGCTCCCACTCAACACCGCGCAACTGCCGGCGGCACCGCCGATGACGATGTTCAGCGGGGTGCGCGGCTTGAGCCACAGGGTGTAGATGCCCACATAGACAAGGACGCCCAGCGCCAGGAACAGCGTCAGTAGCCGGTTGAAGGGCAGCGCAATCGCGATGGCCAGTATGACCATGGTGACACTCACAGCGAGAACCGGTGATGGGGCAATGCGGCCGGCTACCAGGGGGCGCCGGCGGGTGCGCTGCATGCGCGCATCCTGGTCTCGCTCCAGATATTGGTTCAGCGCCGAGGCGCCGGCCGAGGACAGGGTACCGCTCAACAACAGCAAAGCCAGGTTGCCGGCCGACAGCCTGCCATGGGATGCCAGCAATGCACCGCCAATGGACGAGAGCAAGAGCAGCGCCACGACGCGCAACTTGAACAGCCCCACCCATGCGCCGATGGCCGGCTTGAGGCCGGTCCCGACAACAGCCGCACGGGAAGCTGCCGTAGCCGCCGAGGATACGTTGCACGCTCTCGCTGTGGGCTCCATGGCTACGGCTCCACGATGATCGTGCCGTACATGTTCTGGTGGCCAACGCCGCAGTATTCATGGCAGATGAACGGAAACTCGCCCACAGTGTCAAAGGTGTGTGTTAACTTCGACACCTGGCCCGGCAGGACCATGACGTTGATGTTGCTGTCGTGTAGCCTGAAGCCATGCTGCACGTCGGCGCTGGTCAGGTAGAAGGTCACGGTGGAGCCGACGGGCACGCGGATTTCATCAGGCCGGAATCGCCACGGATTCGCTTGGGCGAGGATGTAGGCTTCGTACTTGCCGGGGGCCAGTTCCCGCAGTCCAGGCTCGGCGAATGGGCCGCTTTTGGCAATTATATTGGGGTCCACGCGGAGCTCCGGCGCCGGCACCTGAATGCCGGCCGCGAACCCGGATAGGCCGATGGCCACGGCAAACACGGCCAGCACCACCAGGCTGGCGCCAATCCACCATTTCTCGTACGTGTGGATGTGGATCATCGGGTCACCCCTCTTTGCAGCAGCGTCACAAACACGTTGCCCCACAGGACAATGATGAGCAGCAGGTAGAGCGCCGTTATGGCCAGCGCCCCTTTGGGATGTTCTTGTTTCTGGTCCATGACTTTCACCTCCGAGATCTCAGGCTTGATGGGCCACACAGCCTAGGATACGTAACCGAATATTCACCCTGATTACTCCCTTGGCACCTCCTTTCGCGACCTCAACCAGATCCTATTCTCGAATCTCTACCTCCAGGGTCATCGCGCCGGACTTCTCAAACATCAAGGTGACGGGGATGCGGCTGCCGGCCTTGAACTCCTCCAGCTTGTCAATGCACATTAAATGCAGGCCCCCGACCTTGAGTTCCACCTGGCTCTTGGCCGGGATCTCGATAGAGCCGCCCGGCACTGGCCGCATGCCCATGGCACCTTCCGGGGTCTGGTACGATTCGTGTAGTTCTATTATGCCGCAAGCCGGAGACCGGGCGCTGAGAAGCCTGTCGGCTTCGTCGCTCGGGTTGCGGATGACCATGTAGAAAGCGCCGGCTGTGGCCACCTTGGGTGAAGGTCGCCCCCAGGCCCCTTCCACCTCAATTCGGGGACCGGTTGTAGGAGGCCGGCCGCCACAGGCTGCCAACTCGAAGAGCAGCCATGCCCCGATGAAAACGAACCAGCTTCGACGAACTTGGTTCATGGGTGACCCTCCCTAACGCAACATAAAGGCAAGATCAGCCGCGATGTCTTCCCCCGGCGTGCCAAAGGGGAAGACGAGTTTCACGTAGCCTTTCTTGTCAACCACCGTCACGCTGGCAGTGTGGTCTACCAGGTATCCGAGAACGGAATCGCTTTCCCGTCGCTGGTAGAAGATGCCATAGTAGGTCGCCACCTTGGCGATCTGATCCGGGCTCCCTGTCAGCCCGATGAAGGTGGGGTCAAAGTGGGCGAGATAGTCGCCCAAGATGGCCTCGGTGTCGCGCTCCGGGTCCACGGTGATCATCAGCACCTGGACCTCATCGGCGCGCTGGCCCAGGGCCAGGCGGGCCTTGTGGAGCTCCGCCAGGGTGGCCGGGCACACGTCGGGACAGGCGGTGTAGCCGAAGTACAGCAGGACTAACTGGCCGCGAAAGTCGCTCAAGGAGACCGGCTGGCCCATGTGGCTGGTTAGGGTGAAGTCCGCCGCCGGCTGCGGCGACTGGATCACCATGCCGTGAAAGACGTGAGGGCGCAGGCGGGGCACCCCCAGCCAGGCGCCCAGGCCCAATACCACCAACACACCGAAACTCATTGTCCAACCTTTGAGGCTCTTCATCACCCGATCTCCAAATACACTCAGGGCGCGTAACAAAGGAAAAGGTGAGCGGCCTCGTAAGCGAAGCGAGCAGTCCCCTTACTGTTGCGCGCTTCCTCCGCCACCACTCTGATGTGGCGCAACATGCGTTCAACATCCGGCATCAAGGTGTGGTAGCGATATTCCGAACGAATGATGCCCCATCCATCCACCAACACGAAGACCGGCGCAAGGGTGAAACTGCCATCGGTGTTGGGGGCGTAGTACACTTCGAACCCCCCACCTATAATGTACTTCAGACGGGTGGGGTCGCCGGTGGCAAAACGCCAGCGCGCCGGGTCGGCACCTAATGATTCTGCGTAGGCCCGTAGCCTCTCAGGGGTATCGTGCTCGGGATCGAGGGAAATCGTCACCAGGGTCACCGGCACGTCTCTCACATCCAGCTCGTCCAGGCGATCCTGCACCTCTCGCATGGTCTGGCTGGTCTGGGGGCAGGGTGGCCGGCAACGGGTGTAGGTGAAGTTGTAAAGCACGATGTGCCCCCGCAGGTCCTCGCTGGTCAGGCGTTGGCCATTCTGGTCGGTGAGGACAAAACCGGGTGCCAGTCGGATACGCGGCCGCACCTGAATAGGTTGCAAGATGGCGAAAGCCAGAATGCCACCCACCACCAGGCTCAGGGCAACCAAGACCAGCCATTTCCACACCATGAACTTACCCTTGGGAAGTGGGAGCGCGTTCCCAACTATCACGTCTCGACTCCTGCGTGAGAGCGGCCAGAACCTCTGCGTAAGACGGAGATCAGATCGGCGGGAGTCACGTCCATCACCTGCTGCCGATGGTGCACGATCATCCAATTGTGCGCCAGGCTGATCAAGATTATCTGACCATCTCCCCCGCTGCGGTTCAGTAGCGAAAGCAACTCGGCGTCCGAGAGGCCGGCCTCCTCACCGACTGCAATGATGACATCTGACTGGTACTCCTGCAGCAGGGGCAAGGCAGATTCCAGACTGTCGGCCCTGGCGGACACCTGGATGCCTGCTTCCTGCAGAATGCGAGAGATTGCTTCGGCGAATACGGAGTGACTCGATATGAGGAGTACCTGCTCGCTTCCCACACAGCACCTCAATACGGCGAAACCCCGTGGTTTCACCGTGCATGTCAGATCTCAGTTTCCAGTATAACACATGGCGAACGCCGTGTCATCACAAGGGTGGTGGATTTGTGGATAGCAAAGGAGGGTGGCAGCCGGGGTCACCCAGGTGGGTGATGGAGGGTTAGAACGGAGGGTTAGTCCTCAGCGATCAGGCCGGCGCGCACCGCGTAGGCGGCCGCTTCCGCCCGGCTGCGGACATTCAACTTGGCCAGAATCTGGCGTACATGGGTCTTGACCGTGTTTTGCGAGATGTTCAGCGCCGCAGCAATTTCTTTATTCGCCAAACCGCGAGCGATATGTCGCAGCACCTCCAACTCACGGTCAGTTAGGATTTCCGGCATGGGTTTCGGTTCGGCCAGTGCATCTAGCAGACGGGTGGTCATGTTGGGGGGCAGGACCGCTTCGCCCGTTGCCACGCGGCGAATAGCGTGCAGCACCTCTTCCGCCTCTGCACTCTTCAACAGGTAGCCCCGGGCACCAGCCTGAATTGCCCCCAACAAGTCCCTGTCCCGGTCGGAGATGGTGAGCACCAGGATGCGGGTTCCGGGTCGGGCAGCCCGAATGCGGCGTATGGCTTCGATGCCGCTAATATCCGGTAGCCCAATGTCCATCAGCACCACGTCGGGAGCCAGCGCCAGCGCCTTGGTCACAGCTTCTTCGCCGCTGGCCGCCTCACCTACGACTTGCAGGTCGGGGTCTTCCCGAAGAATGAGGCGCAGCCCCTGGCGCAAGACGGCATGATCGTCGGCAATCAGGACACTAATCATAGGCGGACATCCTCTGGCGCTGAAGTTGCGGGCTGACCGTTGGCGCTCTGGGGGGTCGGCATCGGCTCACAAGGCACGGTCACGGTGAGCCGGGTGCCCTGACCGGGGCTGGTGGCCAGCGTGAAGCTTCCACCCAGGCTTTGCGCGCGCTCGCGCATGCTGGCCAACCCCAGATGATGCCGGTCCCGAGGCAGGTGCGGGTCAAAGCCCTGCCCGTCGTCAGCGATGACCAACTCGACCCCATGGGAGGTAGCTTGCAGCCGAACCCAGGCATGGTGGGCGCCGGCGTGCTTGCGGACGTTAGTCAGCCCCTCCTGAACGATGCGCAGCAGTTGCAGCTCGGTTGGAGGGGAAAGAGGCAGCAGTTCATCATCGGCTTGGAAGTGGGTCACGATACCTGTGCGCTTCTCGAAATCGGCCACGTACTCGGCCAGAGCAGCAACCAGTCCGCCTGGATGGTCAACGGCCAGCCGCAACCCGTCAATGGCCTCTCGCACGTCCATGTAGGCCTCGCGCACCGCCTGACGGCTGTCGGTCAACTCCCACTCCAGAGTTTTCAGCTCACCTTTACCGAGAAGCATCTTCAGGTGGTCCAGTTGCCAGCCGATAGAGCTCAGGGTCTGGGCCAGGCCGTCGTGCATCTCCCGGGACAGTCGATAGCGCTCTTCCAGGATGGCCATCTGCTGCACCTGGGCGTGGAGCTGAGCGTTGCTGATGGCCAGCGCGGCCTGGTGAGCGATGGCCGAGAAGAAAGGGGCATGGCGCGGCTGAAAGGCGCGTCGGCGGCTGGAGGCCATCACCAGGGCTCCTAACAGTTCCCCGCCGGCCATCAGGGGCGCCGCCGCGGCCGAGGCCAGGCCGTGGGTGATGTTCGAGTCTGAGCTTTCATGTTTGGCCAGGTCGGGCACCAGGATTGCCTGCCCGGTCCGGCGGGCTTGTTCTGCCAGGCGGATGGCCAGGCCGAAGTGAGGGTGACCAGGACCGTCGCCCAGACCTCGCTGTGCCCAGTGATGCCAGGTGGCGGTCTCTTTGTCATACAGCAGGATCGCACCGCTCTCGGCGCCCCAGCCGGCCAGCGTCGTTTCCAACACTTGCTCCAGCAGGTCACTCAGGTTCTCCTGCAGTCGGGTCAGGTTTTCCACAGTATAGAAAGCAGCCATCTGTTGGGTTCGCAGGCGCACCCCCTCCAGGGCGGCAGCGATCTCCGTGGCCACGATGTTCAGAAAGCGAATCTGCCCTTCTGAGGGGCCATCGGGAGAGGAGAAATAGGCGCTGATGATCCCCTCCCGCACCTGCTCCCGGGCGATAGGGAGGCAAATGAGAGAGGCAATGCCCTCAGCCTGCGCCAGGTCCTGCAACCCCTGGAAAAGGGGACAATCGCCGGTCACCCTAGCCTGCAAAGGGGTACACCCGCGACAGCGGCCGGCGGGGATACCTTCCTCAACGCGCCGGCGCAGGGCGTGCACATAGCCATCGCTCAGTCCCCAGGTCATCTCCAGCTTGAGCCGGTCGTTGTTCTCGTCGAAGGAGACCACGGCCGAACCTTTGGCCCGGGCGAGGTACACCGGAGCCCGGGCGGCCAGCTCCAGCACTTCCTGCACATCCGCCGCCGAGGCGACTTGACGACCAATTTCGTGGACAGCAAGGAGCTGCTGGTGCATGGACTTCAGGTTCTCGTAGGCGGCCTGAAGTTCCACCTGAGCCTGCTCCTGGCGGCTCACCGCCCGAGCGATCCAGGTCAGGCCTAGCCAGGCCACCAGGCTGCCGGTAAAGCTGTAGATGGCCAGCTCGATCAGGCTGTGCGAGTCGGGCGCCAGAAGATCCAGCAACCGGTGCACCACAACCTGATGTCCGGCGGCCAGCAGCAGGACGATGAGGGGCACTACCCAGCGCAGGCGGGCAATTAGGCGCGAGAGGTCAGGAACGCGACCCCATCGGCCGAGTTGAATGGTTTGGTCAGTTTGTCCCACCGTGTGCCTCCCGCTGCAACCACACCGCCGCCTCCACCCGGCTGCTCACGTGGAGCTTGTCCAGGATGTTGCGCAAGTGTGCTCGCACCGTGTTTTCGGAGATCACCAGCCGGGCAGCGATCTCCTTGTTTGTCAGCCCCTCCGCCACCAGCTCCAACACCTCCCGCTCCCGCGGCGTTAACATCTCCACTTCCTGAGGCTGCCCTGCTCTTTGGCCCCTCTGCTCCTCCGCCCCTCTGCCCCTCTGCCCCTCGGCTCCCCGGGCCAGGGCAGCAAACTCGGCCAGCAGGCGTGGTGCCAGGGCCGGCGTGATGATGGCCTCGCCAGCCACCACTCGTCCCACCGCCTTCACCATCTCGCGTCCACCGGTGGCTGTTTTGAGGAGATACCCTTGCGCCCCAGCCTTGATGGCCTCGAACAGATCTTCGTCCTGATCTGAGACGGTGAGCATGATCACCTTGAGATCCGGTTGGGCCGCCATCAGCCGGCGGGTAGCCTCCAGCCCATCCATCCCGGGCATCTGGATGTCCATCAACACTATGTCAGGATTCAGGCGTGCAGCAGCAGCCACGGCTGCTTCCCCATCCCCCGCTTGGCCCACCACCTGAAAGCGGCCATCCCTTTCCAGCAGGCTGGCAAGTCCATCTCGAAACAACGGATGATCATCCACCAACAACACGCGAATGGGTTGTGTTCCCTTGTTCATAATTCACTCCACCGTGGGGTGCAAGGGGAGGTGAACCATCACCTGCGTGCCTTGACCTGGCGCGGTCTTGATGTAGAAGCTTCCGCCTAGCCGCTCGGCTCGCTCGCGCATGATACGCAGGCCGAAGTGCTCGTGATCCTGATCGAAGTTGTAGACGAACCCGCGGCCATCGTCTTCAATGATCAACTCGGCCAATTCGCTGCTCACCTGTAGGCTCACCCGCACTCGTCTGGCCCGGGCGTGCTTGCGCACGTTTGTCAGGGCCTCCTGCAGGATGCGGAGCGCCTCGGCCTCCACCACCGGTGGCAGGCGCACTTCCCCGTCAGCAGCCCGAAACTCCGTTAGCAAGCCGCTGCGCCGGCCAAACTCCGAGACCCAGGCAGCGGCCGTGGCCACCAGGCCATCGGCCGGTCGGGTGCGCAGCCCGTCAATGGACTCACGGACATCATAGCAGGCGTCGCGCACCACCCAGCGGATAGCCTCCACCTCCGTCCTGGCTTTATCGGCCTCACCGCGCTCCAGGCTGTCGGCCAGCATCTCGGCCTTGAGGTTGAGCCACCCCAGGGTCTGGGCCAGGCTATCATGCAATTCGCGGGCGATGCGGTGTCGCTCCTCCAGGATGGCCAATTGCTCCGTCCGCTCATGGAAGCGGGCGTTCTCAACGGCGACCCCCAGTTGGTGGCCAATGCAGGTAAGGAACTGCACCGTTTCAAGGGAGAATCCTGCCGGCGCCCGGTGGAGCAGGGTCAGCGCACCCAGGGTCCGATCCCGAGAGCGCAGCGGGACGGCCACCAGGCTGCGATAGCCGGCCGCCGGGGCCGGACAGACGTGGCCAGGACAAACCTGTGCCCACGCCTCCCCAGCCAACTCGGGAACATGAACCGCCTCGCCCATCTGCATCACCTGGCTGATAAAGCCGGCACCCGGCTGGAGAGCTCCCAGGCAAGTCGCCACCGACGCCTCCACCCCCTGGCTGGCAACCAGCCTCAGTCCACCCTGCTCTTCAGCCAGGTGGACTGCACCCCCGTCCGCGCCGGTCACCCGGACCACTGTCGCCAGCGCCTCCGACAGCACATCTTCCAGAGCTCCAGCCCGGCTGATGGTGAGAGCCACGTCGGACAGGGCAGCTAGCTCCCGGGTGCGCTGCTCCACCCGGGCCTGGAGCGCGTCGCGGGAGCTCTTGAGTCGGGTGACCATCTCGTTGAAGGTTTTCCCCAGCATCTCCAACTCGTCGCCGGTGCGCAGGTTGCAGCGGGCGCTGTAGTCCCCCTGACCGATGGCCACAGCCATGGCCTGAAGCTCACCCAGCGGTCCGATAACCAAGCGGCGGGTGAGCAGATAGAGGACAGCCATGACCCCTAGTACCATGACCAGGCTGGCCCCTATCAGGGAAGCACGACTCTGAGCCAAAGCCGCATCTGTGTTCTCCATGGGCAAGAAGACGCTCAGGCCCCCACGGATGTCCCCCACACGGTACCCCTGGGCGGCGTGGCACTGGAGGCAGGCCGGTTCGGCCCACAAGGGGATCATGTAGCGGTAGACGCGCTGACCCGCCACCTCCTCTACCCGACTGACGGGCACCGGGTTGCGCTCAAAGGCCAACAGGGCCGCACGTGCGAAGGCATCCGGGGCGTTCTCGGGGTTCTTGAGGCGCAAGCTGGTGATGTGAAAACGATAAAACCCTTTGCTGTCAGAGAGGCGAGAAAGCTCTTTTGTCACCATGGCGGGCGTCTTGCGATAGAAGCCGTCCCGCTCATCCAGGTAGATCTCCCCCGGGCGGGTGGTCCACACCCCGCCGTATCCAGCCACCCACTCCCGGAGCACTACCATTTCCGTCAACAGCGCCTTGGCCTGGGTCTCCAGGTAACCGATGGCCTGGCGTTCCTGAAGACGGTAGATGTTGACGAACACCAACAAGCTGGTCACAATGACCACCAGACCGATGCTGAGGGTGAATCGGGCCCCTAGGTTGAGGCGAGGTCGTGATGGCAAACAGACAACGGCTTGCGTCACCCTCGGCCAATGTCTACCGAGCATCGCTATCCCCCCTTTCCATTCCCAGGCAGCCAATCTTCGTAATCGCGGATGGCCACTCATCCTAACCGTCACTAGGGCTAGCCCTGTTATTGGCGAGTCTCCAGGCGAAAACCTGCCGTTTCCTGCCGAGCCCGCTCCCCGAACCCGATGGCCCCACCGGGATATGATACGAGCCAACGGTCCCCCTGTCAAGCTGGGCGAATCACCTTCCTTGACAACAACACCACCCCATGCTAAGATGAGCCGCGCATCCACGGGTGGCAGGAGTATGGCGCATGGCGACCCTGCTTGCGACCGCAGCCGGCTACCTCCTCGGCTCCATTCCATCGGCCTACCTGGTGGCCCGGCTGGTCAAGGGCATTGACATCCGCGAGTACGGCACCCGCACCGTTAGCACTTCCAACGTGCTGTTCCACGTGGGCCGGGCGGCGGCTGTGGTCGTGGCGGTCATGGACCTGGCCAAGGCGGCGTTGCCCCCAGCCATGGCGCTGGCAGCCGGCCTGGGCCTCGGCACCGCCGTGATGGCCGGCCTAGCCGCCATCATCGGCCACAACTGGCCTGTCTTCCTGCGCTTCCAGGGCGGTCGCGGCGTCGGGCCGACCATCGCCATGCTGTTCGTGGTCGCCTGGCGGGAGGCGCTGATCCTTGGCGTCATCTTCGTCATCGGGTCCCTGCTGGGAGCTGGCCCGGTGGTGGTGCTCGTCTCCATGCTGGGCTTGCCACTCCTCACCCAGGCCATGGGCGAGCCGCCGGAGGTGGTGGCCGGCGCGGTGGTCATCGCTGTGGTGCTGGTTCTCAAGCGCCTTCTGGCCAACGATTTCGCTCGCCACATCCCACCGGAGCGCCGCTGGCAGGTGCTGTGCTACCGGCTGCTACTGGACCGCGACATCAAGGACGAGGGCGCCTGGGTGAAGCAACGCCCATCGCATCCGGGAAAAGACGACTGAGAGGCCATCCGAAAACTTCTGCAAGAGGTTCGTAGATGTTCAAGGTTTAGATCTGGCACACAAGTGCGCGCCAAAGCGCGCTCCGAACACTTTCCGGTAGCTCTGCATCTAATCGGGGTCAACAGAACTCAGACACTCCCACGTCATTGCGAGGCGCGTAGCGCCCACGCAATCTCCCCCTTTGAGCGCAGGAGATTGCCTCGCTGGGAGTAACCACGGTCAAGTGCGGTGCTACCCGCTTTCCCTACGGGCTCTAAATCTGCTGAATCCGCTAAATCCGCTGACGATAAGGAAGGAGCCGTGTTTCACAAGACGCTGGAATTGATCGAAGAGAGTTTCTCAGGCGAGGCCGCCAAAGAGTACGTGGCCGACCTTACCCGCTTCCACCGCATTCAGGCCACCCCCGGCTATCGGGCCGCTGCCGAGTACGTGCTCAGGCAACTGAGAAGCTGGGGTCTGGAGGCCCAGCTCCTCAGCTTCCCGGCCAACCATCAGACCGCCTACTGGTCCTTCGCCATGTTCCAGGAGTGGGACGTGGAGGAGGCCGCGCTGCACCTGGTCGCACCGGAGAAGGAGCGCCGCAAGCTGGCCGACTATCACCAGTCGAAGCTCAGCGTGATCCAGCGCAGCGACTCCTTCGACGGCGAAGCCGAACTGGTGGTCCTGGAAGACGGCGAAGATGAGGCCGACTACGAGGGCCTGGACGTGACCGGCAAGGTGGTGCTCACCCGGGGCGACCTGGAGCGTGTACGGCAGTTGGCCGTGGAGGAGCGCGGTGCCGTAGGCATCATCTACGACGGGATGCGCCCGGCGCCCCCGGTGCGGCTGCCGGGCGACCTGCCCGACGCCCTCCAGTACACCTCCTTCTGGTGGACCGGCCACGAGAAGCGCTGCTTCGGCTTCGTGGTCTCGCCCCGAGAGGGCCAGCGGCTGCGCCGGCTGTACCGGCAGCAGCAGAAAGCCGCACGCTCCCAGGACGACACCAAACAAGCACCGGCTCCCCTGCGCGTCCGCGCCAAGGTGCGGGCAAGCTTCTACGACGGCTCCGCAGAGGTGGTGACCGCCCTGATCCCGGGCCAGAGCGACGAGGAAGTGGTGGTCGTGTCCCACCTGTGCCACCCCCAGCCGTCGGCCAACGACAACGCCTCCGGCGCCGCAACCGCCATGGAGGTCGCCCGGGCGCTGGGCCGACTGGTGGCCGAGGGCCAGCTCCAGCAGCCCCGCCGCTCCATCCGCTTCCTGTGGGTGCCGGAGATGACGGGCACTTATGCATATCTGGCCACCCATGAGGACCGCATCTCGAAGATGGTGGCCGGGGTTAACCTGGACATGGTGGGGCAGAATCAGGAGCTGTGCGGTAGCGTCTCCCTGATTGACCGGCCGCCCCAGTCAACCCCCAGCTTCGTGACCGACCTGATAGAGGCCATTCGTGAGGCGCAGACAGCCGAGATGCCCACCTTTGGTGGGGTGGGTGGCTACGCCACCTTCCGCCATGCGGCCGTGCCTTTCTCCGGCGGCAGCGACCACTACATCCTCTCCGACCCCACGATCGGTGTGCCCACACCCATGATCATCGAGTGGCCCGACCGCTTCTACCACACCTCGGCGGACACGCCAGAGAAGACGGACCCCCGCACCCTGGCCCGCAATGGCCTCCTGGCCGCCACCTACGCCTGGTTCATCGCCAACGCCGGCCCGGCTGAGGTGGCCTGGCTGGGGCGCGAGATGGCCGCCCGCGCCAAGGCCCGCGTGCTGCGGGAGGTGCAGGCGGCAGTGACGCGGGTGATGGAGCGCGAGCAGGGCGCGGGCCAAGGAAACGACGCCGGCACCGAGTTGGCCCGCGCCCTGGCAGCCCTGCGCAAGCGCCTAGATTACATCACCGAGCGGGAGAGCCTGGCCCTAGCGTCGCTGCAGCGGCTGAGCCCAGAGGTGGACCCGGCCGGCTGGCAGGCCGAAGTAGCCGAGCTGGCCCGGGCGGAACTGACACGCGCCGAGGCCGCCGTGCGCGACCATACCCGGCGCCTGGGGCTGGACCAGTTGCCGGATCTCCCACCCCATGAATTCGACGAGGCCGCGCAGGAGGCCGCCGGCATCGTGCCTCGACGCCTCTACCGCGGCCCGCTGAGCATCGGGTCGCATGTGCACAAACTCACCCCGGAGGAGCGCAAGGAGCTCCGCGACCTCACCCGGCGGGGCGGTGAGGTGGGCTGGTCTATCGTGCCCACCCTGGCGGTGTACTGGGCCGACGGGCAGCGCACCCTGCTGGAGATCGCCGAGCGGGTGGAGCAGGAAGCCGGCCAGCGCGACGTGAACATGCTGCTCAAGTACTTCCACCTCCTGAGCAAAATGGGGTTGGTGGAACTGACCAGGGGCAACACACCTTGAAGGTGGGTTGCCCCTCACCTCCAAGGAGTTGAGGGTGTACATCGGTCCGAGGCGCAAGCCCAGACGTTGGCCGCGTGTGTTGCTGCTCCTGCTGTTGGCAGCCGGCGTGGCCTACGTGGCCTGGCAGGAGAACCTGGTGCCGCTGCCGGAGGCCGTTGCCCCGCCACCCACGCCCACCGTCGAATCGGACCAGGCACACGTGGCAGCCGGCGACCAGTTGTTCGTCGAGGGCCGCATCAACCAGGCCATGACTCAGTACGCCCGCGCCCTCGAGCTCAACCCAAATAACGCCACCGCGCTGGCGCGTTGGGCGCGGCTGCTCGCCCTGCGCCGGCGCTACGACGAGGCCGTGGAGAAGGCCCGCCGGGCGGCAGAGCTGGCACCCAACGACGCCGAAGTTCAAGCCATCCTGGCCATGACGCTCGACTGGGCGGGTGACCCGGACGGCGCCATCGCTGCCGCCCTGCGGGCCACCGAACTGGACCCCCAGTCCAGCGACGCCTACGCCTACCTAGCAGAGGCCTACGCCGACAAGGCGATGTGGGAGCAGGCCAAGGCCGCGGCGGAAAAAGCGGTCAGCCTGAACCCCCTGAACTTCGTGGCACAGCGCAACCTGGGCTACACCCGCGAAGCGCGAGGCGACTATCTGGGCGCCATCGAAGCCTACCAGGCCGCCATCGCCCTGCGCCCCAACCTTAGCTACCTGTACCTGGATGTAGGGCGCAACAAGCAGGTGCTGGGTGACCGGGACGGCGCTGTGGAAGCCTTCCGGAAGGCCATCGAGGTGGATCCTCAAGACCCGGCGGCCTACGATAGCCTGGGTTTGACCTACTTCCTGGAAGAGGACTATCCGGCCGCCGCCGCTCAGTTCCGCCGGGCCATCGAGGTGGCGCCCGAGTACGCCAATGCCTACGGGCACCTGGGCTGGTGCCTGTACGCCCGCAAGAATTGGGAAGAAGCCGTCGAAGCTTTCAAGAAGGCCATTGAGCTGGGAGCAGACTCCATTGAGTTCTACTACCAGCTCGGCCTCTCCTACGCCTTCCTGGGCCAGTGCGAGGAAGCCCGTCCCTGGCTTGAGAAGGCGCTGGAAATAGACCCCAACTCCATCCCCGCTCGCGAAGGGCTGCGCCTTTGCCCTTGATTTGCACGTTTCGCCAAGTTGTGCTAAAATTCATCACGCGTTAGCACTCTAAGTACAAGAGTGCTAACACTTTGTCCGCACAATGCATCACAAGCTGGTTTGGGCAGGGTGATCCTTGCGCACCACAACGAGAATCTCAACAGGAAGGAGGTCATAGCACATGGCGTTGAAGCTGCGACCACTTGGCGACCGGGTCATCGTGGAGCCCATCGAGCGCGAGGAGATGACGGCTAGCGGCATCTACGTGCCGGAGACCGCCAAGGAGAAGCCCCAGGAAGGGCGCGTGCTGGCCGTCGGCCCGGGCCGGTGGGACGAAGAGGGGAAGCGCCGGCTCCCCCTCGATGTCGAAGAGGGCGACAAGGTTCTCTTCGCCAAGTACGCCGGCACCGAGGTCAAGCTGGACGACAAGAAGTACCTCATTCTCAGAGAGAGCGATGTCTTGGCAATCGTGCAGGAATAGAGGAACTGAGTCAACGAGTCAGCGAGCTAACGGCAAGATAGGTCTACGTCCTTAGCTCATTGACCTGTTGACTCATAAACCCGTCAACTGATTAACCACTTTTGAGGAGGAAGGAACTATGCCTGCAAAGCAGCTTGTGTTCTCAGAGGATGCACGCCGACATCTCAAGAACGGGATTGATGTCCTGGCCAACGCGGTGAAGACCACCCTGGGTCCCAAGGGTCGCAACGTGGCCCTGGACAAGAAGTGGGGTGCCCCCACCATCACCCACGACGGCGTCACCGTGGCCAAGGAGATCGAGCTGGAGAACCCCTACGAGAACATGGGGGCGCAGCTCCTGAAGGAGGCGGCCACCAAGACCAATGACGTGGCCGGCGACGGCACCACCACGGCCACGGTGCTGGCCCACACCATCATCACCGAAGGCATGAAGAACGTGGCTGCGGGTGCCAACCCCATGCTGCTGAAGCGGGGGATTGAGAAGGCAGCCCAGGCGGTGGTGGAGGCCATCAAGGAGCAGGCCCGCGAGGTGAAGGACAAGAACGACATCGCCCACGTGGCGGCCATCTCGGCCAACGACATGGAGATCGGTGAGCTCATCGCCGAGGTGATGGACAAGGTGGGCAAGGATGGCGTCATCACCGTGGAGGAGTCCAAGACGGGCCTGGCCTTCGAGACGGAGTACGTGGAGGGCATGCAGTTCGATCGCGGGTACATCTCCCCCTACTTCATAACCAACCCCGAACGCATGGAGGCGGTGATCGGGGAGCCGTACATCCTGATCTACGACAAGAAGATCACCGCTGCCACCGACATCGTGCCCATCATGGAGAAGCTGGTGCAGGCCGGCAAGCGGGACTTGGTGGTGATTGCCGAGGACGTGGAGGGGGAGGCGCTGGCCACCCTGGTGCTGAACAAGCTGCGGGGCACGTTCAACTGCCTGGCGGTGAAGGCCCCGGGGTTTGGTGAGCGGCGCAAGGAGATGCTGCGGGACATCGCCATCCTGACGGGGGGCACGCTGATCAGCGAGGAGGTGGGTCGCAAGCTGGAGAACGTGGTGATCAGCGAGCTGGGCCAGGCGGAGAAGGTGATTGCCACCAAGGACGACACCACCATTGTGGGTGGCAAGGGTTCGGAGAAGGAGATCAAGGGGCGCATCGAGCAGATCAAGGCTCAGATCGAGACCACCACGTCGGACTACGATCGGGAGAAGCTGCAGGAGCGGCTGGCCAAGCTGGCGGGTGGTGTGGCCATCATCCGCGTGGGGGCGGCGACAGAGGTGGAGTTGAAGGAGAAGAAGCACCGCGTGGAGGATGCGTTGAGCGCCACCCGGGCGGCGGTGGAAGAGGGCATCGTGTGTGGTGGTGGTGTGGCCTTGCTGAACGCGGTGCCGGCGCTGGACAAGGTGGAGTTTCCGGCCGGCTCCGACGAAGCCACCGGTGTGCGCATCATGCGGCGGGCGTTGGAGGAGCCCATGCGGCAGTTGGCGGTCAACGCCGGCTACGATGGCGCTGTGGTGGTGGAAGAGGTACGCCGCCGCCAGCAGGAGAGCGGGAACAAGAACATCGGCTTCGACGTGTTGAAGGAAGAGTACGCGGACCTGGTGAAGCGGGGGATCATAGACCCGGCGAAGGTGACGCGGGCGGCGGTGGAGAACGCGGCCAGTATCGCGGCCATGATCCTGACCACCGAGGCGCTGGTGACGGAGATACCGGAGAAGGAGAAGCCGGCCCCGCCCATGCCGGAGTACTAAAGCAGAACACAGGGATGGAGATCAGAAAACAACGAGCGGGGAATCGGGAGGAAATCCGATTCCCCGCTCTGTTTCTACACCCGGACGCACTTCCAGGTCCCACGCCGGAAGAGCACCCACATCAGCGCTGCCCGGCCCGTCCAGTCCACGGCTGTCCCCAGCCACACCCCGGCCAGTCCCAACCCCAGGGCGATGGCCAGCAGGTACACCACCGCCACCCTGAAGACCAGCACCCCGAAGAGCGTGACGTACATCGGCGTGCGCGTATCGCCGGCCCCCCGCAGCGCGCCGGCCAGCACCATCTGCACCGCAATGGACACCTGCTCCAGCGCGCCGATGCGCACCGCCATCCCGGCCAGGTCCAGCACCCCCGGGCTGGCCCCGAAGATGACCACGATCTGCCGGCCAAACAGCGCGAAGCACACTGCCATCACGCCCATCAAGCTACAGGCGAAGGCCAGGATGCGCCGAATGCTCAACTCGGCCATATCCTCCCGGCCGGCCCCCAGAGCCTGACCGGTCAGCGTAGCCGCGGCTACCGTCAAGCCCCAGCCGGGCATGAAGGACAGCGACTCCACCCGCACGGCGATCTGATGGGCTGCCAGAGCCGCCGTCCCCAGGGCCGACACAATGCGCATGAACAACACGCTGCCCGTGCGGGCGATGGCCGTCTCCCCCGCGCTCGGCAGGGCCAGCCGGATGATACGCCACACCAGACCCCTATCCCAACCCAGCAAGCGCCGGGGTTCAACCTTCAACGTGGTGCGCCCGGTGAACAGGATGCCCAGCGCCAGACACCCACCCAGGCTGCGGGCCATTGAGGTGGCCAGCCCAGCGCCGGCCAGCCGCAGGGCGGGCAGCGGACCCGGCCCGAAAATCAGCCCATAGGCGGCGACCACGTTGAAGACGTTCATGACCAGCGTGATCATCATGGGGCGCCGCGTATCGCCGGCCCCGCGCATGATCCCGCCGGCCACCATGAGGGGGAAGCTCAACACCGATGTAGCCAGGATGATGGCCAGATATAGGCTGCCCTGGCGCACCACATCCGGCTCCGCACCCATGAGCACCAGAAAATCATCCGCCAAGGGAATCCCCACGGCCATCACCACCAGCGCTGCCATCACCGTGAGAACCAGCGCCTGGGCCGCCGTGCGCTTCGCCAGCTCTACATTCCGCTCACCCAAGAAGCGCGCCACCATCGCGGTAGCAGCCACGGCCACGGCCTGGAACAAACCGTTGGCCACCCACATGAAGGTGCTGCTCAAACCCACGGCAGCCAGAGCCGCGTCATCACACAGCCAGCCGATGAGCACGGTGTCGGCGAAGAACACCATCGTCACCAGGAGGTTTTCCACCACAGCAGGAGTCGCCAGGGCTACGATGGTGCGGGTCAGGGTTTCGGGACGCAGGTCCAGTGGCGCAGCTTCAGTGGTCATGGCACCTCACAGGGCTGACGACGCCAAAGGGGCAACGCCGGTGAACTGGTGAACAGACAAGATGGGGCATTGTGAGGCATCGGTGGCATCAGCTCCATTGCAGGGATTGTCTGTGCCCACGACGTTGGGCACAGGGGAGATTATAGCTGCGCCGGGCAGGCATGTCAAAGGGCCAGGCTAGAACCGGATTAAGACCCGCTTTTGACCCCATTTGGACCTTGTCCTGCTATACTTGTTGTGCTATAATTGTCATGGACAAACCGCGACCGGCTGTTGTCCCGCCGCACGCGGCTGGAGGTCTGGGGTGCTAACCAGGGTACTCAGGGATTACCTGATCATTATTGAGCTCATGGGCGAGCTGGTTATTGCCATGCTTGTGTTTGGGATTGGGCTTCTCGGCCAAAGGAACGAACGTCGGGTTGCAGGGTAAGAACTATCCAAGCTACGCAACCCGACGTTTATCATTTTCAGGGAGGCGAAAAGGATGAGCAGAGGACGCGTGGTTTTCGACGAAGATCGTTGCAAGGGCTGTGAGTTGTGTGTGTCAGCGTGTCCCAAGCACGTGATCCAGATGGCCGACCACTTCAACGCCCGGGGCTATCGGCCCGCGACCCTGGTGGACCCGGATGGCAAGTGCACCGGTTGCGCCATGTGCGCTGTGGTTTGCCCCGATGTGGTCATCACCGTCTACCGGTGGGAGAAGCTCAAGGAGCGGCGCGTGGTCGAGCAGGTCGCGCCGGCTGTGACCTGAGCAGCGGCGAGAAGGAACCTGTGTGCGAGCAGCGATCCAGGGGTGGAGTCATGGCCAAGATGCTGTTGAAGGGTAACGAAGCCATTGCGGAGGCGGCCGTCCGCGCCGGGCTGGAGGCGTACTTTGGCTATCCCATCACGCCGCAGACCGAGTTGCTGGAGTACCTGGCACGACGGATGCCGGAACTGGGACGGGCCTTCATCCAGGCGGAGAGCGAGCTGGCGGCCATCAACATGGTCTATGGCGCAGCCTGTGCCGGCGCCCGGGTCATGACCTCGTCCTCGAGCCCGGGCATCAGCCTGATGCAAGAAGGCATGTCCTACATCGCGGCCTCCGAGGTCCCCTGCGTGGTGGTCAACGTCATGCGGGGCGGACCAGGGTTGGGCAACATAGCCCCGTCCCAGGCCGACTACTTCCAAGCCGTCAAAGGCGGTGGCCACGGAGATTACCACCCTATCGTGCTGGCACCGGCCACCATCCAGGAGGCCATAGACCTGACGGTGCTAGCCTTCGAGCTGGCAGACAAGTATCGCCACATCGTGATGATTGTGGCGGATGGGAACATCGGGCAGATGATGGAGCCGGCTGAGCTGCCGGAGATGCGCCCTGTGCGCAAGACGCGGCCGGCCTGGGCCTTGACCGGGGCGCGCAACCGGCCTCCCAACATCATCACCTCCCTCTATCTCAAGGAGCCCGAGCTGGAGGCGCTCAACCTGCGGCTGCAAGAGAAGCTGGCCGTGATCCGCGCCAACGAGGTTCGCTACCGCGAGTTCCTGCTGGACGACGCCGACCTGATGGTCGTGGCCTTCGGCACCATCGGGCGCATTGCCCAGACGGCCATCAGGGCAGCGCGCAAGGAAGGCATCCGGGTGGGGCTCTTCCGGCCCATCACCTTGTACCCCTTCCCGTCACAGCGGCTGGCCAAGCTGGCGCAGCGCATGCGCGCCATCCTGGTGACCGAGTTGAACGCCGGCCAGATGATCGAGGACGTGGAGCGAGCCGTGGGGCCGGCGACCCTGATCCGCTTCTACGGCAGGACGGGCGGCGTGGTGCCGTTCCCGGACGACGTGCTGGAGCAGATTCGTCAGGTGCACCGGGAGTTGGTGGTCGAGAGGGAAGCGGTGCCGGCGTGAAGTTTCACCTGCACCGACCCTAGCCCCAGTCAAGGAAGGAGCAACCATGAGCGCTGTAGTTGCTGAAGAGGTTGGGTTGGTGGAGAAGGTTGTCTATCAGCGGCCAGAGGCCCTCACCGATGCCTACACCCACTACTGCCCCGGCTGCGGCCACGGCATCATCCACCGCCTGGTGGCAGAGGTGATTGACGAGCTAGGGATTCGCGAGATCACCATCGGGGTGGCGCCGGTGGGGTGTGCGGTGCTGGCCTACGACTACTTCAACGTGGACTGCGCCGAAGCGGCCCACGGCCGGGCGCCGGCCATGGCCACAGGCCTCAAGCGCGTGCAGCCGGATAAGGTGGTGTTCACTTACCAGGGCGATGGCGACCTGGCAGCCATCGGCACGGCCGAGATCGTACACGCCGCCGCCCGGGGCGAGCTTATCACCACCATCTTCGTCAACAACGCCATCTACGGCATGACCGGCGGGCAGATGGCACCCACCACGTTGCCGGGCATGCGCACCACCTCATCGCCCACCGGCCGCGATGTCAAGCTGGCCGGCTACCCCGTGCGCATGTCGGAATTGCTCGCCACCCTCGATGGCGCGGCATACATCGCGCGGCGGTCTGTTCACGACGTGGTGAACATCAAGCGCACCAAGAAGGCCATCAAGACCGCCTTCCAGGTGCAGATGGCCGGCCTGGGCTTCTCCCTGGTGGAGATCCTCTCCTCCTGCCCCACGAACTGGGGCATGACGCCTCAAGAGGCGATGGAGTTCGTCAAAGAGCAGATGACCGCCTATTTCCCACTGGGCGATTACAAAGCGATAGATGCTGTGGCAAACTTGAAATGAGGCCCGCTGGGAGCGTGAACGATGCATGAGGAGATTATCATTTCCGGCTTTGGTGGACAAGGCGCTCTGTTCGCAGGTCAGTTGCTGACCTATGCCGGCATGGCCGAGGGGCGCCATGTGACGTGGATCCCCTCCTACGGCCCTGAGATGCGCGGTGGCACGGCACGCTGCACCGTCATCATCTCCGACGAGGAGATCGGCTCACCTCTGGTGCGCCGGCCCAGCGCCGCCATCGTCATGAACATCCCTTCGATGGACAAGTTCGAGCCCCTGGTGAAGGAAGGTGGCGTGCTGGTGTACAACAGTTCTTTGATTGACCGGCCGGCCCGCAGGCAGGACCTACGCGCGGTGGCTGTGCCGGCCAACGAGATCGCCATGGAGTTGGGAGACATCCGCATGGCCAACTTGGTGCTGTTGGGCACGTTCCTGGCCCTCACCCAGGTGGTGTCGCCATCCACGGTTGAGAAGGTCTTGGACGAGCACCTGTCGCAGCGCCGCCGCCACCTGCTGGAACCCAACAAGGAGGCCCTGCGACGAGGTATGGCTGTGGTCACAGGGGAGATGGTACCCGCTTGAGAGATACTTGCTCCTCCCCCTACCAGGGGGAGCCTGTCCTTCGCGAAGCCGAAGGGGCCGGGAAGCGGTAGGCCGTCTTCAAGTGAAAGCTTGCTATTCCTGTACCCCCATCTGAGGGGGGCCGATTGGCACTGTGCAAGGAGGCACACCCATGTCCACTCTGTGGCATGACCGCTACGCGCGCCGCACCGAAACCATGACCAGCTCGGCCATCCGGGAGATCCTCAAGGTCACACAACAACCGGAGGTCATCTCGTTTGCGGGAGGCCTACCGGCGCCGGAACTGTTCCCCATTCGCGAGTTGCAAGAGGCCACCCGCCGGGTCCTAGAGACTCGCGGAGCCCAGGCCCTCCAGTACAGCATCACCGAGGGCTACCCTCCTCTGCGAGAGTTCATCGTCAAGAAGATGGCCCGGTACGGGCTTAAGGCGGACGTCGAGAACGTCCTCATCACCAGCGGCTCGCAGCAGGCACTGGACCTCGTCGGCAAGGTGCTGCTGGACCCGGGCGACAAAGTCATCGTGGAGGCGCCGACCTACCTCGGGGCGCTCCAGGCGTGGCGTCCCTACGAGCCCCAGTTCGTCTCCGTGCCCATAGACGATGGCGGCATGCAGGTGGAACTGCTGGAGCCCATCCTGGCGCGCGAGCACCCCAAGATGATCTACGCCTTGCCCAACTTCCAGAACCCGGCTGGCACCACCCTGAGCCGGGCACGTCGTGAGTTGCTGGTGTCGCTGTCCCACTCCTACGGCATCCCCATCATCGAGGACGACCCCTACGGGGAACTGCGCTGCTCAGGGGAACACCTGCCACCCATCTTCGTGCTGGACGCGCAGAGCCGGGAGTCGCCGGGCGGGACGAGGATCAACGCACGGAACGACGGCAACGTGATTTACCTGAGCACCTTCTCCAAGACCCTGGCACCCGGACTGCGGCTGGGCTGGGTCGTGGCGCCCGTGGAAGTCATCCGCAAACTGGTGCAGGCCAAGCAGGGTGCCGACCTCCACACCAGCACCTTCACCCAGATGGTGGCCTACGAGCTGGTAAAGGATGGCTTCTTGGACACCCATGTGCGGCGCATCCGGGAGACTTATCGTGCCCGCCGCGACGCGATGCTGGCGGCCATGGAGGAGTTCTTCCCCGAGGGCGTCGAGTGGACCCGGCCCGAGGGTGGACTGTTCCTCTGGGTGCGAGTGCCGGAGGGGCTGGATACGCTGGAGATGCTGCGCGAAGCGGTCGAGCAAAAGGTGGCTTTTGTGCCCGGGTACGTCTTCTACGCAGACGAGAGCGTGCGCAACACCATGCGTCTCAACTTCTCCAATGCCCCGCCGGAGCTCATCCGCGAGGGCATCCGCCGGCTAGCACGCACCATCGAGGGCCATATGGAGGCCCTGAAGATGCCCGCCTAGGGTCTGTTTCCATCGGCTGGTGACAAAGTGGCAACGGGGTCTCAAATGGGACCCCGTTCTTGCTGACTAGCCAGAACCAGCCCGCCGGTGAATCGGCTACAAAGGGGCGTCCCCGCCCCGTTTTTCAGGGTCAAACAGCCGCTGGACGGGGCGAGGACGCCCCTTGATAGCCGTCGGAGAGGCCATCCTCGGCAGTCCCGTGCATAGCCTCCCGAAGCGAGATGATGGGCTCGCCCTGCCGGCTCGGCGCAAGAGGATGGCAGGGGGCTTTCCTTAAAAAATCGGGCCATCTGAGTTTTAAGATTTGACCGAATGAGCCTCCAGGACCACAAGATGACGGGGGATGATAAAGACCGGATGCCAATATGTAGTAGCATTGAGCGGCGCCGGGTGGGGAGAGGGTGTCCATACGTTGCAATTGGGGCGACTTTCTGGTAGAATACAATGCGACCGTTGAAGTGAGGGGCGTGAAGCCTGTCGAGAGGACCACTCCCCACCAACTCTAGAACCTGCACAGCCGTACTCTTCGTGAAGCCCGGTAGGGCCAGCCTTCTGCCCCCTCATCTGTCTTGGGCAGAGCGCGAACTTGATGGGGGCTTCGAGTCGTGCAAGCTGCCTGGCGCGACGCTCCCCTCGATGTCCCCCGGCGCCGGCGTATGCGCACCCCACCGGCCCCACCGTTGGGACCGGCACATGGACTGTGGTGCCGATGTGACCGTGCGCAGCCGCACATCGGGGGTCTTTCCGTCTTGCCGCCGGCCCGGGGCAATGGCTTCTGGCCCTCGGATAACCGACTCTCCTGGGATGGGAAAGATGGAACCTGGAAGTCCCCTCTCACCCTCACAGGCCTGGACAGCCGCATTGGGCGAGCTGCAACTCCAGATGCCACGCTCGACCTTCGAGACGTGGCTCAAGCCGACCTAAGTGCTTGGCCATGAAGACGGCACGTACGTGATCGCCACGAACAACCCTTACGCCCGGGATTGGCTGGAGAATCGGCTGATGGGCGTGATCCAGGCGACGCTCACCAAGGTGACAGGTCGCACCGTCGAACTGCGATTCGTGGTGCGGCAGCAGACCTCGCCGCCTGGAACGGACTCCCCTGTCCTGCGAGAGCTGCAAACGGAGGCGCCCCAATCCCAAGCCGGCCAGAGGTCAGAAGCTTGGTGCCCAGCGTGGGTTGCCAACCTCAACCCGCGCTACACCTTCGAGACCTTCGTCGTCGGCAAGGGGAACGAACTGGCACACGCTGCCGCTCTGGCGGTGGCGGAGCACCCGGCTGAGCGGTACAATCCCCTCTTCCTCTACGGGGATGTGGGGCTGGGCAAAACCCACCTCCTGCACGCCATCGGGCACAGGCCGGCCAGACGCAATCTCAACGTGCTGTACATCTCCGCCGAGGAGTTCACCAACGAGATAGTCACGGCCATCCAACGCCAGACGACGGACCAGTTCCGGGCCAAGTACCGCGCCGTTGACGTGTTGCTCATTGATGACATCCAGTTCATCGCCGGCAAGGAGAGGACGCAGGAGGAGTTTTTCCACACCTTCAATGCCCTGCACAGCGCCAACCGCCAGATCGTCATCACCAGCGACCGTCCTCCCAAAGCTTTCACGACGTTGGAGGAGCGGCTTTGCTCTCGCTTCCAATGGGGGCTCATCGTAGACATCCAGCCGCCTGACCTGGAGACGCGCATTGCCATCCTGCGAGACAAAGCCGAGCGGCAACGAGCACAGGTCCCCGCTGACGTCCTGGAGTACATAGCTACGGAGGTCCACAGCAACATTCGGGCCCTGGAAGGGGCGCTGACCCAGGTGCTGGCCTACGCGGAACTCATGAAGAACCCGCTCACCGTGGAGACGGCGGAGAGAGCACTGCACAGCTTCATGATGGAATGCCCGCGCCCATCCGGCGACCAAATCCTCCAGACAGTGGCGGAGTACTACCGCTTGGATGTGACGGACCTGACCGGCCAGCGACGCAATCGTCAGGTGGTGTGGCCACGGCAGGTGGCCATGTACCTGATGCGCAAGGAAGCCGGTCTCTCGCTGCCGCAGATCGGCCAGATGCTGGGAGGCAGGGATCACTCCACGGTGCTCCACGGCTGCGAGAAGGTCGCTGATGCCCTCGAAAAGGACGAGCAGTTGCGACGCGACCTGATGGCGTTACGCGAGCGCTTGCAACAGGTCGCTACCCACTGACAGGAACAACCCTTCTGTACACCCCTAGAAGCACAAACCTGTGATAGAATCTGTGGATAACTTGGTCAAAACTGTGGATAAATCGCCCGTTCTGTTGATAACTTATCCCTAGGGGACTATCTCCTGGGGATACTCTTTTGGGGACAGTGAATTGTCAGAATCAGCCGGTCGAGGTGCGGCCGCACAACCACCACAACCGGCAGGTAGCCGAGGCAAGCAGGTGATCGAAGTCACACCGGTGTGGCCAACTCGCACTTGAGGCGGGGTCACAGGTATCCCCACCTTGTGCACATCCAATCCACCTCAACCAGCAAGTACTCAGCGTAGCGCCCACGCTTGGACCGCTACCGGTAGATTATCAAGCTAGCCGGCGACCCAACATCTCGGCGTAAGGACAAGCGATGTGTTTCCCCCCAAGAACAATCCACCTTTCCCCAGGCCCTACTGCTACGACTAACAGTTGTCCTACAGAGTGGTCTGAAGAAGCTTGACAAATCCTCAGCAAAAGCTTATAATTTTCCTCGATTTCTTTAAGTTTTGTTGACCCGCTTCTGGTTTGCTTCCAAACCGGTTGCGAAATCATCCCATGTCCTGGTCACAGGGTGGATGCCTGATGCCTGCACAAGAATGGCTTACGCTTCAGGAGGCCAGCCGCCGGCTGGGGGTTCACCCGGCAACCTTACGCCATTGGGCCGACAAGGGTAAGATCCATGCTTATCGTACCCCCGGCGGGCATCGCCGCTTCTCCGCTACCGATGTGGAGGCTTTGATTAGTGCCCGGGAAGAGCCGTCGCCGGCCAGGGAGGTGGAGGTGTGGGTGCAGGCAGCCCTGGGCCGGGCGCGGATGCAGGTCACCGCTGGTGAGTTGGGCCACGAGCTGTGGTTGCGCCAGGTCAGCGATGCGGCCCGGCGCCGGTACCGGGCATTGGGTCGCGAGCTGTTGCGATTGCTGGCTGAGCATCTTTCGGTTCTGCCAGGGTCTTCGCGTGCCCTGGAGGATGCCGAAGACATAGGTCGCCAATACGGGATGGAGGCGGCGCGGGATGGGATGTCGCCGGCGGTTCTGGTGCGGGCCTTTCTCTCCTTCCGCGAGCACCTGGTCGAAACCATGCTTCGTGTCCCCTCCAACTGGCACGAGCGCGTGGCCGGAGGAGTCCCCCAGTGGCACCAGCGCATGACCGAGTTCACCAGCCGGGTTCTGCTGGGGGCCTTGGAGGGTTGGGAATCGGTGCAGCAGGCGGCCGGCGGGGCCGAGGTCAACGAAGGTGGAGGATCAGGTGACTGAGGATCCGAAAGCCGAGAGTGGGTCCCGGGCCGATTGGTTGTACGAGAAAGGCGTGCCCATCATCCTGGCTATCCTGAGCCTGATCGCCGCCGTGGTGCTCCTGGCCGCCATTGCCGTCATCCTGGGGATCCTGCCCGGGCGGTAGACGGAAACCCCGATTGTCGCCCGGAAGCGGGGCTTTTCCCCGCAGGGCTGTGGCCTGGGGCGCGCTTTTTGGGCCTGGCGACAAGAATCAGCAATGAGTGAGCAAATAGAACATTGGAAAGGAGATCGTCATGACCGTAACCAGTGTGATGCCTTTCATCTCGGTGCTCATCATGTTCGTGTTTGTCGTGCTGGTGTTTCGGCGTTACGCGGAACGCCGCAGCCCCCATTTGCTGCTGTGGGGGATTGGCCTGATGATGTACGGCATCGGCAGTTTCAGCGAGGCCTACCATGCGCTGGCCGGGTTCAACTCCTTCATCTTCCGCCTGTGGTATTTGTTTGGCGCCATGCTGGTGGCAGCCTGGCTGGGACAGGGCACGGTGTACCTGCTGGTGCGTCGCCGGGTTGGAGGGGTCAAGATCGCCCATATCCTGATGGCGGTGCTCCTTGTGGGGTCGCTGTACGGGGCCTTTAAGGTGTTTACCGCCCAACTGGACCCCAGCCTGATGCCCGGTGAGTCCCTGAGCGGCCACGCCATCGTCACACCCGGCGTGCGCATCCTGACGCCCTTCTTCAACATCTACGGCGTCATCATGTTGGTGGGCGGGGCTATATACTCGGCGTTCATCTTCTGGCGCAAGCGGATTTTGCCCCACCGCACCATAGGCAACATCCTGATCGCTGCCGGTGCGCTGGCGCCGGCGGTGTCCGGGACCCTGAGCCGGGTGGGGCTCACCGAGTACCTCTACCTGGGCGAGCTCCTGGGCGCCATCCTCATGTTCATCGGCTTCCTCGAAGCCACTGCCGAGGCAACAGAGCCCGGTCGTCATCCGGCCGAAGCCCCGCAGATAACCTGATCCCACGGGCACAATCCCGCAGCTTCAACTTATGCGCGTGAAGCCGCTTCCTTCAGGAGGCGGCTTCTTCTTCATCCAGGATGCCTGGAGGTCCCTGGCATTTTGGACCAATTTTTGACCTGTCTAAGACCCAATTCGCACCTGGAAACGGTATAATCAGTGCGTCAATATTGATAGCCAGAGTCTTATTTATTCTGAGATGTTCGGGGTTCCCAAATTGTGAACGAGCGAGGAGAAGAACCATGATGCTCATGAGCAAGAGGGCCGACTACGGGATCCGCGCCATGATTGACGTGGCTTCGCGGCCGAGGAATGAGCGCCTGGTGATTGCCGACATAGCCCGGCGCCAGGGCATCCCCCCTGTGTTCCTGGCCAAGATCGTGCCTCAGCTTGCGCGAGCCGGGTTGGTTCAGACCCGGCGCGGGGTCAAGGGGCACGTGGAGCTCGCCCGGCCGGCCACCGATATCAACCTCCTCCAAATCATCGAGGCCGTCGAGGGGCCCCCGGCGCTCAATCGCTGTACTCTCTGCGATGACGGCTGCGATCTCATGGATACCTGCGCCGTCTACGAGGTTTGGCGCCAGGCCCAGGACGACCTGAACAACCGGCTGGCCAGCACCCGCCTCGCGGACCTGGTGGAACGTCACCGTCAGCTTCAGCACTAGCTGCTGCAAACACCAGCCTGAATTGGACAGCCTTGGCTTCAGATGACGACCCCTTGCGAGGGTCTGTGAAGACCTTCGCAGGGCTCATGGTTTTGGTGAGGAGTTGGCATGGGAGATAGTGGCAAGCAGGGAGCCGTTGGGGCAGTGATGGTGGTCGGAGGGGGGATCGCCGGCATGCAGGCCTCCCTTGACCTGGCGGATGCCGGCTTCAAGGTCTACATGGTCGAGACCAAATCGGCCATCGGCGGGCACATGGCCCAACTCGACAAGACCTTCCCCACCAATGACTGTGCCATGTGCAGCATGGCGCCCAAGCTGGTGGAGTGTGGACGCCACCTCAACATTGACATCCTGACCGACACCGAGGTGGTCAAGGTGGAGGGGGAAGCCGGTGACTTCACCGTCACCCTCCGCCGCAAGCCCCGCTACATTGACGTCAGCAAGTGCGTCGGCTGCGGTGACTGTGAGGCGGTGTGTCCGGTCACCCTTCCCAGCCAGTACGACGAAGGTCTCGCGTCACGCAAGGCAGCGTACCGCCTCTACCCCCAGGCCATCCCCAACGCCTACGCCATTGAGAAGCGCGGGGTGGCACCCTGCCGCGACGGTTGTCCCATCAACCAGCGCGCCCAGGGCTACATCGCCCTGATCCGCGAGCGCCGCTACGAGGATGCCCTGCGAGCGATCAAGGAGGACAACCCCTTCCCCAGCGTGTGCGGTCGCACCTGTCACCATCCCTGCGAGGGCCGTTGCGCGCGCGCCCTGGTGGACGGCGCGGTGAGCATCATGGCCCTGAAGCGATTTGTGACCGACTGGGTGTACAGCCACCAGGGGGGGAACTCCGGAGGCCGTGCCCACCGCGCACCCGAGTCGCGGCGGTCGGCGGTCGGCGATCGGGGGTCGGTCAAGGTGGCCATTGTCGGCGCTGGACCGGCCGGCCTCACCGCTGCCCAGGACCTGGCCAAGATGGGCTACGGGGTCACCGTCTTCGAGGCCCTGCCGGTACCCGGCGGGATGATGCGCGTGGGGATCCCAGAGCACCGGCTGCCCAAGGCCATGTTGCAGCGTGACATTGATGATATCCTGGCCCTGGGCGTGGAACTGCGCACCAATTCGCCGGTGCACGATCCGAAGCAGCTCCTGGCAGATGGCTACGCTGCGGTCTACGTGGCCACCGGTCGCGGGTCAAAAGACCACCAGCTGGGGATCGAGGGCGAGGATCTGGAGGGGGTGATGCCGGCGGCCTCCTTCCTGCGCCAGGTCAATCTGGGTGAGGAAGTGCAGGTCGGCCGGCGGGTGGCCGTCGTCGGCGGGGGCATCACTGCTGTGGATGCAGCTACCACCGCCCGCCGGCTGGGGGCTACCGAGGTCCACCTGATCTACCATCGCGCCAAGGACCAGTTGCCGGTCTACCCCCATGAGATGGCGGTGGCAGAAGAGGAGGGGGTGCGGCTGATAGAGGGCGCCACGGCGGTGCGTGTGTTGGGGCAGGATGGGAAGGTCGTGGGGCTGGAATGTGCTCGGACGGATCGCGGCGAGGTCGTGGACCAACGGGGTCGGCGCCGGCCCACCATCAAGCCCGGCACGGAGTTCACCCTGGAGGTGGACACCGTCATCACTGTGGCCAGGCAGTTCTCCGACGTCGCAGTGCTGGACGAGGAGTACGAGGACCTGGCGGGTGACCCCGAGACCCTGGCCACCCAGTACCCCGGCATCTTCGCCTCTGCCCCGGCCAGGCAGCCCAGCTTCGTGGTGGTGGCCATAGCCGAGGGTCACAAGGCCGCGGCGTCTATTGACCGCTACCTGCGGGGCGAGCCACTGGGGAAGCCCAAGGAGGCGGCTGTGCCCGTGGTCAAGTGGACCCGGCAGGAGCTGGCGGAAAAGGTCCTGGCGGGGGAGATCCAGCTTCGCCCGCGCGCGCAGTTGCCCCGCCGGCCTGTGGAGGAACGGGTCGCCGGCTTCGACGAGGTCTTCCTGCCCTTCACCGAGGAGCAGGCCGTGGCCGAAGCCCAGCGTTGCCTGGAATGCGGCATCTGCTCCGAGTGCCTGGAGTGCATTTACGCCTGCCAGGCCAATGCCATTGACCATGATATGGTGGAGCGCCAGGAGAAGGTGCGGGTTGGGGCGGTGATCCTGGCGCCCGGCTACGAGGCCTACAACGCCCAACTCTCCGAGGAGTTCGGCTTCGGGCGCTACCCCAACGTGGTCACCGCCCTGCAGTTCGAGCGCTTGCTCTCGGCCAGCGGCCCCACGGCCGGCCACGTCAAGCGCCCGTGGGACGGTCTGATCCCCAAGAAGATCGCTTTCCTCCAGTGCATCGGCTCGCGCGACCAGACCCACGACTACTGCTCCGCCGTGTGCTGCATGTACGCCACCAAAGAGGCCATCATGGCCAAGGAGCACGAGCCGGATACCGAGGTCCACGTGTTCATGATGGACATGCGGGCCTTCTCCAAGGGTTACGAGGAATACTACCACCGGGCGCGTGACCGGTACGGGATCAAGTACACTCGCTGCCGGATCTCCAGCCTGCGCGAGGACCCCAAGACCAGGGACCTCGTCCTGCGCTACATGACCGAGGACGGACAACTGGTTGAGGAATCCTTCAACATGGTGGTCCTGTCCGTGGGCATGGAGATCTCGGAAAGCGTGAGGCAGTTGGGTCGCGAGCTGGGTGTGCAGCTTGACGAATACGGCTTCTGCCACACGGTGGATTTTGCCCCGTTAGAGACCAGCCGGCCCGGCATCTTTGCCGTGGGTCCTTTTGTGGAGCCCAAGGATATCCCCGAGACCGTGGTTGACGCCAGCGGCGCGGCGGCTGAGGCAGCGGCCCTCCTGGCCCAGGTGCGTGGTGCTTTGGCCCGGAAGGCTGAGTATCCGCCGGAGCGGGACGTGTCTGGCGAGGAGCCGCGTGTGGGCATCTTTGTGTGCCATTGTGGGTCCAACATCGCCGGCTTCCTGGACGTGAAGGCGGTGGCCGAGTACGCCAGGACCCTGCCCGGTGTGGTCCACGCCGAGACGAACCTCTACTCCTGCTCCCAGGATACTATCACGCACATTACCGAGACCATCAAGGAGAAGAGGCTCAACCGGGTGGTTGTGGCGGCCTGTACGCCGCGGACTCACGAAGGGTTGTTCCAGGACAGCCTGCGGGGCGCCGGCTTGAATCCGTACCTCTTCGAGATGGCCAACATCCGCGACCAGTGCTCGTGGGTCCACTCTCACGATTGGGATGGCGCCACCCGCAAGGCGAAGGAGTTGGTGCGCATGTCCGTGGCTCGCGTGCTCCGGCAGCGGCCGTTGCACACTCTGGACCTCTCGCTGGAGAAGTCGGCTCTGATCATCGGTGGTGGGGTGGCCGGCCTGACGGCGGCCCGGTCCCTTGCCGAGCAAGGTTTCTCCGCCTACCTGGTGGAGCGCGAGGCTGAACTGGGCGGCAACCTGCGCAAGGTCCGCTTCACCCTTGACCAGAGCGATCCCCAGGGCTTCCTGGCCGAGTTGATCCATGCCGTCGAGTCAAACCACAGGATCACTGTCTACAAGGAGACCGAGCTGGTGGAGACCAAAGGCTTCGTCGGCAACTTCACCAGCCTGCTGCGCCAGCGGGACGGCCAGACGTTCACTGTGCAGCACGGCGTGACCATCGTGGCCACGGGTGGGCAGGAGTGGCGTGGCGACGAGTACCTGCTGGGGCAGGACGCCCGGGTGATGACCCAGGGAGACTTTGAGGCCTGGCTGGCGGCCCAGGAGGCCGGGGAGCCGGGGGTGGGCAAGCCCCTCCCCATCGTGGCCCGGTCGGTGGTGATGATCCAGTGCGTGGGGCCGGCGACCCGGTATTGCGGACGCATCTGCTGCACCACAGCGCTCAAGAACGCCGTCCGTCTCAAGCAAATCAGCCCACAGACCCGGGTGACCGTGCTGTACAGGGACATCCGCACCTACGGTTTCAAGGAGCGGCTGTACGCTGACGCCCGGCGGGCTGGCGTGCTCTTCATCCGCTACGACGATGACCACAAGCCGATGGTGTGGTCGGATGGTGACGGCAAGGGCGGATCGGCGCTCAAAGTCAAGGTGTGGGAGCCGATGCTGCGTCAGGAGCTAACCCTCACGCCGGACTTGTTGATCTTAAGTACGCCCATGGTGCCGGCTGAGGGTTCGCGGGAGCTGGCCAGCATCTTGAAGGTGCCTGTGGACCTGGACGGCTGGTTCCTGGAGGCCCACCCGAAGCTGCGCCCGGTGGACTTCGCCTCGGAGGGCATCTTCATGGCCGGCGCCGCCCACTACCCCAAGCTGATGCGCGAGTCCATCGCCCAGGCCCAGGCGGCGGCGGCCCGGGCTGCCACTATCCTGTCCAAGCCGGCTCTGCGGGCCGGTGGCGTGGTGGCCGTTGTGGACGAGAGCAAGTGCACCGCCTGTCTGACCTGCGTGCGGGTGTGCCCGTACAGGGTGCCGGTCATCAGCGCGGAGAAGGTGGGGGTGGGCGGCATCATGGGTGCAGCGGACATCAACCCGGCGGCGTGCCAGGGTTGCGGCACGTGTGCCGCCGAGTGCCCGGCCAAGGCCATCCAGCTTCTGCATTACACCGACGACCAAGTGCTCAGCAAGGTGGATGCCCTTTTCGAGCTACCATTGGCTTTTGCAACCTGGTGAAATTCGCGGTGTGCGCTTTCCCCTGCGGGGACTACGCCCCCTGCGGGGACTACGCCCCACGATAAAGCGGGCATTACGAACGGAGCGATAAGGTGCAGGCGCTTCAGCGCCCATTGGAGAGGGATCTATGAGCCAGAACAACGGCTTCGAGCCCGAGATTGTAGCTTTTTGTTGTCACTACTGTGCCTACGGCGCGGCCGATCTGGCTGGCGCCATGCGCCTGCAGTACCCCGAAAGCATCAAAGTCGTCAAGCTGCCGTGCACCGGCAGGCTGGACGTGATCCACATCCTGCGGGCCATCGAGGACGGCGCCGACGGGGTGATGGTGGCCGGATGTCTGGAGGGTGACTGCCACTTCCTGAAGGGTAACCTGAATGCCAAGCGGCGGGTCAAGTATGCCGCCAAGTTGCTGGACGACCTTGGCTTGAACGGCGAGAGGGTGGGCATGTACAACATGTCATCAGCCATGGCTCAGGCCTTCGCCGATGCGGCCACGGAGATGACCGAGAAAGTGAAAGAGCTGGGGCCGAATCCGTTGCGGCAGGCTGGAGGAAAAGATGATCGTCGCTGAGCAAAAACCTTTGGAGCAGATCAAGCAGATGCTGGCGCCGTACGAGCGGGTGCTCATCGTCGGCTGCGGGACCTGCGTCACGGTGTGCTTCGCTGGCGGCAGCAAGGAAGTGGAGATCCTGGCTTCACTGCTGCGCATGTCCGACAAGCTGGACGGCGGCTCGTCCCGTGAGTACGGCGAAGTCACCGTGCAGCGCCAGTGCGAGTGGGAGTACCTGGAGGCCCTCAAGGAGCGCATTGGCCAGTTCGATGCCGTGCTGTCCCTGGGCTGTGGTGTGGGCGTCCAGGCCATCGCCGAGCACTTCCCGGATGCGGTGGTCCTGCCCGGGCTCAACACCTCCTTCCTGGGGCTGCCGGTCGAACCTGGTGTATGGGCCGAGCGCTGCGCCGCCTGCGGCGATTGCATCCTGGACAAGACCGGAGGCATCTGTCCCATCGCCCGCTGCGCCAAGCAACTGCTCAACGGTCCGTGCGGCGGCTCCCAGGGCGGCAAGTGCGAGGTCAGCAAGGATACGGATTGCGCCTGGGCCCTGATCATCGAGCGCATGGCCCGGCTGGGCCGGCTCGACGAGTTACTTGAGCTCAAGCCGCCCAAGAACTGGTCCACCAGCCAGCATGGAGGGCCTCGGCGCATCACGCGCGAGGACCTGATGGCGATAGAGGCGTGAGGCGGCGATGAACACGAGGGCCTTTGACCAAAGTAAGACCTTCCTTTGACCTGGCTATGACCTGGCTGTGATACAATGGAGTAAGGATTTGCCAATGTGTTGGCAATAAGCCCCGTTGCTACACGGGTTCGGGGTGCAGGGTGACACCATCGGGAGGAGAGTTTCGTAGCATGGCTGTGTCAGCGCACACCCTCCGGCAATTTGACCTGTTCGCCGGTTTGACGGACGCTGCTCTGGCCTCCCTCCTGCCCCTGTGCCAGGCTCATGAATTTCCCAAAGACGCTATCATCTTCCACGAGGACGACGAGGCGCAAGCATTGTACCTTCTCGCCCGGGGCAAGGTTTCCCTCTATCTGGAGAAGAAAATCCGCGTGAGGCCCTACGGCGCTTTACGCAAGGCGACCATCGGGGTTCTGGACGCCGGCCAGGTGCTGGGTTGGTCGGCCCTTGTCAGGCCATACCGTTACACTTTCTCGGCGACTTGCTTGGAGCCCTCCGCCCTGATCGGCATTGACGCCTCGGGGTTGCGCCGGCTTATTGACCGTGATCACTCCCTGGGCTACGTCCTCATTGGGCACGTAGCCCGCATCGCCAAGACGCGGCTGATGGAAACAACCCACACGCTGACGTACTTCCTGCTATCCTTAGTGTGCCATGAACTGAAAGCTCCACTGGCGGCCGTCGAAAACTACCTGAACCTGATCCTGGGCGGCTACGCCGGGGAGGTCACCCAGCGACAGCGGCAGATCCTGGAGCGCAGTTGCGTGCGCCTGGAGGAGATGACGGACCTGATCGGCGGGCTGCTGGACCTGGCCTATTTGCGGCCTGAAGACATCCGCAGCGAGTTTCTTCCTGTTTCCCTTGATGAGGTCCTGACCTGGTCGCTGGAAGATGTCCGCTTCGTCGCTGACCAGAAAGGGATCCAACTGCAGGTGGAGGTGCCCCGCGACTTGCCTCAGATGATTGGAGCTCCCAAGCGGCTGCGCCAGCTATTCGTCAACCTGCTGAAACACGCCATCAATGCGTCGCCGGAAGGCGGGGCGGTCACCCTGCGGGTGCAGGCCGCCGGGGATGGCGCGCAGGCAGAGGTGATTGACAGCGGCCCGAGCTTCTCGCCGCAGGATTTGCCTCACCTGTTCGAGGATTTCTACAAGGTGGCAGGTGTGCAGGCGCCGCCCGTTGGGCTGGGGTTGCCCATCGCCAGGCGCATCGTGGAGGCCCACGGCGGGGAAATCCGGGCCGAAAGCCCCTACCCGCCCGGCGGCCCATGCGGCACCCGGTTCGTGGTCTTCGTGCCCCGGGACCCGCGAGCGACGATTGGCGAAGGTTCCCACCATGATGAAGAGTTCGCAGTGCACGCTTCCCCCTGAGGGGATTGCACAGCGCGCTAAGAGCCCATCCTGAAATCCCGCCATGCGACGGCGTCCTCGGGCGACGGCAATCCCATCGCGCACCCCGGGGCGAGCCTGTGCGCGTCAGTCCCTGGCACAGGGGTCGCCCAGACGCGGACGCCCCTCCTGAGCGGTTTCCGGATAGGCGCTAAAGCGAACACCAGGAACACTTTTCGGGGGTGTAATCTCCAGAGGACTCGGGGATCAAGTCTATGAAGAGTGGAAGCAATCTTGAGAAGGTTTTGGAAGCCGGGCACTTCGCGGTTACGGCAGAGTTGGGGCCGCCGAAGGGCGCCAGCGCTGACTTCGTGAGGCGCAAGGCAGAGATCCTCAAGGGCTACGTGGATGCCATCAACATCACCGACAACCAGACGGCTGTGGTGCGCATGTCCAGCGTGGCGGCGGCCGCCATCCTGCGCCAGATGGGGCTGGACCCGGTGATGCAGATGACCTGCCGGGATCGCAACCGCATCGCCATGCAGAGCGACATCCTGGGCGCTGCGGCCCTGGGAATCCGCAACATGCTGTGCCTGACCGGCGACCATCAGAGCTTCGGCAATCATCCGGAGGCCAAGAACGTCCACGACCTGGACTCGATACAGCTCATCCAGATGGTCAAGCGAATGCGGGATGAGGAGCAGTTCCTGAGCGGCGACAAGATCTCGGGGCCGGTACCCATGTTCATCGGTGCTGCTTCCAACCCCTATGCCGACCCCTTCGAGTTTCGCGTCCTGCGTCTGGCCAAAAAGGTGGCGGCCGGCGCTGACTTCATCCAGACCCAGGCCGTGTTCGACGTGCCTCGCTTCGTCAGGTTCATGGAGATGGTCCGGGATCATGGTCTGCACGAGAAAGTGTACATCCTGGCGGGCGTCATCCCCATGAAGTCGGCCGGCATGGCCCGCTACATGCGCGACTACGTCTCCGGCCTGAGCGTGCCCGATGAACTGGTGACGCGCATGGAAAACGCCACTGATGCCAAAGAAGAGGGCGTCAAGATTTGCCTGGAGATCATCGAACAATTGCGGGAGATCCCCGGCGTGCGAGGCGTGCACATCATGGCCGTGGCCTGGGAGGAGATCGTGCCCACTTTGGTGGAGCGGGCGCAGCTTCTGCCGCGTCCCATCCTCTAGAGGCGCAACGCACCTTCGGGTCAACTCCAAAGGAGGAGAGATGAGCAACGGGGCTAAGATCCTGCTGGTTGATGATGACCCGGATGTCCGCATGGCCATCGGGACGGTGTTGGAGGCGGAGGGCTACCAACTCCGCACCGCCCGGGATGGCGTCGAGTGCCTGGAGATGATCCGGCAGGAAGTGCCGGACCTACTCATCCTTGACCTGCTGATGCCGCGCAAAGACGGCTTTGCCGTCGTCCGAGAGCTGCGGGAGAATCCCAAGTATCGGGCCTTGCCCATCATGATCCTCACCGCTGTACGGGAGGATGCCAGCCGGCGCCGGTACGAGTTGGAGACCGGCCTGGCCATGGATGTTCAGGACTACGTGGAGAAGCGCATCTCTCCACAAGAGCTTCTCAGGCGTGTCGGCAAGCTCGTGGGCAAGTGACAACCGGATGGGGACTTGGTGTCAAGCATTATATCCCCACATTGGACCGTGGGCTCTCGGCGGCAGGCCGTCGGCGCCCGACTCGACGCCGTGGAGCCCTGCGGTCGCTACACAGCGAGGTGCTTCTATGGCCAAGGCAGCAAGAATTCTGCTAATAGACGATGACCCGGATTTTGTGATGGTCACCAAGCTGGTCCTGGAGGAAAGCGGCTACCAGGTGGCGACTGCTCTGCGTGGCCGAGAGGGGCTGGAACTGGCCCGCGCGCAGAAGCCGGACCTGATCATCCTGGACATCATCATGCCGGAGCAGGACGGCTTCATGGTCTGCGAGCAGCTCAAAGCTGACCCAGACCTCTCGGACGTGCCGGTCATGATGCTGACAGGCTTCGCCGAGCGTCGCGGGGAAACCTCTTTGGCGGTCACGCAGGGCCTGATGCTGGAGGCAGAGGACTACGTGGACAAGCCCGTAAAGCCCCAAGAGCTGCTGCGCCGCGTGGAGGCCTTGCTCAAGCGGCTGCAGGGTTCTGAGTGACAAAGACGTGACTCAAGTCCCGGGTTGGATCGGGGCGCTACGACGTGGAGGTCATTCATGGACGAACGCAAGCTACCTTTGGAAATCCCGGTCATCTGGATTCAAGCCGGTGGGTGCACGGGCTGTTCGGTCTCTGTGCTCAACTCGGTCAGCCCGAGCATCAAGAATGTGCTGGTGGATGAGGTGGTGCCCGGCAAGCACATCAACCTGCGCTATCACCCCACGGTCATGGCCGGGGCGGGTAAGTTGGTGCTTCAGGTACTCGATGTCACCAATCATCAGTCCCGTGGTCAATACGTACTCGTAGTTGAGGGTGCTCTCAGCACTAAAGACGACGGCATTTACTGCGTGCTGGGTGAGAAGGACGGACGTGAGCAGCCCCTGGTTGAGCGCGTCGAGGCGCTGGCTCGAGATGCCATGGCGGTGGTGGCCTTGGGGACGTGCGCAGCCTTTGGTGGGATTCCGGCTGCGCCGCCCAATCCCACCGGCTGTGTGGGCGTGCGGACGCTGTTCGACATCAAGGGCATCACCACGCCCCTCATCAACGTGCCGGGCTGCCCCCCCCATCCGGATTGGTTCGTGGGCACCCTGGTGCAGGTGCTCATCGGCGGGCTGCCTGGGCCGGATGACCTGGACGCTCACCTGCGGCCGCTGCTGTTCTATGGCGACCTGATCCATGAGAACTGCCCTCGCCGGGCCTACTTCGACGAGGGCAAGTTCGCCAAGAAGTTGAGCGATCCGGGCTGCCTGTACGAACTGGGCTGCAAAGGGCCCATCACCCATGCCGATTGCGCCACGCGCCTCTGGAACGGCGGGGTGAACTGGTGCATCGGCGCAGGCTCACCCTGTCACGGCTGCGTGGAACCCGGCTTCCCGGACCTGGGTGCGCCCCTGTACGAGAAGATTGACGAATTTGAGCTGCCCGGCATCGGTACAGGCTTGTAGTGAGCGACAAAACGACGTGAAGTTGCGCCTGACGGCCAACGCTATTTCCAAGGGAGAGCAAGTCATGGGTAAGATCAGCGTTGATCCTATCACCCGCATAGAGGGACACCTCAAAGTCGAGGTTGTCGTGGATGACGGCGAGGTCAAGGATGCCCGCAGTTCCGGCACACTCTTCCGTGGCCTTGAACTCATCCTGCGTGGGCGTGACCCGCGAGACGCCCAACGCATCACCCAGCGCATCTGCGGCGTCTGTCCCGCCGTCCACGCCACGGCTGCGGCTCTGAACCTTGACAGTGCTTTTGGGGTAGATGATCGTGTGCCTGATAACGGTCGCATCCTGCGCAACCTCATCCTGGGCTCCAATTACATCCAGTCCCACATCCTCCACTTCTACCATCTGGCTGCTTTGGACTTTGTGGACGTCACAGCTGTGGCCGATTACGAGGGTAATGACCCGGTGCTCAACTCGGTCAAGGGCTTCATCGCCCGGGGCGAGCTGGGTCCCTTCGCCCCCAGGTACGAGGGCGACTACCGGCTGTCGCCCCAGTTGAATCGCGCCGCCACCGCCCATTACGTCCAGGCGCTGGAGATGCGGCGCAAGGCTCACGAGATGCTGGCCATCTTCGGCGGCAAGATGCCCCACAACGTGGGCGTGGTGCCCGGCGGGGTCACCCAGCCGGTGACCGTGGACAAGATCGCCGCCTTCCTGTGGCGGCTCAACGAACTGCGCGATTTCATTGACCACGTGTACATCCCTGACGTGCTGGCCGTGGCCGAGGCTTACGCCGACTACTTCGAGATCGGGGCAGGGTGCGGCAACCTCCTGGCCTACGGGGTCTTCGACCTCGACGGTCAAGAGCGCAGTCTGGTGAAGCGCAAGCGGTTCCTGCCCAGCGGGCGCATCAAGCGTGATCTGGCGCTGGGGGAGGTGGACCCGGACCACATCACCGAGCAGGTGCGCTACTCGTGGTACGATGACCGCATCACCGGGCGCAACCCGGCTGAGGGCGACACGGTCCCGATGCGCGGCAAAGACGGTGCCTACTCATGGCTCAAGGCTCCCCGCTACGACGGGCAGGTCTACGAGGTAGGGCCACTGGCCCGCATGCTCATCGCCTACGCCCGGGGCGACCAGAAGGTGAAGGCCATGGTGGACTCGGTGCTGAGCCACTTTGACGCGCCGGTGGGGGCCCTGTTCTCCGTCCTAGGGCGGCACGCCACCCGGGCGCTGGAGTGCAAGCTGGTGGCCGACGCCATGGCCCAATGGGTGCTCCAGCTCAAGCCGGGTGAGCCAGTGTGCGCCGAGTACGAGCTGCCGGAGACGGCCCAGGGCGTGGGCCTGGTGGACGGTCCGCGTGGTGCCCTCGGCCATTGGATCCGCATTGAGGACGGCGTCATCGCCAACTACCAGTGCGTGGTGCCCAGCACGTGGAACCTGTCGCCACGGGACGACCGGGACCAACCCGGCCCGGTAGAGCAGGCTTTGATCGGCACACGGGTGAAGGACGAGGAAAACCCCTTCGAGGTGGTGCGCATCGTGCGCTCCTTTGACCCGTGTCTAGCGTGTGCAGTGCACATCGTGGATGCCCGAGGGCGGACCCGCTCCGGCTTTCGGGTGCCTTGAACTTTGACAAACATGGATGAGCTGACCCCTGAGTACCCGGTGGAAGAGCAGGAGCTGGTGCGGCGTCTCCGCCAGTTCATCGTGTTGCGCTGGCTGGCAGCTGTCGGCATTGCCGCCACCGCTCTCATCGCTCAGAGGGTCTTCGGGATCCGGTTCCCCATCGGCCCGGTCCTGGGCGTTTCCGCAGGCATCGCGGTTTACAACGTCCTGTTCCTGGCCTGGGACCGCCGGCGCATAGGACGATTGGAGGAAGGCAACGAGGAGCTCATCACCCAGGCGCGCCGCTTCGCCCACGCCCAGATCATCGCCGACTTGGTGGCCTTGACGGTGCTGCTCCACTTCACCGGGGGTGTGGAGAATCCCTTCTTCCTGTACTACATCCTGCACGTCACCTTCGCCAGCATCCTGCTGCCCACGCGGGGCAGCTACCTGGAGAGCGGCGTGGCCGTGGGTCTGTTCACCCTCCTGGTGTTGGGCGAGTTCACCGGGCTGATCCCCCACGTGCCGTTGGAGGGCTTCATGCCCACGGGGCTGTACCGCCAGCCGACCTACGTGGCGGTCGTCCTGTTCGCCTTCATCACCACCTTCGGCGTGCTGACTTGGGGGACGACCGCCATCGCGGGGGAACTCCGCAAGCGGCGCCAGGAGTTGGTGGAGCTCAAGGATCGCTGGGTGGCTCAGGCCCTGAAGCTGGAAGCGGCCAATGAGAGGCTGCGCGAGCTGGACCAGCTCAAGAACTTCTTCATCGGCGTGGCTTCTCACGACATGAAGGCGCCGCTCAATGCCGTGGCCAGCTTCCTCAACGTCCTCCTGGGGGGATACGCCGGCGAGCTCACCGACCGCCAACGCACCATGCTGGAGCGCGCCGACGTGCGCATCGAGGAGCTGGTGACCCTGGTGGACGACATCCTGGACATCTCCCTCATGGAGTCCGGGCGCCTGGTGGTGGACACCGAGCCCATGCAGTTGCGCCAGGTGGTGGAGCGGTGCGTCGAGGATGTCTCCATCCTGTCGCGGGAGGCCCAAGTGGAGGTGGAGGTGGAGATGCCGGATGAGCTGCCCGAGATCGAGGGCGCGCCTCAGCGTTTGCGCCAGGTGTTGACCAACCTGGTGACCAACGGGATCAAGTATACCCCGCCCGGCGGCCGGGTCGCCATCCGCGTGTGCGAGCACCCCGACCACTTGCAGGTTGATGTGGTAGACACCGGCGTGGGCATCCCGGCGGAGGATCAGCCCTACATCTTCGACGCCTTCTACCGGGTCAGGCAGACCAAGGCCATCAAGGGCACGGGCTTGGGTCTGGCCATCGCGCGGCGCATAGTTGAGGAGCATGGGGGCCGGATCTGGGTGGAAAGCCCGTACGCAGAAGGTCAACCCGGCAGCAAGTTCAGTTTCACGCTGCCAAAGCACAGGTGAGGAGTAGCAAAGATGCTAGTCTCCCAACAGAAACCGCTATCGGAGATTCTCTCCTTCCTCGAGGGTGAGGAGCAAGTGTTCCTGGTGGGGTGCCGTGGCTGTGCCGAAGCCAGCGGCACCGGCGGCCCCAAGCAAGTCCGCGAGATGAAGGGCCGGCTGGAGGAGGCGGGCAAGACGGTCACCGGCTGGACCGTGGTGGACTTACTGTGCCAGCGGGCGCTGGTGAAGACCGGGCTCAAGCCCTTCGAGCCCCAGATCATGGCTGCGGACTCCCTCCTGGTGCTGTGCTGTGGGGTGGGGGTCCAGACCACCGCGGCGGTGGTGCCCAAGGTGGTCCATCCGGCCTGCAACACCGTCTCCCTGGGCGGTGCGTACGGCGAGTGGCGCGGGAGCGAGCGCTGCAAGGAGTGCGGCGAGTGCTTCCTGGACCTGACCGGCGGCATCTGCCCTTTGACCGCTTGCAGCAAAGGCCTTTTGAACGGGCCATGCGGGGGGACCATGGACGGCCGGTGTGAGGTCGAACCCGAGGTGCGACCTTGCGGCTGGATCCTGATCTACGAGCGGCTGAAGGCCCTGGGCCGGCTCGACCAGCTGCGGGAGGCGCCCGTCCAGGTCAAGGACTATGCCAGGATGGAGCCGCCCCGGGAGTTGCGCAAGTCTGCCTTGTACGCTTTGGAGTAGCGACCGTGACCGGGCTGCCTGTCAACGACGGATGACAAAGGAGTGGTGACGCCATGAAGCTCAGCGAGGCGCTTCGAAACGGCAACTTCGTGATCACGTCGGAGGTTGGTCCGCCAAAGGGTGCAGATCCCACCCCCATGTTGGAGGAGGCGGAACACTTGCGAGGCCGGGTGACCGCCATCAATGTCACCGACCAGCAAAGCTCGGTGATGCGCCTGGGGTCGTTGGCGGCATGTGTGTTGCTCAAGCAGCGGGGCTTCGAGCCGGTGTTTCAGCTCACCTGCCGGGACCGCAACCGCATCGCCCTGCAATCTGACCTGCTGAGCGCGGCTGCTCTAGGCATAGAGAACGTCCTGTGCCTGACCGGCGACCACGTCAGCCTGGGCGATCACCCGACCGCCAAGCCGGTGTTCGACCTGGACTCGGTGTCGCTGCTCCACACGGCCAGGCAGTTGATGGAGGGCCACGATCTGGCCGGCAAGCCACTGCAGGGGAAGCCGGACTTCTGCCTGGGTGCGGTGGTGGCGCCTGCGGCCGACCCACTTGAGCCACAGCTCATCAAGATGGAGCGCAAGATCCGCGCCGGCGCCCAGTTCTTCCAGACCCAGGCGGTGTACGATCCGGAGCAGTTTGCCCGTTTCATGGAACAGGCAAAGCAGTTCAACGTGCCCATTTTGGTGGGCATCATCCCGCTGAAATCGGCTGGTATGGCGCGCTTCATGAACAGCAACGTGGCCGGTGTGCACGTGCCCGAGCCCCTCATCGAGGAGATGGCCGGCGCCACCGACCGCCTGGCCAAGAGCATCGAGATCAGCGCGCGCCTGATCCGCGAGATGAAGGACGTGTGTCAGGGGGTGCACCTGATGCCAGTGGGTTGGGAGAAGCACGTGCTGGCTATCCTGGACGCAGCCGGCCTGTGAACTGATGGGGAGGTGCGACTGGATGATTGACCAACTGGCCAAGTACCGCAATCTGGTGACCCTGCCGGACGGCACCCGCGCGCTCTTGCGCCCGCTGATGGCCAGCGACCGGGAGGCCCTAGTGGCGTTGTTCGCCCACGCTTCAGAGGAGGATCGCCGCTACCTGCGTGACGACGTCACCGATCGACAGTTGGTGGCCTCGTGGGCCGAAAACCTGGACTATCGCAAGGTCTTTCCGCTGGTAGCCGTGGTCAACGACCGCCTGGTGGGGGACGCGACCCTGCACTTTCGCAAGGGTCCACATCGGCACCAGGCGGAGGTGCGCATCTACCTGGCGCGGGAGGTGCGCCGGCGGGGTTTGGGCACCCGCATGTTGCGCGCGTTGATTGACATCGCCCGCAACCTGGGACTGCATCAGTTGGTGGCCGAGATCGTCACCGATCAGGCGCCGGTCATCAAAGCCTTCCAGGAGCTGGGCTTCCAGCAGCAGTGCGTCCTGTCAGACTACTTCATGCTACATGACGGCAGCACGCGGGATGTGGCCCTGATGATCCTGCACCTGGTGCGGCATCGGGAGGAGTTCTAAGCTGTGAGAGTATTGGTTTTCGCCGACCTGCACGGCAATTGGGAAGCTCTGACGGCCCTGCAGGCGGCCGAACCGCGACCAGATCACCTCTTCTTCTTGGGCGACGCGGTGGGGTATGGGCCTGACCCAAGGGCGTGCGTGGCCTGGCTGCGGGCCAATGCCAGCCACGCGGTGCGCGGCGGCCACGACGAGGCCGTGCTCAGGGACAACCTCGATGCGTTGCCGGCTGAGGAGAGGGAACTGGCCCGGGCTACCCTGGAGCACGCCAGGCGGGTGCTTGGCCCGGACGAGATGGGCTATCTCGCAGGGCTACCGGCCACCCAGACGGTAGAGGTGGCCGGGACCTCCTTCTATCTGGCTCACAGGTTGCCGGTGGCCGAGCCGGTGGACCTGCTGACGGCCAAAGAGGAGGAGTTGCTGCGCGCACTGTCGCCCCTGGGTGCCGACGTGGTGCTGGTGGCTCACACCCACGTGCCCCTGATCCGCCGGGTAGGGGGCATGTTCGTGGTCAACCCCGGCAGCCTGGGCCAACCGCGCTACGGCAGTCCGGATGCTACCTATGCTGTGTGGCAGGACGGTGACTTGCACATCCGCCACCTCCACTACCATTGGCAGGTGACGTCGCAGAAGCTGGGAATGCTACCTATTGATCCTGATGTGGTGGATGAACTGCAGGCGATACTGGAACGAGGAGGCTAAGCTCTACAACTCTTGCTCGCAGTGGACCCTAGTCCGCTGCCGATAGCCACAAGCGGCGCTGGGAAGCGCTGAACCCAATTTCGTGAGAGTAGCATTGGCCGCTGAAGCCGCTGAACCAGCGATCAGCGCAGGTGGGGAACCGGGAGAAACTGGGTGAGGAGTGTGTGATGGTAGAATCTTTCGAGAAGCAGGGTGTCACCCTAGGGCAGAGCAGGTTGGCGGAGGTCCTTCGGGAGGCGCTGGATCAGGATGTTTTCCTGTGCTACCAGTGCGTGAAGTGCACGGCCGGCTGCCCACTGGCCGAGTACTTCGACCTGACGCCAAACCAGGTGATGCGGGCGGTGCAGCTCGGGCAGGAGGACCTGGCCCTCAACTCGCGCACCATCTGGCTGTGCGCCTCGTGCCAGACCTGCACCACCCGGTGTCCGCAGGGCCTCGATGTAGCCGGCATCATGGACCGGCTCAAGATGATCGCCGGGGAACGGGGGATCGAGCCCAAAGTGCGTGAGGTGGCCCTGTTCCACAAGGTGTTCCTCAAGAACGTGGACCTGCTGGGGCGAGTATACGAGCTGGGCCTGATGGCCGAGATGAACCTGCGGACAGGCGAGCCCTTCAAGGACCTACCCATAGGCCTGGAGATGCTGCGCAGGCGCAAGCTGAGCCTGCTGCCGGCCGTCGCCCGGCCGCCGAAGGACGTGCAGCCGGTGCCGGAGCCCGATGGCAAGGTGGCCTACTATCCTGGCTGCTCGCTTCACGGGCTGGCCTCAGAGTTCAACGTCTCCGCCCGGGCCGTCTGCAAGGCGCTGGACGTGGAACTGGTGGAGCCCAAGGGTTGGATCTGCTGCGGCAGCACCGCTGCCCACGCCACCGATGAGCTCCTGGCTACGACTTTGCCCCTGACCAACCTGGCCATCATCGAGCGCAGCGGCCTGCGCGAGGTGACCCTGCCGTGCGCCGCCTGCTTCAACCGCTTCAAGACCGCGGTCTACGAGATCGAGCACGATGCGGAGCTTAAGCAGAAGGTGGATGAGCAAATCGGGTACACCTACCAGGACACGGTGAAGGTCCAGTCGCTCTTGGAACTGGTCGTGGAGAAGGTGGGGCTGGATGCGGTGCAAAAGCGGGTGAAGCAACCCCTTGAGGGCTTGAAGGTGGTCTGCTACTACGGCTGTCTGCTGACCCGGCCTGCGCACATCATCGGCGCTCTTCACCCAGAGTACCCGGTGCAGATGGACTACCTCATGCGCGCCCTGGGCGCCCAGGTGCTGGACTGGTCCCACAAGACCTCCTGCTGCGGCGCCAGCCTGTCGGTCACCCAGACGGGTGTGGCTTTGAGGTTGAGCCGTAAGATCCTGGAGGATGTGCGGGCGGTGGGCGCTGAAGTTGTCGTCGTGGCCTGCCCTCTGTGCCACGCTAACCTCGATGGTCGGCAGGCCCAGATGAACCTGGACGAGCCCATCCCCGTGTTGTACTTCACCCAGCTCATGGCCCTGGCTTTGGGCCTGGGGGAGAAGGCCGCTGCGCTGACCAAGAACATGGTGGACCCCCGGCCTGTACTGCGGGGGAAGAGGTTGCAGGCCAAATCCTAAAAGCGCCCGTAGGCAAGCTCAGGAGCCAGCGGGAAGCAATCTCATGACTTGCGTGTGTGAATGGCCCTGCCAACTACGGCAGGGCCTGCTAGCTGTTAAAGGGCCTGAGGTGCTTGGTTAGAGTCCAGGCGGGCAACGGGAGAAGTACCTGGCTGCAATTCTGAGAGATTCTTAACCGGAGCTGAGTTGAGAGCTTGCAGGAGCGGCGAAACTTTTTGGCTCATGTGTCGTGTACATGGGTAGGAGGATGCCAGCCGTTGCGTGACGAAGGACCCATGCAGGAGGCCTTCCACGAGCTGGTGAAGCGTTATACGCCGGCCATCTACAACCTGGCGTATCGCTTCACCGGCGATCCGGCCGAGGCAGAGGACATCGTCCAGGAGACCTTCTTGCGAGTCTACCGAGCTTTGCCCAACTCGCGCCTGGACCTTCCCTTCAAGCCTTGGTTGCTTCGCATTGCCGTGAATCTGTGCCGCGACCGGGCCAAGGGCAAACATGCCATACCTTTCTCGGCCCTGGACCAGGAGGAGGGCAAGGAGGGTCTCGCCATTGAGGAGATTCCTGACGACGCACCGCTGCCGTTGGAGAGGCTGGAAGCTGAGGAGGTGCGCTCTTTGCTGAGCCAGGCGGTGGACCAGTTGCCCGAGGCCTATAGGCTGGCGATTACCTTGCGGTACAATGAGGGCCTGTCCTATCAGGAGATCGCGAACGTGCTGGGAATACCACTGAACACTGTGCGTACCCATCTGTTCCGGGCCAAGCAGCTCCTGCGAGAGTGGCTTCAAGAGAGAGTTACTCATCCCGGCTCAGAAACCGGGCGCGGTCGTAAGTGACAGGCAAGGGGGAGGTGAATTGTGAACTGCCCGCTGGAAATCCAACTGGATCTGTACGCCGAGGGCGAACTGCCCGTGGAGGAGGTGCCGGCTGTTGAAGAGCATCTAGCCCGGTGTGGGGCCTGCCGCCGGCGGCTGGCGAACCTGCGGGAGGTGACCGCGTTGCTCCAGGAGCTCCCGGCCCAGGTCCCGGCGCCGGACCTGGCCGACCGGGTGGTGGCCGTGGTTCAGGCTCAGGAACTCAGGACAAGGGTTCGCCGGCCCTGGCTGCGCGTCGCACTTGTGGGGTTGGCGGCTAGCTTCTCAACCCTGCTGCTGGTTGGCCTGGGCTACGAGACGGCTTTGGGCTTGCAGCAAGGGGGCGTGGCCCAGTTCATTGCCTTGCTCATCAGCAACCCTGAGTTCCTGACCCGGTATCCGGCCGAGGGCTTCTACGCTATCCTTGAGTCCCTGCCGCTGACCGAACTGGTCTTTACCCTGGGCACTGCGCTGATCGTCATCGTGCTAGTTGAGCAATTGCTGCGCACTTTGACGCCCTGGGTGCAGCTAAACGGCAACCACTACCGGCAGGCTACGTAGCTTGTTGGCGGGTGGCGGCGGACTAGGCTCCGCCGTGAGCGGGGAGAGTAGGGCCCGCCGCGAGCACCCAGTGAACAAACACGGACTATGTAGCTTGTCAAGAGGAGTGCATCGTGAAGTTGGCTCGTCGCCCGGCTATTTATCTGATCATTGCCATGCTGGTGGTGCTGGCTCTCATCGGGGTCTTCTGGCTCGGTTTCTGGGTGGGCCAGGCGCGTGGCAGAGCACGAACCCCTCCCGGCGTGCCGCCGGTGGAGCAGCCCGGCTTCTTCCCCCCTGGGCTCGTGCCCGGCAGATTCCGCTGGCATGAGCCTACGGAGCGGCACAGCGTGCTGGGCGTGGTTGACAGCGTGGAGGGCAACGTCATCGTGGCTACGGGGCGCTGGGGTACCCAGGTGAGGGTGCTCATCACTGAGGATACAGTCTTCCGCCGGGGACGGAAAGATATTAGCCTGGCGGACGTGCAGCCGGGCGATCGCATCGTCGTCCTCGGCTGGCCCAAGGGCGAAGGGCAGATTGAGGCCCGAGTGGTTTGGGTGTTTCCTGAAGGGTCGAAGAGTTGGCAGGGAATGGAGTGGCATCCAACACGCCGCTTTGGTGACGGTTGCGGCGTGACGGGAGATTCTTCCCTTCGGCAACCTCAGGACAGGCGGCCCTTCACGCCTCAGGATGACATCCTAAGGAGATACACCAGTAGTGGTCTGCCATCGCCGCCTGCCGTTCGCCGGGTGACGCGGACGGCAGACGGTGGTCGGCCGATCGTGGGATGTAGTTAAGAGGAAAGGAGGTGACGTCAGATGACCAGAACTCTCAAGGTCGTCGTTGCGGGGCTGCTGGTCGCCAGCGTGCTGGCAGTGGCCCTGACCGGGATGGCCCTGGCCCAGGAGGCCACGCCTACCCCTTCGCCTGCCCCCAAGGTCTACGGCTGGCACGGGTGGGGTCGGGGAGGCTTCGGCTGCGGGGGCCTGTGTGGCCAGGCGGGGCTGGAGGCGGCTGCCCAGGCTCTGGGCATGACGGCCGATGAGCTCTCGACCCAGTTGTGGGGTGGCCGCACTCTGGCTGACCTGGCTGACGAGAAGGGTGTAGACCTGCAGGCCGTGCGCGATGCGGTGGAAGCCGCCTGCGAGCAGGCAGTCCGTGACGCCATCGAGCAGGCCGTGCAGGACGGACGCCTGACCCGTGAGCAGGCCGACTGGTTGCTGGAGGGCCTGGATAAGGGCTACTGGGGGCCCGGCGTGAGATGGGGCTTCGGCTTTGGCCGTGGCTGGTGGGGCGCTCCCAAGGCCCCGAGCACGCCGGCACCCGGCGGCACTCGCTGGTTCTGGCGGCCATTTGTGGCGCCCGGTAGCTCAACCTAGGCACACCGGGCAGGTGTCGGGACGGGGCTCCCTGGCCCGCCGGTCAGGGAGCCCCTTGTGTTCACTCGGCGCCCCAGACGGTCAGGCCTTGAAGCGACGAACTGGAATATAACTTTAGGAGGGAGTAAATGGTGCGCAATGTTTTGATTGTGAAGAGTGTGTTTCTGGCTCTGGTCTTGCTTGCCGCTGGCTGTGCCGGTGGCACAGCCCAGACCCAGAACGACGCAGCACCAACCTCGTCGGCTCCCGCAGCGGGACTCACGGCGGTTGTCCAGTCCTACCCCGGACCGGCCGCGACAGCAACCTCGTCAGCTCCCGCAGCGGGACCCACGGCGGTCGCCCAGCCCTATCCCGGGCCGGCCACTGAGGCTGCCCCGGCGCAAGGTGACCTGATCACCATCGTGCTGATGCCTGAGGGAAGCGAAGCGCGCTACCGTGTGCGGGAGCAGTTGGTAGGCGTGTCGTTGCCCAACGATGCGGTGGGAGCCACCCGGGCGATCACGGGAAAGCTCGTGGCCCGGCCTGACGGCACGATAATCGCCCAGCAATCCGGGTTTCAGGTTGACTTGAGCACCCTCAGGAGCGATGAGGGGCGCCGGGATAACTTCGTGCGGCGCAACATCCTGCAAACCGATCGCTTCCCCTTGGCGGTATTCGTGCCAACCGAAGTGAGAGGGTTGTCTCTACCGCTGCCCGCGTCTGGCCAGGTTCAATTTCAGCTCGTCGGAGACCTCACCATTCGGGACGTGAGCCAACAAGTCATCTGGGAGGTCACGGCCACCATTGACGGTGACGAAGCCGTCGGTGAGGCCAGGACAAGCTTCACCTTCGCAACCTTCAATCTCACCAAACCCCGAGTCCCTGTGGTGCTGAGTGTTGAGGATGAGATCCGTCTGGAGGTTGACTTCCACGTGAGACGCGAAACCTGAGGTCAGTAGTGCATGAACAGGACGATTCTCATCGCGGTGGTTGTGGTGATACTGGTCGCGGTGGCTGCAGCGGCCGGCTACCTTTACGGCACCAGGGTGGGTGAGGCCCGTGCCGTGCGTCAGGCCTTCTTTACAGGAACGTTTCGGGGTGCAGGCAGGTCAGGGGACTGGTTTCGCCTCTCAAGCCGGCGCTCAGTTCCCCCAGGGTGGCTTCGCCCGGGGCGGCGTGGCCGGCAAGGTGGCCAGCATCGAGGGCTACACCATCACCCTGACCACGCCCGAGGGGCCGGTGCGGGTGCTCATCACCGACCGGATGGTGTTGCGCCGGGTCACCGCGCTCACCCTGGACGAGTTGCAGCCGGGGAGCAGGCGCTGGTGGTCGGCCACCGGGACACTCAGGGGAAACCCGGTGGCACGCTCAGTGCAGGTGGGCGTGACGTTCAGACCCGGTCCATAGCGTCTTGATAGGGGCGGCTGCCATGGGGGCGCTGGAGGGCTTGCGGGCTTCGACTGTTGGCGGCCATAGCCCTCGCTTTAGTGCTTATGGTTCTGCCCGTGCCATGGTGGACCCCCAGATGGCTGGCCTACGTGCAGACGCCTGTGGCGGTGTTCCTGCTCATCTGTTACCTGGGCAAGCTGTTGTACGATACGCTGTTCTATGATAGTGGCCGTGAGGAGTGACGAGATGGAGCGTGTGCATCCCGATCTTTGGAAGCGGATCTTCGTGATTGCGGTGGTACTGTTGAGCCTGGTTCTGGCCGGCTGCGGCCTGTCAGTGGTAGGCCCACTCGTGGGCGGGGAAGCCGAGGCCACGGCCGTTCCGGTGGCCTTGAGCAGCCAGCCGGCTCTTCAGCCGGCAGCCACCCCAACCCAACCGCCAACGCCGACCAGCGTGCCGTCGGCGGCTGCACAGGCTGTTCCTCTGGCCGGCACCACGCCGGCTTCAGCCCCCATGCTAGACGCCACCACGGTGGTAGGCGCTCTGGAAGAACTGATGATCGGGGTCTACAAGCAGGTCAACTCCTCCGTGGTCCACATCCGGGTCACTGTGGGGTGGGGGCGGTTTGCTCAGGAGGCCACGGGTTCGGGCTTCGTCCTGGATCGTGAGGGGCACATAGTGACCAACAACCACGTGGTAGAGGGGGCCACGGACATAACCGTCACCTTCGCCAACGACACCGAGGTACCAGCCAGGGTGATAGGTACCGATCCCGGCAGCGACCTGGCGGTTATCGCTGTGGACCTGCCGGCGGACAGGCTGCATCCTGCTGAGCTGGGGGATTCGGACCAAGTCGTGCCCGGGCAGTTGGCCATGGCCATCGGCAACCCCTTCGGCCTGGAGGGTTCAATCACCATGGGCATCGTCAGCGCTGTGGGGCGGGTGATCCAGCCGCAGAGGAGCCGTTTCAGTATCGCCCACATGATACAGACTGATGCCCCCATCAATCCGGGCAACTCCGGCGGCCCGCTGCTGGACAGCCGGGGGCGGGTGATCGGCGTCAACACCCTCATCTTCTCCCAGACCGGCACCTCGGCGGGGGTGGGGTTTGCCGTCCCCGTCAACGCGGTTAAGCGCGTGGTGCCCGAGCTCATTGCGCGCGGGCGCTACGACCATCCCTGGTTGGGGGTCAGCGGCTACTCCATCACGCCCCGCCTGGCGCGGGAGCTGGACCTGCCGGCTGAGCGAGGGGTGCTCATCGGGGATGTGGATGCGAATGGCCCCGCGGCCAGGGCCGGGCTGCGCGGGGGCAGCCGGCAGGTGGTGGTGGATGGGACGCCGTTCATCGTCGGTGGCGACATGGTGATCGCCATTGACGGCCGGCCGGTTAAGAGCATGGACGACATCATCGCTTACCTGGAGGAAGAGCGTCAGGTAGGAGACGTGGTGCGCCTGACGGTGCTACGTGCTGGACAGGAGCGGGAGATCACAGTGCGCTTGGCCGCGAGGCCGTGAGCGACAGCGGGAGACAAACTGTGATGAGACTAACGCACAACCTTGGACTTTTGCTCGGCGCCGGCCTGGTGGCGCTGGCTTTGGCCGGTTGCAGCCCAGCCGAAACGTCGGCACCAAGCCCCATGCTAACACCTGTGCCGCCAACGACCACCCGGGTGCCCCCGCCTACGCCCACACCTAGTTCTTCGCCTACACCTGCGCCCACCTCCACGTCAACTGTTACCCCTACCCCGACGATAACCCCCACGCCTACGCCTCACCCGATGCAACCCTACACCATCGAGGGGCTGCGGGCGCGTGACTATCCGGGCGGGACCATCGAGGTGCAGTGGGTAATCACCACGACCACGGCCTACACCCGCTACTACATCGCCTATCCCAGCGATGACCTGCGCATAACCGGGGTCATGCACGTACCCCACGGTGAAGGGCCTTTCCCCGTGGTGATCCTGAACCACGGCTACATTGCCCCCTCCCGCTACTGGTCCGGGGCGGACACCTGGCGGGCGGCCGACTACCTGGCCCGTCATGGCTACCTCACCATCGCGCCTGATTTTCGCGGCTGGGGTGGCTCTGACAGCGGTGAGAACTTCTTCCGCACAGGGCTGGTAGTTGACGTTCTGAACCTCATCAGCTCCCTGGACTCGATGCCGGAAGCGGACCCGCAGCGGGTGGGGATGTGGGGGCACAGCATGGGCGGTGGAGTGACCACCAAAGCCGTCACCGTTGACAACCGGATCAAGGCCGCTGTGCTCTACGCCCCCGTCAGCGCCGACGACACCGCGGTCATGCGCCGCTGGGGCCGTTTCACCCGGGGAGGCGACCTGGCCGACCCTCTCTGGCAGTCCTACCGTGATGCCGTGCAGGATCGGTCCTTTCTGCGGCTCACTTCTCCCATCAACTACTTCGACCTCGTCACCGCGCCGGTGCAGATTCATCAAGGCACCGCCGATACGACTACTCCACCCCGATGGGCTGAGGCCATACGCGATGCCTTGCAGGCAGCCGGCAAAGAGGTTGAGTACTTCGCGTACCCCGGCCAGGGCCATGCCTTCCAGGGGGAGAGCTGGAACCTGTTCATGGAACGGGTTGTCGCCTTCTTTGATCGCCACCTGAAAGGGGAGTAGCCCTCGGAGCCGAGTCATCAGCTCGGGACCTCACAACCTGGTGATTGACCACCCAGACCGGAACATCTGGGTGCTGGGGCCATTTCTTGACTGATTAGCCCATCATTCTTATAATTTATAGTGTGTTTGACCCAAGTAAGACCCGATTAAGACCTGTTTTGGACCTAAGGGTGTTACAATTGAATAAGGAGCTATCCGGAAACCCCGCTATCCGATGGCGTCCTCGGGCGACGGCAATGCCGTCACGCACCCCGGGGCGAGCCTGTGCGCGCCAGTCTCTGGCACAGGGGTCGCAGGGACGCGGGTGCCCCTCCTGAGCGGTTTCCGGATAGGCACTTAGAGCCTATCCGAAAAGTCCGGCAGCCCGGAAGCT
>FWPU01000626.1_pt1 | contig 101374 bp, 89 predicted proteins | sample 2228361 | NCBI WGS metagenome assembly FWPU01 (sample SAMEA103939777, study PRJEB20133) | metagenome | reverse complement strand
CTTGCCCTACGGTGGGTTGGTGTTTTGCTTGCCCTACGGTGGGTTGGTGTTTTGCTTGCCCTACAAGTAAATTAGTAATGGAATTCCAGACCATTTTTTATCATCCACTTATTATAATTTTTGAATTCCGCAATGTTTTCATAAACATCAGAATAACAATTTCGGAATTCATAAGAATAGCCAAAGATATAATACAAACTGGTAAATGCAGGTAGTCGTAAATCAGCACTGAAATTGTGAGTGAAATCCTGTCTGCCACTATGTGGTGAATCAATGATTGGTGATAGTTCTGTAGAAAATGCCCGGTAGCTGAGCTGATATTGCGTGCTAAATTGCGATAATTTCACAAAAGGCACATAGGTATTCAACCCGACTCTAAGGCTATGTTGCTGGTAGGATATGTCCGGCACAGGACCTTTTGCCTTTGAACTCTTGTATTCATATTTTGTTACAACCTCGAAAATTCTGCTGAATTTGTGAGAAAAAGTAGGTTCTGCTCTAAGCGCTTTTGAATCATATACATCAAAATTATCAAGGTAGTCATCAATTTCATAACCGAGCGTCAAAGTTAGGTTACTATTTAAACTCGGATTAATACTTGCCTTTACAGTGAGTAGATGTTCACTGAACTCACAACCAATATATGCTGTTTCTGTTGGGTCTCTGTAGTAACGGATTAGATAGGATGGTAGAAAAAGATATGCGAACTTCAATGCCCAATTACCCAATGATTGTCTAAGTCCAGCGGCGAATACCAGGTAGTCTTTCTGTTTGTTGATAATGAAATTGTGACTGGTAAAATTGAAATTAATCGTGGTGGTGCGAGAACCAAGGAATTTGTTTCTGAGCAATAGTTGTAGCCCATAGTCAGCACTCATATCATCATAGGTCTTGAATGGATATTTCGCAGGGTTCAGGTTCTGTATAAATTCCTCAAGATGTTGCTTTGAATAAGAAAAAATGTTATCATCATATGAAAAACAAAAATTTGCCTTAAGGGAATAATCGAACGCTGTAAAAACAAACCACAGTATTGTCATTTTGCTTCTACCATGAAGCGCAAGCCACAGGAGCTGTTATTGTTAAGCACGAATTCATAACGGTGGATGCCTTTTGGAATGTTTATGAACATGGTGTGCGGATTTGATGGTACAATGTCACTGCGATTTTTGTAATAGCAAGTCTCTGATGAGTAGGCGCGGAAACTTGTTGATTTTTTAACTTTGCTCTTTTCCTTTATGGTGATTGAATACATCTGTTCACCCTGTGCCGGAATTACGAGATTCAGTCGAGAAATTACCTTGAGTTTTTTGGGTCCCTCAATTTCAATAATAACGGGTTTTTCCGGAATTAATTCGTAGTAATTCAGAATTCTCTCATCCTCCACCAGTTCAAGTTGTGCACTGTACGAAAGCGGTGTAATATCCTGCCATTTTCCCGGTGATTCATTTGTGAATTTCAGCAGGATTGTATCCACAGGTGCACGCCAGAATATCAGGCGATATGTGTGCAGTCCGGCTGGTACATTTATGTAGAATGAACGCCATTTACTTAATCTTATTTTTTCGAGTCTGGCAATGCTTGAGTATTCTGTTTCCTGAGTGACGAATTTTTCCTTAATGCCATCTTCCTGGAGAATAAGTTTATAGACTTTCGCGCCTTTCTTTTCGCCATACCATGGTATGCGTGTGTAGACCCGTATCCAGGTCGGACCGGAAGCTTTGATTTCTAATGGTTGATCTTTTGTCAGAACAACATATGACTCTTCCTTTGTAGTATGTATTTTTATCTTTGCTTCAGATCGAGGGGAAATGTTTATTGTCTGAGTAAACATCAACAAAACAAAAAGAATGTTATTCATTTTTATGCCTCCTTAAATAGTAATCTATATCTATCCGCAACACAACGAAGATAAATATGCCAAGAATTATCAAAAATATTACCGAAAGGGCTACCGAATACTTCTTCTGATAATAGAGTTTTCCTTCACCAATTTCTGGCATCGGGATTGGGGCAATTGGCAATTCGTATCGTCGTGCAAGACTGCCAATATTGTTTAGATTGATTACTTTGACACCATTTCTAAGAAATCTTCCAGCGACTCCCTGGTGGAATGAATATTTCATTGGGTCAAGGATGCCGGTAGGTAGGTCAAAGCCTGCGAGTGCTGCTGCACTGCCTCCCACATTTATGTAGCAGGCAATTTCTTGAGCGCGGCTAAGGTCATAATACAGATTCATCCTTTTTTCAATTGCGTCTTCAAGGTTTCTGGCTTCCAATAGTTTGGCACCATTTCTCTTTATCGCTTCCATAATCAATTTTCTTCCTTCAGGACTTATGCCTCTGCCAAGGTCATCTTCTCCGCCGATAGACGCAGCATGGCTGCGAAATTTGATTTCACTGTTCTGATAAAGTGTATTTTCCATATCAAGATATGTAAACTTTGGGATGTTTGCGCCCCACATTGATGAACTTACTGAAGTGATAATAATGGGCTTGAGGTTCAGTGTTTGAAGTGCTGAAATGACAGCAATGTTGAGTGCGGGAAATGAACCGCTGAAAGAAACTGCAATCACATCTCCTTCAGCGACCCGACATTTTCTTAACAATTCTACAATTACTGCCGATATGTTTGGATTTGTTGTGGTAAGTTTTGCGTTGAGGTCACCTGGTTCGCTGGTAATGAGAGAATGTTGATTGCCTATCAATCCGGTCTCATTGGGGTCATTTACAGGGTCAATTGGAATATTTCTTCTTATTTTTTCCTGTTTGATTCTTTCAAACAACAGTTTAGTGAGCTTGGCGCTTTCAACCTTTTGTTTGTAATAGGGAACAAAATTCTTTGTTTTATAAGTGAGTACAGAGTAACCACAGACAATACAGACAAGAGCACTGATAAGCAGGATATAGTTTGGTACTTTGCCGCTTCTCAGCTTTATGGCAATATTGCACCTCCAGTGAGAATTATGAGGACAAGTCTTACCAGTACTGCTGCAATGAGCATGGTGCAGATTGTTTCCAAAATACCCTGACGGTGCATCCAGTATGCAATCAAACCAGGAACAACAAAGCCAATTGCAGTAATATCAAAATTTAGCGTCTCAAGAGAAATGCTCGGATAAATTCTTGTCAGGTACCCCATTAAGTAGCCAATAATAATTGAAACTATCAGCAGTCTTCTGCCATACAGGAGAACATATCGTGAGATAAAATTGAGTAAGAGATAGACTATCAAAGCAATAATGATCGTACTCAGAACCATGTCTGGATTGTGCAGATGTAATGCGATATAGCCAGGAACCACCACGCCACCCGCTGCAAGTCCGATAGTTTCTGTTAATACCAGATTCAACAACATACCCAGCCCAACAGCAATAACAATCATAATTCTATTCTTCCTGTTTTTGAAAATCACCGGGCATCAAGTGTCCCTTTTTTTTACAAAAAAGTCAATCAGCGCTTCACCATAACCAACAATATTGCCAATCGCAAGTATTGTGCAATTATCTTTGATAACTTCTGTAATTCTATCAAATACGAAATCCACTTTTTTGCTACCCAGGTCCACTATTTTCTGCTTTGGTATACCATGTTTGATAGCAGTGCGACAGAAAATCTTTGTTTCTCCGCCCGTGACAAAATAGCGTTCTGCCCCTATCTTATTGCTAACAAGCTTTGCCATCTGAACAGAACGGTCTATGCGGTCTGCCCGACAATTTACCAGAATATAGAAATTATCTTCTGGTTTTTCAATTCTCTGGTAGATATAGAAAGTTGAGTCCGGGTCGTTTGCAGCAAGGGCATTGTATAGAGACACCCTTTTGCTGGCAATTAACAGCTCATATTTCTTAAGTATTCCTGAATCAGGAATATATCCATACATTTCACTCAATGCCCTGTCTCTGGGAATGTTCAAGAACTTGCATACTTCCAGCACGAGGGCGACATTCTCACGGTGTTCAAAATATGGAAATCTCTTTAATTCCTTTTCTGAGACATTATCATCATTACTTAGAATGGTTTTTATCCCACGCCGCGCGCACAGCTTTTGCAACAGCGGAAATAGTTTTTTTTCCGCAGTAAAGACGATTGCATTATCAGGTACAGCTTTGACAAAATTTGTGGCGATATCAGTGAGTGTAGGTCCCATGACTTCAAGATGGTCAGCACGTACATTGGTGATGAGGACAATATGTGGATTGATTATCTTTGATTCTTCAATCCACTGCAAATCTGGTCTTACAGACATATTTTCAAAAACAATGGCGTTTGCTTTCTCTTTTGCCGCTTTTTTCATAATCGCAAGTTGTTCATGGATATTTGCTTTTCCTGGTCTTATCACAGGTATTTCAGTTTTGTTGTCAATAATCATTCTTGGCTTTGTGCCTGTCGTTTTTGCAAGAATATGATAACCGCCTGCCTTCAAGACGGCACCGAGGAGTCGAGTGACTGTGGACTTACCTCTAGTTCCATTTACTACTATTCTTAGGGATATTGAATCTATATTCTTTTGATGGTTGAGCCATTCCAGACGACCATAGAAAACAAATACAAAAAGCAGCGCCATCAGGAGGTAGATGCCGTAATCAAAAGCCATACTTAATTCTACCTATTTTTCGGTGTGAGTCAATGCCTATTTCCTGTGCTATTTGCAGCGCTGCTTTCTTTGTAAAGTTTGTATGAATAAATGCAGAAATTTTGTTGATTACTGTGAATAGTAGGAAAGAATAGTGGTTATTCCAGCAAGCGCAGCGGTCTCGCTGCGTAGCCGGTTATTGCTGAAACAGATGAATTTAACCTGGTTGCTGCGAAATAATTCAATTTCTTCGGGTGAGAATCCTCCTTCAGGACCGACAAGCAGGAGAATATTTTTTACCCCAGGGACGATCTTAGCTCTACCATTTTTATCACCAACTAATACCAGATCATAGTATGTAAATTCCTCAATGATTTTTTCCACAAAGGTGATTGCAGGTAGATAATACTGCTGGGATTGTAGCGTCGCTGATAGGGCGATCTTCCTGAAGTGTTCAAGACGTGGCTGATTCAGGGTTTTTATCACCGCATACTGTGATGCAAAAAAAATGAATTTGCGAACGCCCAGTTCTGTTCCTTTTTCTATAATGAAATCAGTTCGTCCAGTCTTTAACGGCACCAATCCGAGGTCAATATTGATTACCCTTTGGTCGGGCATTTGTTTTTGCTCAAGTATTCTCAGAATCATAGCATTGGGTAGCGTCTGTTCGATGACTGTCTCATACTGGCATCCTCTGCCATTGGTAAAGTATACTGTTTCACCGGATTTTCTGCGTAGCACATTCTTTATGTGATGGAATTCAGGACCAGTTAGAATGATCTGGAAATTCTGTATCTGTTCTTCTCTTATGAAAAATAGATTGTGTATTTCTTTGTTTGATTGCTGGTTATCTTGCATTGGTTTTTCTCACTGTTGGTCCGGTTTCATACTTTTTGAGTTCCTCAATGATTTTACTGAGATTACGGTCGACATCAGATAGAGGTTGCAGATTTATTTCAACAAATAGATCACCGTGCCCACCATTGATACGAGGCATGCCTTTTCCTTTGATTCTGATTATCTCCGGAGCCCCGCATCCCTTGGGAATCTTAATTGCTTCGGACGAACCGTTGAATCGCGGTATTTCAATGGTGCCACCTTCAACGAGTGTTGAGTAAGGCGTCAGGATTCTCACATAGAGATCGTCGCCGCGCCTTTCATAGTATTCGTGAGGCTTTTCTTCAAACTCAACAATTATGTTGCCCTTACCACCAGGACCGTAATGCCCCTCACCCTGCAAGATAATATATTGACCACTGTTGACACCACGCGGGATTTTGATTTCAACAGTGCGGGTGTGTTTAATTCTGCCGGTCCCACCGCATTTGACACACGGCGTTTTCATTATCTCGCCACTTCCCTGACATTTAGGGCAAGTGCTGATATTTGTGAAAGTACCGAAAAAACTTCTTGTCTGGGTTCTTACTTGACCTTTTCCTCCACACTGCGGACAGGTCGCAAAATCGTGGCCGCCCTTTCCCGAACAAGAACTACAGTATTCATAACGATTAACCCTGAATTGTTTTCTCGTTGCATTTACGATTTCTTCGAGCGAGACCCGTAACACAATATGTATGTCTCCACCTTTTTGACTGCGCTTGCGAGCCCTGGTTGTGCCAAAAAAATCCTCAAAAATCGAACCGCCGAATAAGTTACCGAGTATATCCTGCAAATCGTCAAAATGTGTGAAATCATCCCAGGAGAATCCACCGCCACGGAATGTTTGCGAGACACCATCATGACCGTAGCTATCATACAATTGCCTCTTTTGTGGATCCATAAGAACTTCATATGCCTCGGATATTTCTTTGAATCTTTCTTCAGCCTCTTTCTTGTTGTCCTGATTCATGTCCGGATGCCATTTCTTGGCAAGATCCCGATAGGCTTTTTTTATTTCTTCAGGGGTTGCTTTCCTGTTCACGCCCAATACTTCGTAGTAGTCTTTTTTCATGGGATCAAGATGAAATCCTTAAAAGATACAATCAAAACCGTCTATTGCCAAAAGTATACTCGTTAATCTGAGTATTATTTATTACCTTCGTCGTCTACCACGCGGTAATCAGCATTCTCTGATTGCTGGCTTTCTTCAGGCTTTGGACCCTGGGGTGGGGGTTCGGCTTGACCCGGTTCTTGTGCACGGCTTGCTGCTTCACGGTATACCGCTTCAGATAGTTTGTACACGGCTTGCTGGAGATCATCCATTGCCTGTGTTATACCATTAATATCAGTGGTATCTTTTTTCTGCTTAAGAGTTTCCAATTTCTTACCGATTTCACTTCGTTCTTCAAAAGAAATCTTACTGCCATAATCACGTAATGTTTTTTCCACACTGTATATGACGCTATCAGCACGGTTTCTTACTTCAATAAGTTCTTTTTGGCGTCGGTCTTCTGAGGCGTGTTCTTCAGCTTCCCTCATCATTTTATCGATTTCTTCTTTTGATAATCCACTTGAAGCAGTAATCCTTATTTTCTGTTCTTTGCCTGTGCCAAGGTCTTTGGCTGAAACATGCAGAATACCGTCTGCGTCAATGTCAAAAGTCACTTCAATCTGAGGAATGCCTCTCGGAGCAGGTGGGATGCCATAAAGGTCAAATTTCCCGAGCGTTCGGTTTTGATGTGCCATTGGCCTTTCACCTTGCAAAACATGAACTGTGACTGCGGTTTGATTATCTTCGGCAGTGGTAAAGATTTGCGACTTCTTTGTCGGAATAGTTGTATTTCGTGGAATAATTGGAGTCATTACTGAACCGAGGGTCTCAATACCAAGTGTCAAAGGTGTAACATCCAGCAGTAGAATATCTTTCTTTTCTCCGCTTAATACTGCACCCTGGATCGCAGCACCAACCGCAACAACCTCATCAGGATTAATGCCCTTGTGCGGCTCTTTTCCAAAGAATTCGCGCACAATCTGCTGGATGCGTGGCATTCTTGTTTGGCCGCCAACGAGCACAACTTCATTTATGTCGTTAATGGTTAATCCTGCATCAAGAAGTGCCTGTTTTATCGGTGGTATTGAACGTTGAATCAGGTCTTCTATCAGCGATTCCAATTTTGCGCGGGTTAGTTTCATCTCCAGGTGGAGGGGCGTACGATCTTTGTCTGATGCGACAAAGGGAAGACTGATCGTTGTTTCCATTACGGTAGAAAGCTCGCATTTTGCCTTCTCGGCTGCTTCTTTGAGCCGTTGAAGTGCGGTGATATCTTTCCTCAAATCGATACTATGTTCTTTCATAAATTCGTCAGCAATATAGTGCATAATCCGTTCATCAAGATCATCGCCACCAAGATGGGTATCACCATTTGTTGAACGGACTTCAAATACCCCTTCACCTATCTCAAGAATAGAAATATCAAAAGTTCCGCCGCCAAAATCATATACCGCGATTTTCTCATTCTTTTTCTTGTCTAAACCATATGCCAAAGATGATGCAGTAGGTTCATTTATTATTCTCAATACTTCAAGTCCGGCAATCCTTCCTGCATCTTTTGTTGCCTGACGTTGTGAATCGTTAAAATATGCAGGAACAGTAATAACTGCTTTTGTAACCTTTTCCCCAAGATAGGATTCAGCGGCCTGTTTTAAATACTGCAAAATCATTGCCGAAACCTCAGGTGGTGAATACTTGGAGCCCATTACTTCAACCCAGGCATCTCCATTCGTATGCTCAACGACTTTGTAAGGAACCCGGCCAATTTCCTGCGGTACTTCACTGTATCTTCTTCCCATAAAACGTTTGATTGAGTAGATCGTATTCTCAGGATTTGTGATTGCCTGTCTTTTTGCCAGCGGCCCTACGAGTCTCTCGCCGCCTTTTGTGAAAGCAACAACCGACGGCGTGGTTCTGCCACCTTCCGGGTTTGGTATAACTACTGGCTGTCCCCCTTCTAAGACCGCAACGCAAGAATTGGTTGTTCCTAAGTCAATTCCAATTATCCTGGCCATTTTCTTGACCTCCTTTTTCTTCTTCCTCTGATTTGGAGACCAAAACCTTTGCTGGTTTTATAACTCGATCTCCGACTTTGTATCCTTTACTTATTTCTTCAACAATAATATTTTCAGGATGAGCGTTAGTTCTAACAACACCGACTGCTTCGTGCAAAGCAGGATCAAACTCTTCACCCAAACCTGAATATTCAGTTAAACCCATTGATTTCAGAGTGTCTCTCAGCTGCCTTTCAATTATCTCAATGCCTTTATAAAAACTTTCAAAATCTTGATTCATTTCGGCACCGGCAAGGGCCCTGTCAAAATTGTCAAACACAGGTAGAAGTTTGGAGATAAAATCGACCTTTGCATATTTCTTGAACTCCACGAACTCATTCTCCATTCGCTTCCGATAATTATCCCATTCAGCAAGCGCTCTTAGATAATTATCCTTCAATTCTTTGTTTTCAATTTCTTTTTCTTTAAGTTCTTCTTTCATACGCGTAACCGGGCCTTTCCTTATCATCGTTCTTCTCCCATTCAAAAATTAGACAGAATTTTGGTTCATTAGTTTAGCAACATACTATTTGCCTACGAGAAGACGCTCACCGAGAATTTCAGGAAGTCCCGCATCAATGATCTTTTGACTTGCAAGCGGAATATTATACTCAATGCGTATAAAATCAATTGAATTCTTATTACCATCATAGATGACATAGCTGGCGCGCGGGTCAAGATCTCTTGGCTGTCCTACACTCCCTACATTAACTATATATTTGCGGTTTTTGATTATAGGAAAAGGATTGTCTCTCAAAAAATCAGTGTAACCATTAGCATCCTGGAAGGCCGCACTTGGAATATGTGAGTGGCCAACAAAACAAAGCTGCTCATCAAAGTGGGAAAATTCCCTTTCGAATTCCTCCAGGGTAAAGAGATAGTGCCATTCTTCAGGATGATCTGGAGTAGCGTGAACCAGAAGTAAATCATCAACTTTGCTGGTAAGAGGTAATTCGTGAAGTTTTTTGATATTCTCTGGTTTCGTATTGTCCTTTGTCCACTTCACAGCGGCCAAGGCAATCTTGTTGAAATTTGAAACATCAGTTTTGTTGATAGTCGCCCAATCGTGATTGCCCGCAATTATAGCATCGGATTCTTTAGAGCACAATTCTATACATTCGTTCGGGTTTGCACCGTAACCCACGATATCTCCCAGGCAGAAAATGTTCTTGATACGTCTTTTTTTGATATCTTTCAGAACCGCCTGGAGTGCTTCAAGATTTGAGTGGATATCACTTATTATTGCTGCTTTCATTCTTTCTGTTACCTGTCATTTTTTTTAATACGGCATCAAGGATGCCGTTTACAAAGAGTTTTGAATCATCCGTGCCAAATTTCTTCGCAAGTTCCAGCGCTTCATTAATCGTAACCTCGTAGGGAATATCATCAAAGAACAAGAATTCACATACACCGAGCCGCAATATCAGTTTATCAATCGTAGCAACACGGTTGTATTCCCAATTCTGCACAACATTCTTTATCTGTTCGTCTATTCGCTGGATATTATTGATTGTGAGGGTCGTTATCTGCTTTGAAAATTCCTTAACCGAAGGACGATATTTTTTCTTATTGAGTGTCTCATTCAACACACAATCTATTTCTGTTCTGCCACTTTCATAACTGTATAACATCTTCAAAGCAAGTTCCCGGGCAAGCCTACGACTCATGTCTTGTCGGCAAATTGGCAGCTAAGAATGCAAGGATGCGGTTAATCGCTTCAACGGTTGATAATCGTCTTCTCTGCAGTTCTATCATTTAGAAAGCTGTGTATAAAGATCTATCAACTCAAGTGCTGTTAATGCAGCATCCCAACCCTTATTGCCCATTTTTGTTCCTGCTCTCTCAATAGCCTGCTCAGTGGTATCAGCAGTGATTATGCCATACACAACCGGAGGTCCCTGTTCAAGATTTAGTTGTGCAATACCCTTCGTTACCTCACTTGCAATGTAGTCAAAATGAGGAGTGTCGCCTCTGATCACTGCTCCCAGACAGATTATGCTATCAAACCTGGTATTTTTTAATCTTCGTGCCAGTCCTGGTATTTCAAAACTGCCTGGAACCCAGTATATTTTTATATCGTTCTCGTTGACTGCATGCCTTGTCAGACAGTCAATTGCTCCGTCAACCAGCTTTCGTGAAATGAATTCATTGAAACGAGAAACGATAATTGCAATTTTTTTGTTTTTTCCAATCAGTGCGCCTTTGATTTCCTTCATAGACATGCCTCCTAAGAAAAGGTTGAACTTCTTATTACAGATTCAGGTATCAAATGTCCTAACTTCTTTCGCTTGGTTTTTAGATAGTTAATATTGCATTTATTTGGTGCGAAAATGGGAATCTGTTCTACAACCTTCAGGCCATATCCCTCAAGACCGACTATCTTCTTTGGATTGTTAGTCAGCAGTTTGACTGTAGAAAGTCCTAAATCAACAAGAATTTGAGCACCAATTCCATAATCCCTCAGGTCCGGGGCAAAACCAAGTTTCAGATTAGCTTCAACAGTGTCAAAACCATGATCCTGCAGTTGATATGCCTTAAGTTTGTTAGCCAGACCGATTCCTCTACCTTCCTGACGCATGTAAAGGAAAACGCCATTTTTGCTCTTAGCGATTACACTGAGCGCGCGATCAAGCTGTTCTCCACAATCACACCTGAGCGAATGGAATACATCGCCAGTCAGACACTGCGAGTGAACACGGACCAGCACATCTTTCTTGCCACTAACTTCACCCATCACGAGTGCCAAATGGTGTTCGCGTGTAATCTTATCCTCATACAGCATAAGTTTGAAATTGCCGTATTTTGTGGGCAGTTTTGTTTCCAAAACTCTCACAACGAGTTTTTCCCGCCGTCTGCGATATTCAATCAAATCTCTTATGGTTATGATCGGAAGGCAAAACTTCCTGGCAATTCTCTTTAGTTTTGGGAGTTTTGCCATTCTTCCATCATGGTCCATTATTTCGCATAAGACACCACCTGGATAGAGCCCTGCAAGACGGGCAAGGTCAACACTTGCTTCAGTGTGACCCGCACGGCGTAACACACCACCATCTACTGATCTCAGCGGGAATACATGCCCTGGTCGTGCCAGATCGTCGGGTTTTGTATTCCTGTTTATCAATGTCTTTATGGTCAAGGCGCGGTCAAATGCGGAAATCCCTGTGGTGGTACCTCTCTTGGAATCAACGCTCACAGCGAACGGTGTTTGGAATTTTGCCGTATTGTTATCAACCATTATCGGAATTCTTAGTTGATCCAAGCGTTCAGCAGTGAGTGCAACGCATATGAGACCGCGTCCGTTTTTTGCCATAAAATTGACCGTCTTGGGAGTGATCTTTTCAGCAGCAGCAATGAAATCGCCTTCGTTTTCACGATTTTCATCGTCAACAACAATAATTATCTTTCCTTTTCTTATGTCCTTGATCGCTGATTCAATAGTATCAAACATACCTGATATTTTACAGAAAATTCCCAAAAAGTCAACAGACCGATAACATAAAACTCTCAAACATGTTGGGCAAACAAGGTTGATCTGTAAAGAACCATTGGTTTTTGAAAAAAGTTTTGTCTTAAATCTGTTTAGGTTATTTCCAGAGCTGATTACTTGATTTCAGGAATACTGTCAATCTGCTTTAACACAGTGGCTTGACAGATTGATTTGAGGGTGTCAAAAACACCTATGCCACGAATGGCAACTGCTTCAAAATAGGTATAGCCTCCCTGATTAAGTCGCAGTTGAAGATCACCAATAGGCAAGATGTCGGGTAAGTCTCTCTTATTATATTGAACAACCATTGGAATTTCTTTCAAACTCAAGCCGTAGGATTTCAGATTATCATTGAGGTTGTTAAAACTTTCAATGTTCTCCTCAAGCCGTTCTTCCTGGGAGTCAACTACGAATACAAGTCCATCAACACCACGCAGCACGAGCTTTCTTGATACATTGTAATAGACCTGTCCGGGCACTGTAAATAAATGAAACCTCAATTTCCATCCTTTCACGCTACCCAGGTCGATTGGTAAAAAATCAAAGAATAGTGTCTGGTCAAGTTCTGTGGCGAGACTCATCATTTTACCCTTTCGCTCAGAGGGAAAGGCTGCAAATATTGAGCGTAAATTTGTCGTCTTACCGCATAATCCAGTACCATAATAAACAATTTTCAAATTCAGCTCTTTAAGGTTATAATTTAGGTTTGCCATATTCCCAGGTTGATAATATTCATCCTATTGTCTATTGTATATAAATCTACACCGTCAGTCAATAGTGGGGAAGGATTACCTTCACTAAAAGGCAGTAATGGCTCCAGGATCATGATTCTATGCTTGTCAATGATTGCCTCGGGTATGTTCAGATTTTTTTCTCTTTCTCGGGGTTTATTGATATGATTTTCAGCAAAAGCAATGAACCTATCAATATTTTCATCAGTCATGGAAAAACCCGCTGCCCTTTTGTGCCCGCCGAAGTCCAAAAACAGATGCTTAGTGTTATTGAGGAAATCAAAAAGATTGATATCATGAGATCTCAGCTCACCAATACACTTGTTCTCTCTGGTCATTATTGCAATTGCTGTTCTTTGAAAATGATCTCTCAATCTTGAAGCAATCCTTCCCAGGTTGTTGATCTTGGCTGATTTCAGGGGCGAGGTAACATGGTCAGGAAAGATTGAGATCACAAAGGTTGGGTAGACTTTTGCCACATCCAATGCTATCTGGAAAAGCGAATCAATGTGTGATTTTCTGTCATTTTCTGATCCTCGTAGCTTTTCAGCGATGCTTGTGAATTTTTCATCTGATTCTGTGAGAAAGAATTCAATTCCGAGGTTTGAGTCTTCAAGTGAGGCAGCCTGCAGGATTGGGATTATTTCACTGAAAATACCAGGAAAACTGATATTACCGCCAGCGAGAAACCACTTCACCCATGGTTTATCCATTTTCCTGAGTGCTTTTAGACCTTCATGGCACAAGACGCGATTTTCATTCAGCGCCATCACCCTATCGGCAATCGTCCCGACCATGGTGATAGCAAGAAATTCGCTCTTGAGCTTCAGGAATTCGTCACCATCTAATCCAAACATCTTTTTGTAGAGTGATTGGCAGAGTTTCAATGTTACACCAACACCAGCAAGCTCTCGGAAGGGGTATTTTGAATCAGGCCTTTTGGGATCAATCGCAGGCACAGGAAATTGCGTAAGGTTGGTTTCATGGTGGTCACAGATGACCAATTTTAAACCCGTATTCCTGGCGACTTCAAAATTCTCGGCGTTACTTATGCCGAAGTCAACCGTTATCAATATCTTTACCCCACGATTTTTGTATTCTTTGAGAACGTTCGAATTAAGCACATAGCCATCTTTTTCGCGGTTTATAGGATACAAATAGATTTCGGGTTTTCCTTTACGTCTGATATCAGAAAGCGTGTAATACAAAATCGTTGCAGAACAAAAACCATCTGGGTCATCATGTGCATAGATCAGAATATTCTCGCCCTGGTCTATACCTCTGACTATGTCAGTTGTTGCGGTTTCGATGTCGGGGATGCCCTCTGGAGCATGAAGTTGACCAAGTTCAGGATACAGGAATTTTTTTGCGTCTTCATAGGACGGAAATCTGCTACTTAGAATACAGGCGAGCTCATACGGAATGTTGAATTCCTGGGCGTAGTAATTGCTCAGAATTTTATCCATTAGGTGTGTTAGTCAGCCTTTGCGGTTAGTTTCTTATTGATAAAGTCAATGATTTCATCCCTCTCTCTTGGAAGAAGAAGAAAGACACCCCGGAAGTTGTTAAGAAATGTCTTGTGACGGAAGGGGCTAAGAAGTATGCCGTTTTTGCCCGAATATGCTTTTCTAAATTCGCTAAGTTTCCGTTTCTGCCTGGAGAAAATTGTCTTGATGATTACTTCTTCATCTGTGATTTCGTATGTTGTCGGAAAATAATATGAATGCAAGGTGGCAAACAAGAATACCAAACCGAGGAGTGCCCAATAGACATTATAATAGCGTGCGATCAAGAAGAGGAACAACACAATAAAGACAATACTGATAAATGTTTTTGCGAGACTGTTTCTTGCCGGATGGATTTGCCATTTCATAAGTAAATTGGTACTGATTAACTGGTAACTATGTCAGACCTCTATGGGCCCGGTAGGACTTGAACCCACGACCCGCTGATTATGAGTCAGCTGCTCTAACCACCTGAGCTACGGGCCCCTTTAAGAACAACACTCAACGGCTTTATTATATTCATTATTTCTCAAGTGTCAACAGTACCCTGAATTGGCTGTAAGAAAATGTGGCTCTATTAGATTACGCGGCTGTATCTTTTAGCCCGTAGGAGGGAGTACGGGTATTTTAATAGGACACAGCGGTTCCAATAGAGCCATAATATTATATCCAGAATCCTTAAAATGTCAAACATTGACAAAACTAAACTTTTGGTTATAATAAAATGTCTAAAGGGCGAATAGCTCAGATGGTGAGAGCGTCTGCCTTACAAGCAGAAGGTCACCCGTTCAAATCGGGTTTCGCCCAGATGATCAGGGTGTATTTAACTATTGTTCTTTTCCGCATAGATAAGCGGTTTGGTAAGAGAATAGAAAGGAGGTATGACAATGAATATTAAACCACTCCATGATCATATCCTTGTTGAGAGGATTGAAGAGGAAGTCAAGAAGGGTGGAATAATAATCCCTGATACGGCTAAAGAAAAACCACAGCAGGGTAAGGTAATTGAGGTAGGTGATGGCCGCAGGGACGAAAAAGGAAATCGTATAGCACTTGATGTGAAAAAGGGTGATATTATTCTGTTCGGCAAGTATGCTGGTTCTGAAGTGAAGATTGAAGACAAAGAGTACTTGATAATCCGTGAAGAAGATGTTCTCGGGATTGTGCAAAAACAGAAAAAGGAGTAAACTATGGCAGGAAAAATTATAAAATTTGACGAAGAAGCGAGAAGGTCGATTTTGAAAGGTGTTCAGATCCTTAGCAATGCAGTCAAGGTAACTTTGGGCCCAAAAGGCCGAAATGTTATTCTTGAAAAGAAATTTGGCGCACCTACGATTACAAAGGATGGCGTGACTGTCGCCAAAGAGATAGATCTGGAAGAGAAATTTGAGAATGTCGGCGCACAGATGGTTAAAGAAGTGGCATCAAAGACTTCGGATGTCGCAGGTGATGGCACAACAACAGCGACGATTCTTGCTGAAATGATCTATCGTGAAGGGTTGAAAACGGTTACTGCCGGTGCTAATGCTATGGAAATAAAAAAAGGAATTGACAAGGCGGTTGAGGCAGTTATTGATGCCTTGAAAAAGCTTTCTACCCCGATAAAGGGTAAGACCGAGCATTTTCAGGTTGCAACAATCTCGGCAAACAATGATGAAGTGATTGGTAACAAGATCGCCGAAGCTATGGAAAAAGTCGGTAAGGATGGGGTCATAACTGTTGAAGAAGCAAAAGGAACCGAAACAACAGTTGATGTGGTTGAAGGTATGCAGTTTGATCGAGGCTATTTATCTCCTTATTTTATTACCAATCCGGACCGTATGGAATGCGTTTTGGAAGATGCTTATATACTACTTTATGAAAAGAAGATCAGTGCGATGAAGGATCTGCTACCGATTCTGGAAAAAGTAGCACAGAAAGGCAGACCGATTCTGATCATTGCTGAAGAGGTCGAAGGAGAAGCCCTTGCCACGCTCGTTGTGAACAAGATTCGCGGCACGCTGCAGTGTTGTTCAGTGAAGGCACCGGGCTACGGTGATAGAAGAAGGGCAATGCTTGAGGATATTGCTGTTTTAACCAATGGAAAGTTAATTTCAGAGGATATTGGCATAAAGTTGGAAAATGTTCAGATGTCTGACCTGGGGCAGGCAAAGCGCATTGTGATTGATAAAGAGAATACGACGATTGTTGAAGGCGCTGGCAAGAAAACAGACATTCAGGCTCGGATAGCTCAAATAAGAAATGAAATTCAGGAAACCAAATCCGACTATGACAAGGAAAAACTACAAGAGAGACTTGCCAAACTTGCTGGTGGTGTTGCCGTGCTGAATGTTGGTGCCGCAACTGAAGTAGAAATGAAAGAGAAGAAAGCAAGGGTTGAAGATGCGTTGCATGCTACAAAAGCAGCAGCTGAGGAAGGTATTGTGCCCGGCGGTGGTGTTGCTTTGTTACGGTGCATTCCTGAATTAGACAAATTGAAATTGAGTGGTGATCAGCAGATTGGTGTGGAAATAGTTAAGCGCGCACTTGAGGAACCGGCAAGGCAGCTTGCTGAGAATGCTGGTAAAGAAGGTTCAGTGATTGTTGAACAAATCAAGAAAGAGAAGGGCAATGTTGGATTCAATCTCCTGACCGAGAAATTTGAAGATATGGTTGAGGCAGGGATCATTGATCCCACCAAAGTGGTTAGAACAGCTCTCCAGAATGCCGCAAGTATTGCGTCATTGCTTGTTACAACAGAAGCTGTAGTAGTAGAAAAACCCGAAGAAGAAAAAACACCTCCTATGCCACCCGGCGGTTACGGCGGAGAATATTGATAAATAGGCTGTTTAAGGTTAGGGTTGAGATGTTCTATCGGCTTCTCAACCCTAACCTGACGACTGTCAGTTAAGATATGCCTACCTACGAGTATGAATGTGATGATTGTAAGTACTTCTTTGAGTTGTTTCAGAACATCAGCGAAAAGAAATTGGAAAAATGCCCCAAGTGTGGTGGCGGTAGGATCAGACGTTTGATTTCTGGCGGAGCGGGATTAATATTCAAAGGGACAGGCTTTTATATTACTGATTACAAGAAAACACCATTGCCAAAACAAGAAAAAAAGGTAGAACTGAAAAAACCTCCCATTGAAGGCAAAGAAGAATAATCCCTGGTTTCAAAGAGGATTTAAGTTTTCACAACAGACTTTTGTTTTATGAGTTTGTGGGGAAGGTTACTTATTATTGTTGGAATATTTTTTGTAATAACAGGTTTGCTTTTTCTTATTTTTCCCAAAATCCCATTATTCAAACTTCCTGGAGATATTGTAATAAAAAAAAGCACTTTTACTTTCTATTTTCCTGTTGCATCGGGGATTATCATTTCTGTCATTCTTACAATCATCCTGAATCTATTGTTAAAAAAATAGCTGCCGCTTAAATTATTCTGCCGATTCTTGCCAGTCTTATCTCTTTCCAGGACCAGAATTGCAATATATCAAATATGCTTGTCGCTTCCCTGCCTGGATTAAAAGAAAAATAGATAAACAGCGGTTTTCCTTTGAGATATTTCTTGTTTAATGGACCCCAGAACCTTGAATCCATTGAATTATCACGATTATCACCCATTGCAAAGAGACAATCTTTGGGTACGACAACCGGTCCAAAGTTGTCTCTGGCATATATGCCATAAAGGTCGGCGAATTTCGCATTCTCCCAGTTTTTCTGGTAATTCGGATTAATATTATCAAAACCCGGCAAAATCCTCTGGTCGCGATGGATTTTGTAGGGTTCATCCACAGCTTTGCCATTGATATAAAGAACTTTGTTAACAATTTGAACTGTATCGCCTTCCACTGCGATACACCTTTTCACAAAATCGCGATTCTCAAAGGGATATTTGAATACTATTATTTCTCCTCTCTCTGGCATTCTGCCAGGTATGATCTGCAACTGTGTGTAGGGAAACTTCACACCGTAAACAAAGCGATTAACAAGCAGGGCGTCACCGATTAGCAGGGTCTTTTCCATTGAGCCTGTGGGAATGACATACGCTTCGACAAATATTGCCCTGAGGATCAGCACCACAATAATCACAATGACCCAGGAGTAGATTTCTTTCTTTATTCTGTCCAACATAGGCAATTATATGTAGTTTGCTCGTAAAGTCAAGGATTGGGATTTCATAGAATCAGGTTTAATATGGCGCCTACTGAGAATGCGGTCAAAAGCATTATGCCAGCTGCTTTGAGTGTGTCTATGATGCCGAGTTCTCTGATGAAGACTGCAAATGTTGCAACACAGGGAAAATACATTGCGAGAACCGTGCTTGCTACAACCAGCTGTTTTAATGATAGATTTAGCGGGACAAGAATGCCAACGGCAATGTCTTTTCTTAAGAATCCCAATAAGAGGGCGATCGTCGCCTCAGCAGGCAAAGAAAGAATTCTGGTGACAGCCGGACCAAGGATTCTGGCCAGGATGTCAAAAATACCCAGAGAATAAAATAGATTGGCAATGAAGACACCAAGAAGAACAAAAGGTGTTGCCTCAATAATAAACCATTTTACTCGCATCCAGAGTTTTTTCGTCAGTGCCGGCAAATAGGGTAGACGATAAGCTGGAATCTCGGTAAAGATTTCAGGGCTCTCGCCTTTAAAAATTAGCTTCAATAATATGCCTCCTATTACAAACACGATGAATAGTGTGGCAAAGACCGGAAAGAGTCCTTGAAAACCGTATTTGCCGACGAGCCCGAAAATCATCGCCGTGAGTGCCATGCAGGGGACACATATCGCCATGAGTGTTGCGGCAATGAATCTTTCCCTTTTTGTCTCAAGGATTCTCGTACTCAAGACACCTGGTACATTACAACCAAAACCAAGTAACATGGGTATTATTGCCATACCGTGTAGTCCAAAAAGGTGCAGGAATTTATCAACGAGCACCGCAAGTCTTGGCAGGTAACCTGAATCCTCGAGAAAACTCAAGACAAAATAGAAAGCAAAAACATAGGGCAATACCTGGGCGAATTCCACATACAGGCCTGTGGTCAGGATGCCGAAAGACTGGCTGAAATCAATATCGCCATTTATCAATTCACCGATCAAAATATTATGAATTATGCCTGAGCCGCCAAGCGCTTTGGAGAAAGCCACCATTATTGGTTTATAAATATCGTAGAACAAGGGATCGAAAACAAAGCTTATCATTCCTTCACCAATAAATCTTATCAACTGAAATACCAAAAACATGACAATAATGGCAATCGGGATTCCTGTCCATGGGTTAATTGTTAGGTCTCCGATTCTTTCCAGTATTGTGTGGTGGCGGTGTTTAATAACCTGGACTTCACTAATGATTTTTCCTATTTCGTGCCAGCGCTGTTCGTCCTGATATTTATACTGCCCCTTTTTTGCTTCATCAAGCCGGTTCACGAGTTCACTTATCCCTTCACCAGTTATTGCCACCGTTGGAATTACGGTAACGCCAAGCATTTCCTCAAGTTTCTTAACATTTATTTCAATTCCAGTATGTTTTGCTTCATCATAGAGATTCAGGGCAATAATTATTGGAATATTTCTTTTGAGTAGCTGAAGTGTCAGATTCAGATTCCTCTCCAGATTTGTCGCGTCAACCACATTCACAATGATGCTGTCTTGTTCATCAACTGCCTTGTTCAACATCTGGACTGCTACTTCTTCAGCGGGTGTGGACGGTTCCAGGCTATATGTGCCAGGTACATCAATGACTTCAATCCTTTTTTCACCATACCCGGCACAGCCGCGACAATAATCTATTGTTGTCCCTGGATAGTTTGATGCAATTACATCTACACCGGTCAGTCGCGAGAATATGACACTCTTGCCGACATTGGGGTTTCCAACAAGCAGAATTTTCCTCACATTATAGTCAACTTCAACCATAACCTTCTGTGCCATACCATAACCAACAGCAATCTGGGTACCACCGATTCTTAGAACTACAGGTCCGTGCATAATCTGTCCGCTTACTTTTGTTATTTCGGATCCAGGTATGATTCCTAATGCTTCAAGACGGCGAACCAATCCCTTGCCACCGGTTATTTCAAGAATCTTGCCTTTTTCGCCCGATTTCATCTGGGTAAGATTGAGCATCGCCATTATTTCTTCCTCTTTGCCGCACATTTTTGACAGATACCGTAAATCTCAAGTTTATGATCAGTTAATTTGAATCTTCGTTTTTTGGCAATTTTATGCTGGATTTTTTCTAATTCCCGATCTGTAAACTCAATTATTGCCCCACATTTTTTGCAGATCAAATGGTCATGGTGTTGTTCTTTATGAATCGGCTCAAAGCGTGTAGTACCGCTTTCAAAACGTATTTCTGAAGCAAGACCACAATCGGTAAGAAGTTTCAGGGTTCTGTAAATGGTGGAAAAACCTATCCCCGGAATCACTCTTTTCATATTTTGATACAGTTCTTCTGTACTGAAATGTTTATCCTGTTTGAGGAAATATTCTATTATCTGAGCCCTTTTCCGTGATGATTTCAGTTTCCTTTCTTTGCTGAAGCTATCAGGAATACTTCTACTTGTATCCGCGATATTTTTGAATTTGAATTTCATTTTCATTATATGATTATATTCAAAAGATGGACGCTGTCAATAGATGGTCAAGGTTGTTATTTTTTGTCCACGAATAGGTCAGGCTGGGAGAGTTTTGCTCTCTTTAGTTTCCTTATGCTGAATACTTCTCCTTCTTCAAATTTTGTCAGAACTTCCTTCGCCCTTTCTATGACTGATCTGGGTAGACCAGCAAGGCGGGCAACCTGTATTCCGTAGGATTGGTCTGAAGGACCCGGATTGATCTTTCTTAAGAATATGATTTCATCACCCCATTCTTTCACCAGAAAATTGTAGTTTTTTACGCCGCTTAGAAAGTCCTCTATTCTGGTGAGTTCATGAAAATGTGTGGCAAAAAGACAACGGGATTTTTTGTTACTATGCAATTCTTCGACTACTGCCCAGGCGAGTGCTAGCCCGTCATAAGTTGATGTTCCCCTACCGACTTCATCAAGTATCACAAGACTCTTCTCCGAGACATTATTCAGTATATTTGCAGTTTCCATCATTTCTGCGAGGAAGGTACTGACACCTCTTGAAATATCATCACTCGCACCAATTCTTGTGAAGATCTTATCGGCGACTCCAATCTTCGCCGCCTTTGCAGGCACGAAACTGCCCACCTGCGCCATGATCACAATCAGCGCAATCTGACGTAGATAAGTAGATTTACCAGCCATATTTGGTCCTGTGATAAGTAGAATCTGATTACGGCTTCGGTCAAGTTCTGTATCATTTGGGACAAACGAACCTTTCTCCATTAGTCTTTCTATTACGGGATGTCTTCCTTCGGTAATAATTATTTTGTCATTTTCACTGATTTCAGGCCGAGTATAATTATATAGGACGGCGTTTTCGGCAAATGCCTGTATCATATCCAGGAGCGCAATTGCCTTTGTGCTTGCAAGGATTTCATTTCCCTGTTTTGCAATGTCGCTGCGCAGTTTAGCGAACATCTCGTATTCAAGACTTTTTATCTTCTCCTCTGCATTCAGAATTTTTTCTTCAAATTCCTTTAGTTCAGGTGTATAGAAGCGTTCGGCATTAACCAGGGTCTGTTTGCGAATGTAGTGATCAGGAGTTGAATTGAGATTGGCTTTCGTGACTTCAATGTAATACCCAAAAATAGAATTGTATGCCACTCTTAAGGAATTTATGCCTGTTCTTTCTCTTTCTTGCTGTTGGAATCTCAAAACCCAATCCTTGGCATTCTTCGCGATTGCCCTTAGTTCATCAAGCTCTTGTGAATATCCCTGTTTAATTATTCCGCTTTCATCAAGTGTGGCAGGCGGTTCCTCAGATATTGCCTTTTCGATTCTTTCGACGGTTGTGTCAAAACTGTTGATTTGATTATGTATTTGCTTCAGAATCCTGCTTTCGCATTTCTGTAGCAATCCTTTTATCTCGGGATAGAGTTTCAAAGATTCTTTAAGGCTATTCAGTTCCCTCGGAAGAATCCGCTCACACATTAATCTGGTGGTTATCCGTTCAACATCATGGATTTTTCTCAGTAGTTCTCTAAGTTGCTTCCTTAGAAATTCTTTGATTCTGAGTTCCTCAACACCGTCAAGCCGTTCGTTTATTATTTTGCATTCGATAAGCGGTTCAACCAGTTCACTACGTAATCTTCGCTTCCCCGCCGGGCTTACACAGCTATCCATTGCCCAGTATAAAGTGTTGGATTCCTCATTTCTTACGCTGTAAATGATTTCCAAATTCCTTCTCGTGGCATTATCAATATACATTGATTTTTTGGTATCAAAGTGACTTATCCTGTTTAACTGGGGTAAGGCTGATTTTTGATTCTCTTTAAGATAATAGAGAAGCGCACCAGCTGCGGAAATCGCCAATTTCATGCCTTCAATGCCGAAACCGTCAAGGGTGACTGTGCTGAAGTGTTCCTTGATCCGTTGGTAGGCAATGTCATAGATGAAATGATATCCATCAATGGTCGTAGTGGGAATTTCAGTCGTCAGCATAATGCCCTGGGGCAGGACCAATTCTTTTGTCTCTCTGCGCAGCAGGATTTCGGATAACTGGTTTGGTTCAATCTCCCCGCAGGAGAATTCCCCTGTTGTAATGTCGCAGAGGGCAAGACCGATATGTCCTTCGTCTGGAAGGCAGCTGGCAATGAAGAGATGTTTGTTGCTTTCGAGGAGTGATGGCCTGAGCACTGTCCCTGGTGTGATGACCTCTATTACATCTCGGGCGACAAGTTTTTTTGTCTTGTCCGCTGGTTCAAGTTGTTCGCATATGGCGATTTTTAAACCATTTTTCACAAGTTTGGCAACATAATTTTCGCTTGCCTTCACTGGGATGCCAGCGAGTGGTACGCGTGTTCCCTTGCTGATCGTTTTGGAGGTGAGGGTGATGCCGAGTAAGGTGCTTGCCTTTTTTGCGTCGTCATAGTAGAATTCGTAGAAATCTCCCACACGGAACAAAAGCAATGTATCTTTATACTTATTTTTGATTTGTTGATACTGTTCCAGAAGCGGAGTGAGAAACATAATTAAAATCTTTCAATAATCAAAACGCCCCAAGACTGAATAAGATGCAAATGCCAGATTTTGAACATCGCTATATTGTTGACAACATGGGTAGAATGCGCATAGAATATGGATTAGCAACCACTGTTTTTTGGATTTTTGTTATTATGGATTATGTGGATTTTGTGGTTTAAAGACGCCAATTTTCCTGGTTAGTATCCCTTGACAACGTTGCCTTTTATTCCGGCAGAATCAAGCTTTGCAGCATAGGATCTCGCCTGTTCCACTGTTTCAAACTCACCAACCCAGACACGGTAATAGAGTTTTTCCATTACCGATGCTTCAACAATTCTTCCCGTATGGCCCTTTAGTTTTAATTCTTCCACCTTTCTTTCAGCATTGTCCCTATTCTTGAAAGAACCGACCTGAACAGTATAGCACTCTTTGACGGACTGAGTCTGGGGTATAATATTTCGGGCACGACCCGACCATATCGATTTTGGAAAAGTGCTAATCAACTCCTGCAGCGTTTTGTAGCCCGCATCCTTACTGCCACTTTCAATCTGGGCGATACCTGTCCAGAACAGTATCTCTTCTTTCAGTTCAGAAGTGGGGTAATTCCTTGTTAGTTCATTCAGTGTAATCAATGCATTTTTGTAGTCTTCCCGAGCAATCCTGATTTTGGCAATTTCAAGATAAGCGACATCTGCATAGCGGGATTGGGCATAACCATTTATGATGCGGCGATAATACTGAATAGAAGAGTCGGGATTCGTTGTAAGTCTGGCGAGATAATAAAATATCTCGGCAATGCGGGGATTGCTCTCATCCTTTGCAAGTTCTTCAAAAATTGCTCGCGCTCTGTCAAACTGAAATGCGTTAAACAACTTGATCGCTTCATCCATATTCTGAGCAAGAACTACTGAAGCGATTACAGTTGTGGTGAGTAGGACTCTATTGATCGACAATTTGGGCATAGGAAAGAAAATTTCTTTGTTTTATTATGACATTTGGAACAAACGAAATCATTCTGAGCGAGAAGTCTCTCAATGTCAGCAATGTCTTTCTTGATTGATTTTGTGTCCGCGGAGAGTTTCATCATGCGAACTCTGGGTAGCGACGATCCGGGATAGAGCTCGCTGATCTTTCTGTAGACTTCTTTTGCAAGCTCAATTTCGTTCTTCTTTTCATGGAGATTTGCCAGGGCAAAGCCAACTGAGAAATTTCTGGGGTTTTGCTTGAAGATCTTTTCGTAAAGGGGGATCATCTGTTCAAAGGTTCCGATTTCATAAGCAGTCTTTTCGAGCTCCGGTATGATGAGAAATGCAAAATCAGGATGATTGTCAAGGAGTTTGAGATAATATTCTTTTGCTTTTTTGAGTTCACCAAAGTTCTTGTAGAATTCTGCGGTCATGTAGAGTGCACTCACCGAATCCTGTTTGAACTTCAATGCTTTCTTGAAGAGGTTGGCTGCTTCTTTTGTTCTGTCCCCCTGGTCCTCAGTTGATTCTGAGAGTCTGGCGTTTCCCAGTGAGGCATAATAATAAGCAATGCGCTGGTTGTCAATTGAACCACCACCGTATTCCTCGCAGATTGCGATGCAGTCCTGGTAGTTTTGAAGGTCTTCGTAAATCTTCAGGAGCAAATCACGGGCAATCCGATCCGTTCTATCGATCTTCAATATCTCTCTCAGAAATGAAATCGCTTTATTAGGTCGATTCGACTGCAGATAATCATGTGCCAGACTTAGATAGACTTTTTTCTCTTCATCCTTTTTTAATGTTGGTCTTGCTGTTAGAGACTGATGGACTTTTATTGCTCTTTCAATATCGCCTTTTTTTCGGAATAGATTGCCTAACCTTATATAGCCATCAATCAGATTCGTGTCGATATTCAATGCTTCTTTCAGTTTTTTGATTGCCAGTTCACTATTGTTTTCCAACTCGGCAATCAATGATTCAATATATGGTACATTAGGAGCTATCCTGGACCTGCGCGGTCTGAAATAGAAATAGATAACAAAGGCAATCAGGGCAAAGATTATGACAAAAAGGATGGTCATTTTTCCTCCTCAAAGGGAAGATTGCGGAGTGCGTCGAGTTCTTTTTTGATATTGGTGTTTTCTTTTTTTAGCCTGTTCATTGTATTCCTGAGACTTATCTCATCAGCGAGTGCAAAGACAAGCACAAATACCATGCCTGCTACAAACGAATAGAAGCAAACCATGGAAAGGGCGATGTTTGATAGTTTCTGTCCGAAAATGTCTACATCAACTCTTCTCTCGGCATTGAGTACGATAAAACCTATCATAAAGCCAATGACGACGACCACAAACAGCAAGCCAACAAAACGCATCAAACCTCCTTCAATTTATCGATATTATATGATATGCAATTATTCCTGTTTGTCAAGTCTGATAATCGCTCATTCCTTCATAACCTTCTTCAGAGTTTTCGTAAGGGCGTCTGGTGATACTTTTGTGACAAGTTTGCTCTTGTGAGCGAACGAGATCTTGCCCGTTTCTTCTGAAACCACGATGCAGAATGCGTCTGAGTGTTCGGCGATACCGAGTGCAGCGCGGTGTCTCAAACCAAACTTTCCCCCGAGATCAGGGTTTTCGCTCAAGGGCAAAACACATGAAGCTGCAACAATCTTGTCACCCTGGACTATGCAGGCACCATCGTGCAGGGGATTGTCCGGAAAGAAGATCGTTTGTATCAGAATGGAATTGACCAATGATTCAATGCGGATACCTGTTTCAATCAGGTCGCTGAGATTGTCGTTCTTTTGAATAACAACAATGCCACCGTGGCGTTTTTCTGCAAGTTTTTTAACAGCATCAACAATCTCACTGATTGTGGGGAATGGTTCCACCTTGATAAAGAACCGTAGTGGACGCTGCCTACCAATAAATGCGAGTGCGTTTCTTATCTCCGGTTGAAAAAGAATCACAAAGGCGACAACCCACACTGCCAGAATTGAGTTCATAATCCAGGCAAGGGCGCGAAGATTGAACCAGCGCGCAATAAATGAAACGGCAAAGATTGTGATGATCCCGAAAAGAATGGGTGTTGCTTTTGTCCCTTTTATAAACCTCAGGAATTGATAAATCAGGATTGCGACAATAATTATGTCAATTATGTCGAGGGTATTTAAATTTAGAAATCCGAATAATTTCATCTTACGATCTTGTCAACGATCTGAGCAACTTTCTTAGCCTCGGCAACATCATGAACGCGGATGATTGATGCGCCATTCTCAATCAACAATGCCGCCACACCCAGCGAGCCTTCAAGCCTTTCTTCAGGTGGTAAATTGAAAGGAACACCGATGAATGATTTGCGTGAATGGCCGACCATAATCGGACGGCTTAGTATTCTCAGTTCATTGAGTCTTCTTATTATTTCATAGTTGTCTTCAATTTTCTTTCCGAAACCCAGTCCAGGGTCAATAACAATTCTGTTGTTCTTTATTCCATTAGCAAGTGCAAAATCAATTCGTTCTTCTAAATAAGATAGTATCTCGGACATAAGGTTCTTGTATCGGGGATTTGTCTGCATTGTTTCAGGAGTACCCTGAATATGCATAATGACAACGCAGGCGTCATACTTTGCAATAGTTTTGACGAATTTCTGGTTGAAATCGGAGAATCCGAAGCCTGAGATGTCGTTGATTATCTTTACCCCTTGGTCAAGTGCGTATTTGGCAACCGCTGTTTTATAGGTATCAACAGAAACTGGAATTTTTGTGTTCTTCACAATAGCCGGTAGTACCGGCTTCAATCTCTCAATCTCTTCTTTATCACTGAGCATTTTGGCACCAGGTCGTGTGGATTCAGCACCGAGATCAATGAAATCAGCGCCCTCCTGCTGCATCTGTTCAATGACTTTCCTTATTGCTGAAGCTGTGGCATAACGGCTGCCACTGTAAAAAGAATCTGGACTGAGGTTGATAATACCCATAATATGAGTGCGTGAAAATCGGATTTCATTGGTTGCGATCTTGAGAGTAGGCGTTTCTGCGGACGCAAGTGTTCTTGATAACGACAGTTTGATCGTTTCCATCCATGGTTGTTCACTAAGTCTGCCGATCATTTTTTCAATTTCTCTCAAATTGGCAAAGACCATGACTGCAAATTTCCTTTTTCCCGCGCCAAAATAGGCAGTTGCAGGTATTGCAACATCAGCCCCGCATGTGAGAGCGATTTGTTTTAGGACATTTGCCTGGGCTGCTGACAGATTATGCAATTTGATTATTCGGTAGTGAGCCTTTTTCAAAAATATCTGATGTGCTTCAGGGGCAACTCCAATTTCATTCAGTTCTTTTGTCAGTTGATCAGTACTCAGATTTTGCAGGATTTGCATAATCTATTATACGAGAAATTCTCGTGTTGTCAACAGGCTTGAAACCATTGACAATCATGAGTTTTTGCATATAATGAAGAGGTGACCAAGAAGACACCTTTCCATGATAGACATCTTGAACATAAGGGAAGAATTGTGGAGTTTGCGGGTTTCCTTGTGCCAATACAGTTTGAAGGAATTATCCAAGAGCACGAGACAGTACGTAATGGCGTCGGGGTGTTTGATGTTTCCCATATGGGAGAGATAGAAATTACGGGTTCTGACCGCATTGCTTTTACTAATTATATCACAACAAATGATGCGACCAAGCTTGCACTCAATCAAGTACAGTATTCAGCCATGCTCTATCCTGATGCGGGAATTGTTGATGATCTCTTGGTTTACAATTTGCAGGAACGGGTTTTCCTGGTGGTGAACGCGGCAAATACTGAAAAGGATTACACTTGGATTTTAAAGAATCAGAAATTTAATGTGGATATCAGGAATATCAGTGATGAAATTGGCCAACTTGCAATTCAGGGACCAAAAGCAGAATTGGTTGTGCAAAGACTTGTTGATGTGAATCTTAATGAATTGAAGTATTACTGGGCGATTGAGACGCAGATTAGGGGTATTGATGTGTTGCTTTCTCGCACGGGCTATACTGGTGAGGATGGCTTTGAGATTTATATGAGCGCAGAAGATGGGCTGAAGATCTGGGATGTAGTTTTTGAGGCGGGTAGGGATTTTGGAATTAGACCAATCGGCCTTGGAGCAAGAGATACTCTCCGTTTTGAAATGCGATACTGTTTGTATGGCAATGACATAGACAGCACCACAAACCCGCTTGAGGCAGGTCTTGGTTGGATTGTGAAGTTTGACAAAGGCGATTTTGTGGGTAAAGATGCGCTGCTCAGGATAAAGGAAGCAGGGTTGAAAAGAAAACTTGTGGGATTTGAGACAAAAGGTAAAGGTATTCCAAGGCAACACCAGAAGATTCTCAGTGGAAATCAGGAAGTGGGATTCGTGACCTCTGGTACTTTTTCGCCTTCCCTTAAAAAGGGAATTGGCATGGGTTATGTTGATTTACCATTCAGTGAACCCGGGAATAAGTTGAGTGTCGCGGCTAAGGAACTGATTGAGGTGGAATTGGTAAAAGGTCCTTTCTACAAAAATGCAAGCCACAAGTAAATCCGAAAGATGCGTGATTTTCAGAGCCGGATCAAAGATAGACATGAGTGGCAAGACAATGTGTGTTCATGCATTCTTGAGGTAATACGATGTTAATAGTAAGTGATCAAAAAAGGAGGTCAAATGGCAAATATAATTGAAGGGTTGAAATATACCAGAGATCATGAATGGGTAAAGATCGAAGGCGATACCGCAGTCACTGGTATTTCCGATTATGCCCAATCAGAACTTTCGGATATTGTTATGGTAGAACCACCTAAAGTGGGTACAAAGATAAAAGCCGGTGATGCGGTGGGAACTATTGAGGCAGTAAAGGCAGTAAGTGACCTTTATGCACCTGTCAGTGGCGAAGTTATTGAGGTTAATGAAAAGGTTATTAAAGACCCGGCAATCATCAACCGTGACCCCTACAATGAGGGATGGCTATACAAGGTCAAGATGACTGAACTTGCTGAGGCTGAAAATTTGCTCGGTGTTGAACAGTACAAAGAATTAATAGCAGGGCATTGATGCATTATCTGCCGTTAACACCACAAGATGAACAACAAATACTACAGAGACTCGGTGTTAACTCGTTCTCAGAACTGATTGACCGTATCATCCCTCGTGAAATTCAATTTGGCGGTAAGGTTGGGTTACCCGAGGCAGTTTCCGAAATGGAAGCGAGAAAAATCCTGCAATCAATTGCTGAAGCAAACCTTAATGCAAACGATTTTGTATCATTTCTTGGTGCTGGTGTTTATGACCACTATATTCCAGCAATTGTGGACACAATTGTATCAAGGAGCGAGTTTTATACTGCGTATACGCCATATCAAGCAGAGGTCTCTCAGGGAACACTGCAGAGTATTTTTGAATACCAGAGCGTAATCTGTGAACTGACAAAGATGGAAGTTGCGAATGCCTCTATGTATGATGGAGGTTCGGCGCTTGCTGAAGCATGCCACACGGCTTGTGCAGTGAGTAACAGACACAAGATCATACTTTCTGGATTGATTCATCCTTTTTACCAGAAGGTCGTGCGTACTTATACAAAGGAATGCGGCGTGGAGATTGTGATTGTTCCGCAAAAGAATGGTGTAACAGACATTGAAAATCTTGCAGGACTTGTTGATGAAGATACTGCCTGTGTTGCTGTCCAGCATCCAAATTTTCTGGGGAATCTGGAGAGTCCAAAGGAAATTGGTGAGATTGTCCACAAAAAAGGTGCGCTGTTTATCTCAGTTTTTGATCCAATCTCCCTGGGAATTGTTGCGCCACCAGGTGAGTATAATGCTGACATTGCTGTTGGTGAAGGTCAGGGAATGGGTATTGCCCAGGGATTTGGAGGGCCACTGCTGGGAATTTTTGCCACAAAAATGGAATATGTTAGATATATGCCGGGCAGGGTTGTTGGTGAAACTGTTGATGTTGAAGGAAAGAGGGGCTTTGTCCTGACATTGCAGGCCCGTGAGCAACATATCAGAAGAGAAAAGGCGACATCAAATATATGTACAAATGAAGCATTATGTGCCTTGAGTTCATTAGTATACCTCTGTACACTTGGAAAACAAGGGATTGTTGAAGTAGCAAATCAGTGTTTTTCAAAGAGCCATTATCTTTATAACCGATTAAGTGAAACACGGTGCTTTAAACCATTGTATGATGTTGAATTCTTTAGGGAATTCGTTGTTGAGACACCAATTCCAGCGAAGGAAATTGTGGACATCATGCTAAAGCATAAAATCTTCGCAGGAGTTCCACTTTCAATCTTTGATAACAGTTTTATGAACCAGCTGTTGATTGCTGTTACGGAAAAGAGAACAAAACAGGAAATTGATACCTTTGTAGACCTACTCCAGAATATTTGTTAATACCATATTAAAGCCTTTTTATTGCCGAAAAAGATGCTCCATTTGGTTTGGGTATTGAAAATTATTTTATGCTGGGTAGAATAAATCAATGAAACTACTTTTCATTGGAGATATCATAGGCGAATCAGGTAGAAAAAAAATAGTTCAACATCTTCCAGAGATAATAGCAAAAGAAAGAATTTTCTTTGTTATTGCCCAGGGTGAAAATCTTGCTGGTGGTATCGGCATTACTGAAAAAACTGCGAAAGAAATACTCAAAGCAGGTGTGGATTGTATCACAACAGGTAATCATGTATGGAAATACAAAGAGATATATACATATCTTAAATCTGAAAAACGAGTTCTTAGACCTGCGAATTTTCCCGATGGGGTTCCAGGGAGAGGACATTATGTTTATGAAAAGGAGGGTATCAAGGTTGGTGTTATCAATCTTATGGGTAGAGTCTTTATGAATACCCTTGATGATCCTTTTCGTGCAGGAATGAAAATCATTAAACAAATCAAAAATGAAACAAATAATATTTTTATTGATTTTCATGCAGAAGCCACTGCAGAAAAGGAGGCACTTGCCCACTACCTCGCAGAACATGTGACCGGCTTTATTGGTACGCATACGCATGTTCAGACCTCTGACCAAAGAATCATTGAAGGACATTGCGCTTACATTACTGATGCAGGAATGGTTGGCTCATTAGATTCAATAATTGGTGTTAGAAAGAAAGAGGTTATTGAACATTTTCTTTATCAAATACCACGCAGGTTCAAGCCGGCAAAGGACAATATCATCAGCAATTCTGTTATTATTGAATTCGATGTCAAAAAAGGCAAAGCAATATCAATTGCAAGGTATAGTTTTTGAACCATTCAGGATGTGGAAGAGTTCTATTAAATTCTATCAGTTATCTTTTTGTGCAATATTCATTTGTAATGGCTGAATTTTGTTTCTATATTCCGAGACTTAAGTCTAAATTATTGGCATGAATTTTGCATTATAAATAAGACGGATGATAGAAAAAAGGAGGTCAAAATGAAAAGGGTTTTGATTATTTTGCTATCACTTTTTGCTGTCTCATTTGCCGGAAGGTTAGGCATTGGTATCAGTGGCGGTAGTGAGTATACCGGGGATTACACCCTGCAGAATTATGGCCAATTAAGACACATGTTCTATGGTGGTGAATTCCACATTTCTGCTGAGGCATTGCCCTTCATGTTCATTGAGCCGGTTGGTCTGATTTTCAATGATGCGCGGATTAATGCCTCGGTGCCCGGGGTCGGCTTGCGTATCAATATCGCGCCAAGACTTGGAAAATTCTTTCTGGCACCTTTTTTTGGCGTAGAGGGTGATATTCTCTTTTACAATTCGCAAATGGACTTTAATAGTGCAATATCTGCCGGAAGATTGAGAGATTATTTTGAGGGTTCATCACCAAGAACACTTGGGTCTGGATATGGTGGGTTGTCAATATACTTTGGAAAGGCAATGTCCTTTGATTGTCAGTACAGATACATCAGTTTTGATAGAAACATTGGCGTGGAAACGGCATGGGCAGGTTTAACATTCTACATTAACTGGTGAGGATAAGAATTCTAAAACGACGGCTCTATCTATTTTGATCAAAATAAAATCTTACCCGGTCAGATTAGATAATAACAGATTGTTCTTTCAGAACAGAACGACGCTGTAGGGCGATGCTTTAGAGATTGTACTGTGATTCAACCTTTCATAAAATTGTAGCGGTTTGATTTATCAAACATCATCAGATTCGTCCGGCTAAAGCCGGATTCTACAACTACAACAGTTAATTTTTGATTTGGAATTTGTTTGGGATTTGGTGCTTGGAAATCGGGATTTTATTCTGCAGGCCCGAGGGCACAACTTCAATTAGCCCCTTGACAATGGTTTAATCAAGATTATAATGTACCATCAATGAAGTTAGATAAGGATACACTATACTTAAGTCTGAAAGGAGGTGATGATATAAAAACTATCAAAAAAATGAGTACGGAAAAATGGTGTAGCGAAAGGAGTGAAAAATGAGTAAAATATTATGTTCAATGATACTCTTTGGTTTTGTTGCAGGTTTGAGTGCGAGGGCATTAATTGACCCGCAGATTGAAGAGATTGCAGCAATTGCAAGTGCTGAACAACAGATTGAGGTTATGTTTGTTCTCAATGAACAATCTGACGAAGATTATCTGCGTAATCTTGTTGCGGATTTACCCCGTCGTGAACAGCGTTATCCGGTCGTTAATTATTTGAAAGAGCTTTCTGCACGAACCCAGGTCCCGCTGATTGAATTTCTAAATACACAGGTGAGTGCGAACAAGGTATCTGAGATAGGGTCCTTCTGGATCATCAATGCTGTTTATTGCAGGGCAACAACCGAGGTCATATATGAAGTCGCTGACCGTCCTGAAATTGCCATGGTCACTTATCCTTGCATTACGTCTGAAAACATCTTATTGACCCATGGTAAACCCGTGCCTGCGGACGATATAAGGACAGTGGAATGGAATATTAGAAAGATTGCTGCTGATTCCTGCTGGACACTGGGATATAAAGGGCAGGGTGTAATAGTGGGGATTATTGATACCGGTGTGAATTATAATCACCTTGATTTAAGAGATCACATGTGGACAGATTCCAACTATCCAAATCATGGGTGGAATTTTGAGGCTAACAACAATAATCCGATGGATAATAATGGTCATGGAACACATTGCGCAGGAACCATTGCCTCTAATGGCACAGCAGGTGATTCCTGTGGTGTTGCCCCGAGCTGTTCAATAATGGCAATCCGGGTAAAAACTTCTATTAATTATCCAATGCCTGATACCATTGCAGAGAAGAATGTTCTTGATGCAATGCAGTTTGTGATTTCGCCGCCACTTTCACCCACGCATGGAGCAGATGTTGTTTCTATGTCCTTAGGTTGGTATGTTGCCTGGACACCAAGAAGGAGTGTATGGCGCAAGAGTGTTACCAATGTTGCTCTTGCAGGCATACCGTACTTCATTGCTGCGGGCAATGAACGGGGATCTTCAGGCAGTTATTGCCCTGTTCCATATAATCTGCGTTGCCCTGGTGATGTACCACCGCCATGGCATCACCCATCAGAGGTTCAGGGAAGACTTGCGGGTGCTATCTCGATTGCTGCCACAGATAATGCGGATGTTCTTGCAAGTTTCTCTTCTTGTGGCCCATCTTGCTGGGAAAATGCACCATGGTATTGGGATTATCCATTTAGACCTGGATCAGGGATCTTGAAACCAGATATGGCTGCACCGGGCGTTAGTATTACTTCCTGTGCCTATAATAATAATTCAGGTTATATCAGCGGCTATAGCGGTACTTCAATGGCAACTCCACACTGTGCAGGACTTGCTGCGCTCTTGCTTTCAAAGAATCCCAATCTCACGGTTGCCCAGATTGACAGCATAATGCAGTTTACTGCCCTTGATCTGGGAACCGCTGGTAAAGATACAATGTATGGTGCTGGTAGAATCCGTGCGAAACTGGCAATAGATAATACACCTGCCAGTGGTTCATTACCAGATTTGCGTCTTGCTGAATTCGGCACAGTCGTGCTTGACCCAACCCCTGGTGGTACAAATAATGGATTCTTTGAACCATCAGAGACCATAACCCTGGTGGATACAATCATCAATCTTGGCACCGCGACTGCGACCGGTGTGACCGGCAAATTGAGAACGACCAATTCCCATATCACGATTCTTGATTCAACTGCTACATTTGGCAACATTAATGTCAAGGCAAAAGGCAATAATGGTGGTGACCCATTTGTGCTCAGGGCAGATACCCTTATTCAGCTTGGAACGCTTGTGCCGTTTGAACTTGAACTCAGTGCTGGTACCTACACAAGAAAGGTTTACTATCAATTAAGAATGGGTAGTGTGTGTGGTCCTGATAGTGCTGGCTATTTCATTCTTGATAATACTGACAATCTCTATACTGAGGCGCCAGTGTATAGCTGGATTGAGATTAATCCAAATTACGGTGGTTCAGGTACTTCAATTGGAGCCGGTGGTCCAATGATAACCCGCAGGATCCGATCGCCGTTTGTGATAAGGCACTATGCAAAACGGCTTGGTAGTGCAACCACTGACAGTATTTCTGTTTGCACAAACGGCTGGATCTCATTTGGCAGACAGACAATCACTGTTCGACATAACAGTATTCTACCAAAAATATATGATTATGGTAGTCAAACATCTGCTCCCAGCATGGTTGCCGCATTCTGGGATACACTGAATACCGGTGCTACTGGAAGCACCTGGTGGTATTACAATGATGCAACGAATCACCGATTCATAATCCAGTATGATTCGGTAACAGGTTCAGCAAACAACAGATTGACCTTCCAGATTATTATCTATGATACAACACTTGCCGGACCTGGTGGCAGAAATGATATTGTTATTCAGTATAAGCGAGTTACTGAGCCAACAACCAGCTGCACAATCGGTCAGCAGGATTCTTTGAAGAAATACGGCATGTCCTATCTCTTCAATAAGATGTATGATACAGGTGCCGCAACACTGACCAGTGGCAGGGCAATTAAGTTTACCACAAAGCAACCAAGGATGATTAATTGGGTTGGTGCCAGCGAGTTTTCTAATTATGTTGAGCCCGGAGCAGAACGCATAAGTCTTGCACCTAATCCGGCTCATAACTCAGTGAATATCTTCTACACTGTGGAGAAAAAATCAAGGGTTTCGCTTGACATCTATAATGTCGCGGGCCAGCATGTGCGAAATCTTGTGAATGAGACAAAGACACCCGGAACATATACGGTTAAATGGAATGCCCTGGATGACTTTGGTCGTGAATTGCCTTCAGGCGTCTACTTCTACAATCTGCAGATTGAAGACAGTAGTTACAACGCGCGCGGGATTATCTTGAAATAGCAGAAAGATGGGGATGGGCATTTGCCCATCCCCATAAAAAAAGGAGAAAAATGAAGACAATCGCACTCTGTTTGTGTGTCGCAGCCATTTTGTCTGCGTCCACCAAAATGGAGGTTTTGCTATACTACACAGATCCTGATCAATTGTTTAAGAAAATGGGCGAATTTTTTGGTGAACTTGATATCTGCACTGTGAAAGAAGCAGGAAATGGTGAATATTATATTGTTTTGAACACCACAAAAGAACAATACGAAAAACTGAAAACATTTGGCTTTAGAACAGAAGTTACTTATGAAGATATCGCAGAGAAATTCTGGGAAATGGTGGGAACCCGCGATTCCCAGATCCTTCGTGATTTCGGATATTTCTACACCTACTGGGAAATGCGGGATACACTTCAGACTCTGGCAAATTCATTTCCGAATATTACACATTTCTACAGTGCAGGAACGAGTTATCAGAACTTGAATCTATATGTCTTTAAGATTTCTGATAACCCAACAATAGAAGAACGTGAACCAGCAGTGTGCTTTAATGGTGCAACTCATGCCCGTGAACCAATGGGCACGACACTCTGTATTGATTACATCAAGTATCTGTTAACCAACTATGGCACTGACTCACTTGTAACCTGGTTTGTGAACAACCGCGAAATCTGTTTTATACCCGTGATGAATCCTGATGGCTATCGTTATAATTCTGATTCTGGTGGTGCGACTTCAAATATTCGCAAGAACCGACACTTTTATTCAGGGCAGAGTTCCCTAACAGCAGGGGTTGACTTGAACAGGAACTACGGCTACAAGTGGGGCTTTGATAATTATGGTTCAAGTCCAACAGTTACTTCAGAGACCTATCGTGGACCTTCAAGGTTTTCTGAACTTGAAACACAGATTGCACGGGATGTGTTCCTGCCCAAGAAGATAAGAACTCAGATTGATTACCATTCTTATGGCGCATACAATCTTTGTGTATGGGGTTATTCGGGGAGTTATGAGCCAATACCGGATTCAGTTACCCAGTGGGAGATCCTTGATTCAATGCGGGCAAAGAATGGTTATACTGCTGCGCGCACCGGACCCATTTATCGTGTGCTTTATGCAGCAAATGGTGGAAGTATTGAATGGGAAGTAAAAGATACACTTCATAATGGTGTGCAGAAGTTTATGACCTATGCCTATTCTATTGAGACAAATCAAACTGATTTCTGGCAGGGCTATAACAATTACACAGTGATTCAAAACAACATAAACCAGTGTCGTCCTGTGAATATCTATTTTACCAAGATCGCAGGAGTATTTTTTGACAATCTTCAGGCAACAGTTGCGGATACAACACTGGGCAATAGCACAGGACAGCTTGACCCTAACGAGACTTCCCATTTATGGATGAGTATAAGAAACCGTGCAATCCATCCGCTCGATTCTGCCTGCAATATAAGTGCAATGCTTGTTTCACTTGATACCCAGATTGTGGTATTGAGTGGTAGTGCTACATTTCCGAAGATATATCGCAAGAGCACAGGCAATAATAGTGCCTCAAGATTTGTTGTTCGTTGCAGTCCTAATGCTACTCCTGGTGCTGTAAAACAATTGAAACTTATTCTCACATTCAAGGACGATACCTGCACAATCACCCAGGGTCTACAATTCTCACTGACCATCGGTAACAATCCAGTTGGTGTTGAAGAAGAGGTTTCAGTTGAAGTAATGCAGTTACCACTAATCTCGGTATGCAGTCCGGCTAAGGGACAGGTTCAATTCGGATTTTCAAGAGCGTTAGAACAGGGTTCTATGTTAATGTTGTATGATGCAGCAGGCAGGTTGATAAGGAAATTCAGTGATTTTGCACAGCGGGTCATCTGGGATGGCACGACTGAATCAAGGGCAAAGGCAGAATCAGGTGTCTATTTCTATATATATCAGGACAAAACAGGTGTTCAAAAGACTGGCAAATTCGTTCTGATTAATGAATAGGTGAATTGAGGTAGTAAAGGCAAGACAAACGAATAGCGATAATTCTTAATAAAGAACTCTATTGTACCACAAAATTATTTCTTGTCGTTCTTGTGCAGAAGTCTTGATAAATAGGTTGGTTGAATCTTAAGAATTTTGCTTGCTTTTCTCTGGTTGCCACCGTATTTCTTGATTGTTTCCTTGATGTATTTCATTTTGAATTCTTCAACAGCTTCTTTCAAGCTCTTGTCATAGGTGAGCGGCAGGTCAAGCGGTGCTGACGGAAGCATAAGTGCTTCAGGTTTGACTGTGTCACTGCCTGTCAAAACCACTGCCCTTTCAACAACATTCTGCAGTTCGCGGACATTACCGGGCCAGGGGTAATTCATTAATTTCTCGGTCACTTCGTCCGAGAATTTTCTTATATCTTTGTTCATTTGTTTTGCATAGAAACTCAGGAAATGTTCAGCAAGGATTACAATATCATCCTTGCGGTCGCGCAACGGCGGCACATAAATAGGAAAGACATTGAGTCGATAAAACAAGTCTTCACGAAACAGTTTTTGCCTGATTTTTTCTTCAAGATTCTGATTTGTCGCAGCAATCACGCGCACATCAACCTTTATTGTTTTTGTGCCACCGAGTCGTTCAAACTCCCTTTCCTGCAATACCCGTAAAAGTTTACTCTGGGTTTCAGGCAGCAAATCGCCGATTTCGTCAAGGAATATAGTTCCCATATTTGCAAGTTCAAATCTACCTTTATGCTGGGTTAATGCGCCAGTAAATGCTCCTTTTTCATAGCCGAACAGTTCGCTTTCAAGCAGGGTCGCAGGAATTGCTGCACAACTTACTGCAATGAATGGTTTGTCCCTTCTTGCGCTTAAGCGGTGTATGTATCGTGCAATCAGTTCTTTCCCAGTACCGTTTTCACCGAGAATCAGGACCGAGGCATTGCTCTGTGCAACTTTCTCGGCAAGTGCCAGGACATTTTTGAACTGCTCGCTATGACTGATTATGGCATACCTTGAGTCTATTTCATCTTTGAGCAGTTCCTTGTATTCGTGTATTTTCATGTGGGATTGGGCGTTTTGAATAACCTGAGCAGCCTGATAGGCAATCAACAATACCAGGTCTTTGTCTTCTTCAGTCCACGCTTGTTCATTCTTCTTGTTCAAGATTTCAATGACGCCAATAGTCTTGCCTGAGATTATCAGCGGTGCAGCAATTATGGAACGGGTAACAAAACCAGTGGATTTGTCGATTCTTGGATAAAAATCCTTGTTTTTTGCAGTATCATTGACAATCTTTGGTTTACCATCACGCACGCAGGCGCCAGCAATTCCTTTGTCAAGGGGAACAGTCAGATTTTTGAGTCGCTCTGATACTTCGCCAGTTACACTTGCAAAATAAAGTTCGTTTGTTGATTCATCGAGCAGCAATAGTGAGCTTGCTTCAGCCTTAAGCAAATTCTTGGCGCTTTCAATAATTATATCAAGGATCTTTGATAGCTCAAGTGTTGAGCTCAATGAACTAGCCATTTCAAAAAGTATTTCCAGTTGTTCTCTGCCGACCTTTCGGATGATGCTTTCCATAGTTTATTATAACTCAAAAAACAACCCCGTCAAGAATATTTTGTCGGTTATGTTCTTGACATATAGTTGAATTTATGTATAGTTAGCATATGAAAAGGTTGATGTTATTGGTTTTGGTAATCTTCCTGAGTTGTAACAAACTTCCTCTGGGTGAAGAAGAACTTCAGAACCGAGGTGATTTTGAATCAATAATCATTGGCTTAGAGTATCACAATTCATTTACCGAATCAAAGGCGATCCCACTTGGTACTTCACAGAACATTATTCTTGGAAAGAACAGCAAATATGAATCGCGTATTATTTTGGGTTTTTCCTTTCCTGATACCGCATATCAGGGTCTTGATCAGATAAAGATGACTTTCTACAACAACAAGGAGTTTAACAATGATACACTCCGTTTCAGTGTGCATGTCCTGACGAGTGAATTCTCTGAAGTGGGTGCTACCTGGCACAAAAAAGATAGCCTTGAGTTATGGACTGAACCCGGCGGTGATTTTGAAACTGATTCCCTGAGAATGGGACAGACCAGGGGTGATTCCTGCGTTATTCTCTTCAATTATGTTGACCTGGACAAGATCAGAAACGGTAAAGGTGTGATTCTGGTACCAGCGGATACGGGTTTTTGCACATTTTCGGCACGAGAGTCAGGCAGACCTGTTGTATTTCATCTAATAAAAAATGGTAATGTAACTGCAATTCCGATAAGGGCAGATTGCCACATTGTCAAGATTGACACCTTTCCCAATTACTGGGAAAACTGGCTGGGTAGTGGCATTGCCTTCAGAAATTATGTGAAGTTCGTTTATGATACATTACTCAATAACAGTAGGGCAGTTTACGCTGAACTAAAATTCAAAGCAGAGAGTCATTACGGACTCCATGATTCAATAGAAATAGGTGTCAAGGGTCTGGTAAGACCAGTTTCAGGATTTGATACCGAGACTGGGCCGCTGATCGCCTTGAAAAAATTTGCTATTACCGATACAATATTCACACTTGATATTGTTCAGTATGTCCAGCACATTATTGATTATCCTGATTCAAATTTCGGGATGTTTATCTATCTCTCGCCAGAAAACTATGACATTACAAATCTTGAGCTCGTTTCTGGTTCTCATCTATTAGAGGTTGGATATATCAGACCACCAGAGGAAAGATAAGCTATGGGAATATTGTTGTTAATATGCTTTAGCGCCTCAGTTTTTTCCATTGAAGATTCAGGGCAGGAAAAGAATTTGTTCAAGAATCCGTTTCTCGGTAAACTTGATTATGGTAGGATTGAGTTTGCAGTGAAACCCGAATTCACACTAATGAATAGCAACAGTAATTTCCGCGGTCTTTATTGGACAAATCCCTTTTGTCTGAATATGAAGATTCCAGTCCACAAGGGTTTGATTTTTTCTTTTGGAAATCTGGAACGTTTTGATCAGTCTTTTGATATTTACAGTAAAAGAGAAATGCTTGCAATCTATGCCCAGGGTCGCGGAGGGGTGGAAGAGATATACCTGCAACTGAATCAAAGCTCTAACCTTGCTGAAGTATTTTTCCGTGGTTCCTATTTGTATGGTAGTTCAAGGGAGATCTGGGAATACACCATGGGCGACTATTCAATAGCCGATACATTCTATTATAAGAACAAGGGCAGGGTATTCTGTGTTGGTCTTAAGATATTAATCGTTTCGTTTTACTATGAAGGTCTGGGCAGATTGCTGACTGAGAAGCCAAGTAGTGATACAACTTATGACTTACCCCAGATTCTTGGTTTGGGGGTTGATTATCATTTGAAGGATTGGAAACTTGGTCTGTTATTTGAACATTCATTTATTGAAGGCGGCGGTATAAACCGATTCAAGGGATTGGCGGAAAGAGGAAATTTCGGTTTTACATACGCATACAACCCCTGGTATTCAAGCGGTATCCAGGAGCATGTGTTTGGTATTTCAGTGCGGACATACCTGAAAAACTATGCAAAAATATCTTTTGTTCCTGATATCGGGATAAGAACAAAAGGTTCTTTGAGGGAATTTGTATTTAGTCCGGTTTTACAACTGACACTTGAGGAGATTTTTGCCCGACGAAAAAAATAGGTATGAAACCTAAAGTCTTGCTTCTTGATGACGAGGAGAGTCTCATAAAATGGCTTTCATACGCTCTGCAGGAAAACGGCTATGAGGTATTTGCAACGACCGAACCAAAAATAGCATTATCTCAAATAAAAGCAGAAAAATTTGATTGTGTGATCAGTGATATAAGAATGCCGGGTATGGATGGTTTCCAGTTCTTGAAACAGGTACGGGCTATTTATCCGCGACTGCCAGTGATTTTTATTACTGCCTATGGTTCAATTGAATCAGTAATAAGTGCTTTGAGGGATAGAGCAAGTGATTATATAATGAAACCATTTGGTATTGATGAGATCCTGAACCGACTCAAGGCAAACCTCAAAAAAGAACTGGAAAGACCGGCACAAATTCTCGGCGAGAGTAAGGTTATGCAGAACATTATGAACCTTGTGGACAGAATTGCCCCAACTGATACCACTGTCCTGATACTGGGTGAGTCCGGGACAGGAAAGGAATTGATAGCTCGGGAAATTCACCACCGGTCAAAAAGATTAAATAACAGTTTTGTCACCATCTCCTGCGCAGCGCTTCCTGAGACCTTGCTTGAGAGTGAGCTTTTTGGCTACAAGAAAGGGGCTTTTACTGGTGCGAATACTGACAAAGACGGTCTTTTTCTCGCCGCAGACAAGGGAAGTTTTTTCCTTGATGAAATTGGCGATGCGCCGGGTTCAATTCAGATGAAAATATTGAGACTGCTTGAGGAAAGGGAAATAGTGCCGCTTGGTTCAACAAAACCGATAAAGGTTGATGTCCGTTTGATCGCGGCAACAAACAAAGACCTTTACGAGGAAGTGAAACAGGGGAGGTTCAGAGAAGACCTGTATTATCGTTTGAATGTGATACCGATCACATTGCCACCGTTGAGACAAAGAAAAGAAGATATTTCTCTGCTCGCAGAGACTTTTTTGAAAAATGTCTGTGAAAAAGAGAATCTTGGTGACAAGAGGTTATTGAAAAGCGCAATCAATGTATTAGAGAAATACCATTGGCCCGGAAATGTGCGTGAACTGAAACACATCATAGAACGGGCAGCGGTTCTTGCTGAAACTTACTATATCAAACCTGAGCACATTGGATTGTCCGTAGAAGGGGGTAAGACTCTCAGGCAGATAGAATACGAAGAGATAAAGAGAGTGTTGAAACAATGCAGTGGCAATATTAGCAAGGCAGCAAAGTTGTTAGGCATAGATCGTAAGACTTTGTACAACCGTCTCCAGAAGAAAAAATAGTCTGCGGTTAATATGAGACTTAAGTGTAGAGATTTTCCACAGTGATAGCTAATTTCCACACTGCCGAGGCAGAAAATATCCGAAAAATCGGGAGTTTCTTAGATTGAGCTGGCACGATTTTTGCATATAAACATAACAGATGGTCTTTGACAATCCTATTGACAATTTCAGAAATATGCGTATAATATCTACGATTGGGAATTGTCAATAAAAATTCAGAAAAAGGGCTTTCTGATTGGCGACTGTCACGATTGATGGCGAATGTCGCGAATTCTAATTTCCTGATCTCTGATACTCTGATGTCCTGATCCCCTGAGCCGTGTGCCAAAGCCCGATATTTTGAAGCGGGTTGCTTGTGCAACCATTCTTTATGCAGGCACACATTGAGTAGATTAAACATTGCGGATTTCCGCCGCCAGATTCCCTTGTCCATTGTGGTAGAGGGAAAGCGTGAAGGTGTGAATCCGCCTGTTCTGCAAAGCAGAAAAACAGGAGGTATATCATGAAAAAGGGTTTTACCCTGATTGAGCTGATGGTCGTGGTGGTGATCATCGGCATCCTGGCTGCTATTGCTATTCCTAATTTTATCGCAATGCAGGAGAGAGCAAAGCAGTCTTCGGTCAAAGGCAATATGCATACAACCCAGCTTTGTATTGAGGCATATGCTGTGGACTTCAATGGTGCTTACCCAACTGATGTCAATACTGCTGGAGAGGGTTTTGGTTACTATTTCCCAGGTGGTGATGAGGATCTCCAGACTGCGCTTGGACAGTTGCCAAATAATCCATATACTGGTGCACCAATGGCAATTGCTGACTTTCAGATATTTAATTATGCTAATCCCGGAGATAATAGTGACCAGGCAATCGGTGGAGCAAACGATGTTAACCTAGGTAACGCTGGATTAATTAGATACGGTACCTTTTCAACAGCTGGTGCCTGGCCATGGACTGAATGGGGTGTTGTTGGTTCAAGAAAAGATTTCTTGACCATAAGAGGTGGAAATTCTATCTTGGTTTTGCATAACTAATCCATTCCAGTGAATAAAAGCCGGGGACCTTGTAGAGATTATTTTGCTCCAAGGTCCCCATGTCTTTTTGGAAGTGAAAATAATAGAGATTCAGGGGCTCAGAAAAAAGTACAGCACAGGATTCTGGCAGAAAAGCATCAATGCTCTGAATGGTATTGACCTATCAATTGATAAAGGAGAAATCTTTGGTTTTTTGGGACCCAATGGTGCAGGCAAGACAACAACCATAAAAATTCTTAATGGTTTGTTGTATCCTGATTCGGGATATGTGCGGATGTTTGATTCAAGACTGCCGGATATTTTAGTAATGAAAAGCGTGGGGTATCTTCCTGAACACCCATCTTTTTATTCCCATCTTACAGCGTATGAATTGTTAGATTTTTTTGGTCACCTGTTTTCCCTACCTGCGGAAGTGCGAGTGAAAAGAGTTGATTCATTACTTGAACTTGTTGGATTAGCACAATTCAAGAATCATAGAATTGCAAAATACTCAAAAGGCATGGTACAAAGACTGGGTATTGCCCAGGCTTTGATAAATGACCCGCATTTACTGATATTTGACGAACCCATGGAAGGCCTTGATCCTGTTGGTAGAAAGGAAGTCAAAAACATAATGCTTGAGCTCAAGAAACAGGGCAGGACTATTTTCTTTTCCACCCATATTCTTCCTGATGTGGAAGTGGTGTGCGATAGGATAGGTATTATTATTTCTGGCAGAATTGTAAAGCAGGGCAATATTGATGAACTTTTGCAATGCAGTATTTCATCATATACCTTGATTATTTCCGGGTTAAACGACGAGATAATAGCTCAAATGAAAAAACCGACTTGCATCACCAAACTTAATAATCAAATCCGCCTTGTTTTTGCTGATATTGAAGATTGTAATCAAGCAATAAGAATGACACTGGAAAATGGCGGTAAAGTGGTAAGTCTTGTACCAGAAGTAAAGAGTCTTGAGGATTATTTTATGGATATAGTAGCACAAGACCGATGAAGATATTTGCCATTGCTCAAAATACAATGCGCGAAGTCCTGAGGGACAAAGTACTTTATGCAATTCTCGGTTTGGGCATGATTGCGATCCTGAGCATAAAGCTCATTGCACCACTTGCCGTTGGTGAAGAAGTGCGGCTAATCAGGGATTTTGGTCTTTCAGTGATTTCCATTATTGGGATTCTTATTACCATTTTTATTAGCACCCGCATGGTTTATGATGAAATCCAGAAAAAGACGATTTATACAATCATTCCTAAATCATTGCGGAGATGGGAGTTCGTTGTTGGTAAATACTCTGGTGTTATTATGGCAATTCTCATAGTTACGCTAACAATGAGTTTTGTTTTTGTTATTTATATGCTTATTCTAAGGGTGCCAGTTACGACAAATATTTTCTTGGCAATTCTTATTCAGTTTTTGGAATTGCTTGTTGTATCAGCGGTAGCAATTTTGTTTTCCACATTTACTAGTCCAATTGGCAGTGGCATTTTTACTATCGCAATTTACATTATCGGTCATTTTACCAGCGATATATTGATACTTGGTGAATTGACAAAGTCGGTAATATTAAAGAATGTAAGTTCCTTCATGTATTATGTTCTGCCGAATCTTTCATATTTCAATGTCCGGTCTGAGGTAGTGCACAATCTTTCTATTGATTTGCATCGTGCATTATTTTCAATTGGGTATGGTCTAATGTATAGTATTATTCTCCTTTCCCTCGGAATATTGTTATTTGAGAAGAAGGATCTCTGAATGGTAAAAAGAACAGTTCCTTTGCGCATTGTCATCGGTTTGATTCTTGTCATTGGTTGTATTGCCATGTATAATATTGAAGTCTGGCACGATTATTATTTCCCCCCGCGTAAGGAAATTATTGATGAAATGGCGTATTTCCCTTCAGGAAGATTTTTAAGAATTGTTGTCTGCGATTTTGATATATTGTTTTCAAACCTTGTCTGGCTCCGGGCAATTCAATATTATGGTCATCATGCTCTCACTGATTATAATTATCCATGGCTTTATCATATTTTTGATATTCTCACTCAATTGGATCCACTGTTCATGAATGGCTATCGCTTTGGCGGTGTTTTGATCTCTGAAGATGGGGGGCAACCTGTAGAAGCAATCAAGCTGCTCAAACGGGCAATCAGCTACCGTCCGCAAAGTTGGGAACCGCTATTTGATATTGGATTTATCTATTATGTAATCATAAAAGACTACAATAAAGCAGGCAGGTATTTTAGATTAGCAGCAATCAACGAAGAGCTGGGAGGAAGGTCTATTCGTTTTGCGGCTCAGGCATTGAGAAAGGCAAAGAAATACAAATTTGCTAAAGATTTATGGCATCAGGTGCTGTTAACCGCAAGGACAGAAAAACGAAAAGAGACTGCTCTGCGGTCAATGCGCTACATCCAGATAGAGGAGGATATTGATACATTACAGCAACTTGTGCGCGCATATAAAGGCAAATATGGTCGTTCTCTACCCAACTTATCAGAACTCAAAAAAATCGACTTGATAAAAGAGATTCCAGTTGAGCCTTTCAATGGTAGATATCTTATCAGCGACAGTGATGTGGTCACAAGCACAACACTACTATTTGATGAATTGGAATTGAAAGTCAGATTTTTGAACCAGCGTATAAATGCCTATAAAATAGCAAAAGGTAGGGCACCGGATGATCTGACAGACTTGGTAAAGGATGGTTTTTTGAAGGCAATACCTCCTAATCCCTTTGGTGATGAATATGTGTATGATAAGATCAAAGGAGAGGTTCTATTATATACTGTGCAGGGTCGGCATAAATGAGAAAAGGGAGAATACATGAAAAATGGGTTTACCTTAATTGAATTGATGGTTGTTGTAACAATTATTGGAATACTGGCAGCAATTGCAATTCCAAATTATGTCATTATGCGAGAAAAGGCTCATCAGGCAGCGACGAAGTCAAACATGCAGGCAACAGCCGTATGCATTCATGCTTTTGCTGTGGATTTCAATGGTGTGTATCCATCAGATCTTAACACCCCCGGACAGGGGTTCGGCTATTATTTCCCCGGGGGTGATGAGGATAAACAATCGCAACTTGGGAGACTGCCGACTAATTCGTATACTGGTATTGAGATGCAGGTTGGCGAATTCATCATTTTTGATTACAACAATTCTGGTGAGAATGCAAACTGTAATATACCTGGACCAAATTACCTGGATTTAACTGGTCCGGGTTATCTTGGTTATGGGAGATGGTCAGGTAATAATAGCTTTCCGTGGTTTGAATTTGGTTTGATTGGTTCTGCAAAGAATCATATGTCTATGAAATCTCAAGGTAACCGTGTCCTGGTTTTTCACAATTGAATCAATCATGCAAGTGATCTGTCCTCCAAATGGTTAAAGAGTTTGCTTGATTTTTTTCGGTTTTTCGTTATTATCTGGCATTTGTATTAAGAGAATTGGAACCATTTTGTTGCTATACCGTGAAACCTATTGACGTTAGGTTAGGGTTATAGTTCTTCAGTTATAATATGTAATCAAAGGCGTAACTCATACTGGCGTATTGACACAATGCAAAATATTTGTATGATATTTCAATGACCATTGCGGAGGCAAAGAAAGAGATTGAGAAACTCAGGAAAGAGATAAACTACCATAACTATTGTTATTATGTGCTTAATCAGCCAGTGATTTCTGACTATGAATACGATAAATTATACCAGCGATTAGTGGAATTAGAAAAGAACTTCCCTGATCTCGTTACTCCGGATTCACCGACTCAGCGAATTGGTGGAGAACCTTTGAAGGAATTCAAAACTGTTGAACACAAAATCCCTATGCTCAGTCTTGATAACACTTATTCTGAGGATGAATTACTTGAATTTGAAAAAAGGGTAAAAAAGGGTCTTGGAAAGACTGTTAAATATGAGGTGACACTGAAGATTGATGGCGTGGCGGTCAGTTTGCATTATAAAGATGGAAAATTATCACTTGGAGCAACAAGGGGTGATGGTATCCACGGTGATGACATTACGCAGAATATCAGGACAATAAAGGCTGTCCCGCTGCAATTATTGACCGATGATGAGGAATTAAGGAATATTGAAGTCAGGGGAGAGGTCTACCTTTCCAAAAAAATGTTTGAGAGAATAAATCGAGAGCGGGAAGAGAGATTAGAAACAGTCTTTGCAAATCCACGCAATGCAGCAGCAGGTACGCTAAAACTGCTTGACCCCCAGGAGGTAGCAAAGAGGAATCTTGACCTGTTTATCCATACGGTTCCTGTGCAGCCTGGACCACACTATACATCACATTATGAGGTTCTGAAAAAACTTGGTGAAGCTGGATTCAGGATTATTCCGCACATTAAGTTGTGTAGTGAGATTAAAGAAGTCATCGAATATATGAAAGACTGGGAGAACAGGAGAGACACGCTTGACTATGAGGTTGATGGATTGGTTATAAAGGTTGACGCTTTTTCTGACCGCGAATTACTGGGTTTCACCATCAAAAGCCCGCGCTGGGCAATCGCCTATAAGTATCCAGCAAGACAGGCAATAACGAGATTAAATGATATCCAGCTTCAGGTAGGAAGAACGGGTAGGATTACGCCTGTGGCAGCCCTTGAGCCGGTTCCTCTCTCAGGATCAACTATTTCACGTGCTACGTTACACAATGAAGATGAGATAAGGAGAAAGGATATCAGGATCGGTGATTATGTAATTATTGAAAAGGGTGGCGAGGTAATTCCAAAAGTCGTTGGTGTGGTGAAACAGAAAAGAACCGGTAAAGAAAAGGTCTTTAAGTTCCCTGAAAAATGCCCTGTCTGCGGTGAGAAGACTTATCGTATGTCTGATGAGGCTGATTGGCGGTGTGTAAATGCATCCTGCCCTGCCCAGATCAAAGGTTCAATTCTGCACTTTGCCTCAAGACAGGCAATGGACATAGAAGGGCTGGGCTATGTGCTGGTTAATAAGTTTGTTGATTTGGGGCTCGTAAAGGGCTTTGCTGATATCTATAAGCTCGACAAAAGAACAATTGCCGATCAGGAGCGAATGGGTGAGAAATCAGCCCAGAATTTGATTGAGGCGATTGAAAAGAGTAAACAAAGGGATTTTGTAAATGTCCTGTTTGCCCTGGGCATTCCCAATGTCGGGATAAATGCTTCAAATCTTTTGGTGAATGAATTCAAAAATATAGATAACCTGATGAATGCAGACCTTGAAAAGTTGACCTCAATTCCGGGTATCGGTGAGGTTGTTGCGCAGGGGATAATAAATTATTTCAAAAGTCCAAAAAATCGTCGGCTTGTAGAACATCTTAAGAAAGCAGGGTTAAGATTTGAAACCGAGAAGATCAGTGATGGTGGTCCTCTGAAGAACAGGACTTTTGTCTTTACCGGTGAATTGTCTTCAATGACCCGTGAAGAGGCACAATCAATTGTGCGTAAACTTGGGGGGCATCCCTCTTCAACTGTTTCAAAAAAAACCGATTATGTGGTTGCCGGGAGAGACCCTGGTTCCAAGTATGAGAAGGCAAAGAAGTTGGGTGTAAAGATAATTTCCGAAGATGATTTCTTGAAGTTGATAAAAACAAGAACAGGAGGATAAATGGATGATAAGATAGAAAATTACATAGAGAAAATTGTCCGCGAAGAACTGCATATCCTGTGTGAAAAAGATATGACAATCTGCAAGTGCCCCAATTGCTATCAGGATATTTTGACATTGACACTGAACAATCTTCCTGCCATGTATGTATCAAGTGACATTGGTCATATTATGACGATGTTCAACCTGAGCAAAGACCAGTTGCAGGCACAGGTCATGGTTGAATTGCTAAAGGCAGTAGAAAAGGTAAAACAAAACCCGCGCCACTGAGATTTACGCGGGGATTATACAAAAATTACGGATTGTCTACCACTTCACAGAATATTTGATACTCACCCTGTCTATGTCAGTTTCAACATCAAAGCCGTACATTTTTGCTCCAACATAGGCGTCAGCAAGCGAATATCCGAGCAAAAATAATTCCCACCACAAGAATGAGTTTCTTTCTGAGTAATTCTTTTCTAAATGGTTTTTAACAGCAAAATAACCAAGGGTTATTTCACCAGTACCCAGTAGTATGCCCGGAATGTAGCGTTCTGTATAGAACTGTCCACCACCAGGCAACACGCACAGAAGCATTGCCGTGCTGGCGGATTTCTTGCTGGCTAAAGCTGGATTTGCCAGCAAACCAACAAACACCGCAATTTTTGTCAGCAGATAGATATTTTTGACCATTTCAGGTTCAGTGGGTATCAGTTATTTAGTATACTTGTAGTCGAACCTTTCAACACTATCAATCGCAGCCGTGCAATAGATGGTTAGATAATCAATTCTTTGTTCGTTAAGAAACCTTAATAAGTCAGCCATTCTTTTCAATGCATTGGGTGCTGATATATACAGCTCAATACCTTTGTAGTGGCGATCAAATCTGCGCATTATTTCAACCTCACCATAAGGCGTCAGTCTGTCATCCTGAAAGAATTTTTCTGCAGGTAATTTTTCAAAATCACCGCGAATTCCTTTTTCGTTTCTAATCGTTTGTTCCCACATCTTTATTTCTTCCTTTAATCTGTCAACATTCTGCTTAAGGGGTTGGTATTGTATACGGTAAAAATAGTATCCAAACACAATCAAAATTATTATGATTATTAGAGAAATATACTTCATAGATTCTTTATCGCCTGCCTTATATGTTCTATCTTTATCAAGGATTCTTCAAGTCTTTTTTGCTCTTTCTCTCTGACACTTTCCTCAACCTGATTCACATAACGTGGATTGTTCAAACGATTCTTCAGTTCATCAATTCTTTGGCTCAGAAATTCAATTTCATCATCAAGGCGTTTCTTCTCTTTGCTTATGTCGATGCCTTTTAGAATCACATAAGCAACGATCTTCGGTAACACAATAGTTGCTGCTGCTTCTTCTGGTTTGCCGCGGAATAATACAATATTGATCTTTGCCAGTCTTTGGAATACTGCAATATTCTTTTCAAAGAAATCTTGTATACTCCTATCAGTTGTTACTATTATATTGAGCCTCTCACTGTGCGGGATAGAGAATAGACCGCGGATGTTCCTTATTTCCTCAATCAAAGCAATTAGCTCACAGACCAATACTGTTGATTTTCCAGTATCCACGGGGACTGGAAATGCTTCGGACATGATGCTTTTTTTCTTTGCCGGGAATCTCTGGTAGATTTCTTCAGTAATGAACGGGATGAATGGATGTAAGACAATCAAGAGTTGCTTAAGCATGTATCGAGCCAGGTTGCTACCGTTGTGTGGCGGGATTTTGATCAGTTCCAGGTACCAATCGCAGAATCGGTGCCAGAAAAAATCATAGATTTTTCTACTTATTGCGTTTAATTCAAAGTTTTTGAAGTGAAAATCAATATCCTTGAGTAATTGATTGAATTCCTCGAGTATCCACACATCAAAATCAGAAAGTGCCTCAGGAAGGTTGTCTGCTTGAGAATCATGAGTGGTCGTAAAAACGAGGCGTGCTGCATTCCAGAGTTTATTACAGAACTTCCTGCCAACATCTATTGATTTTTCAGTGTAGAGAACATCCTGCTCACGCGGGGTTATCAAGGTTAAACCGAGGCGCAAGGCATCAGCGCCATACTTTTCGATCAGGTCCATCGGTTCAGGTGAATTACCCAAGCTTTTTGACATCTTCCGTCCCTTTTCGTCCCGTATCATCGGATGGAAGACAACGTTGCTGAAAGGTATTTTTCCGGTGAATTCAATTCCCGCCATGATCATTCGGGCGACCCACAGATAAATGATATCCCAGCCTGTGGCAAGTGTTTGGGTGGGATAGAATTTTTTGTAGTCCTCTGTTTGTTCAGGCCAGCCCAGGGTGGCAAATGGCCAGAGCCAGGATGAAAACCATGTGTCAAGCACATCTTCATCCTGATAAATCTCTTTTGACCCACACTTGGGACACACCTCGGGTTTTGTTTCAGATACAATAGTACCATCGTTTCTGTTCGTGCCATCGAAAAATGTCTGATCGGTTCCGTGTTTGGAGCTTTGGGTTTGTGCATTGCATGATGTGCAGCATTTTTTGCAGTAAAATATCGGGATCCTATGCCCCCACCATAATTGTCTTGAAATGCACCAGTCTCTAACATTTTCCAACCAGTGATAATACAGATTAGTCCATCGTTTTGGATAGATCCTTATCTGACCATTTTGCACAACATCCAGCGCAGGCTTGGCAAGGGGTTGCATCCTGACGAACCATTGTTTTGACAGCCTTGGTTCTATGGGTGTTTCGCATCGTTCGCAAACACCCATAGGTACCGTATAGTTTTCGGTCTTTTCTAATAATTCCAGAGATTTGAGATGTTCAAGAACTTTGTTCCTTGCCTCAAATCTATCCACCTTTTCATAAATACCTGCATTTTTGTTGAGGGAACCATCGGGATTCATGATATCAATAATTCGCAAATTATGTTTCTTGGCGAGTTCAAAGTCGAAGGGGTCATGTGCTGGCGTAACCTTTAATGCACCAGTGCCAAATTCGGGATCAACATAATTATCTGCAATAATGGGGATTTCCCTCTGCATGATTGGTAGTATTACGGTTTTCCCGATGAGGTCTTGATATCTGACATCATCAGGATTAACGCATACCGCAGTATCGCCGAGCATGGTTTCAGGCCGGGTCGTCGCAACCGTGACAAAACCTTCACCATCTTTCAGCGGATATCTGATGAAATAGAGCTTGCCATTCTTCTGTTCGGTTTCTACTTGTTCGTCAGATAACGCGGTCAAGCATCTCGGACACCAGTTTATTATTCTTTCGCCACGGTAAATCAGTCCCTTCTCATAGAGTTTTACAAAGACCGTTATGACCTTTTTTGAATAATCATCGCTCAAGGTAAAATTCTCTCTTGTCCAGTCAAGTGCACAACCCATTTTTTTCAACTGGGCTCTGATTATGCTCGCATACTCTTCTTTCCACTTCCAGATTTCCTGAAGAAATTTCTCCCTGCCAAGTTCTTCTTTTCTAATGCCATTTGGCAGAAGTCTTTCTTCTTCTACTTTTACCTGGGTTGCAATGCCGGCGTGATCCATCCCCGGAAGCCAGAGAGTTTCAAAACCCAAGATTTTCATGTAACGGATGAGGATATCCTGAACCGTGTTATTCAAGACATGTCCAAGTGTGAGTTTTCCTGTTACATTGGGTGGTGGAATTACAATTGTATAGGTCGGTTTGCAGGATTTTGGATCAGGAGTGAAAAAATTCTCTCTTAGCCAGTATTCATACCATCTATCTTCAATACCTTTTGGGTCATACCGTGCGGGTATCTCTTCCATAATTCAAATATACACAGATTTCATATGAAGTCAATATTACCGCTGGCAGATGGGGCAATATCGCGAGGTGCGGTTTCCAATCTTAAGTGCCTTGATTTCATTGCCACATATACGACAGGGTTCCCCTTCTCTGCCATAGACATACAGGAATTGTTGAAAATTGCCTGATCTGCCATCAGTTCTTTTGTAATCCGAGACTGTGGTACCACACTCGTCAATGCCCTGTTTCAGAACTTCTTTCAGGGCAACGAGCAGGTTGAATATTTCTTCGGTTTTAAGTGCGTTTGTTTTTCTCGTAGGTCTGATCCCGGCACGGAATAGTGCTTCATCCGAGTATATGTTGCCAACACCAGCACAGACAGATTGATCAAGCAAGAACTGCTTTATCATTGTTTTGCGCTTTCTAATCCTTTGCCCAAAATAGTTGAAATCGTATTCAGGTGATATTGGTTCATAACTCAGCCGGCAAAAACCAGCAAGTTGTCTGGGATAATCGTCTTCAGTTAGTAAGTAGACCCTTCCCAGTGCCCTTGGTTCATCAAAAGTAAGCTGGTAGTTATCTAATTCAATAATAACGCGGGTGAACTTAGTCCTTTCTTTCCTGCATTTCTTCAAGATTATCCTTCCGGAAAGGCGCAGGTGAAAGATCATCCTTTTGTTATTCGTTAGATTCAGAATCAAATATTTTGCGCGCCGTGTTACATTCAGAATCTTTTCACCAATGGCTGATCTACAGAATTTCTCAGGTGATGGATATCCAACAACATCTTTACGCAGGATTACGCAGTCCGTTATCTCCTTATCAATGATTTCGGTGCTCAATTCTCTTCTGATCGTTTCTACTTCTGGCAGTTCAGGCATGTTTCATTCGCCCGTCTTCCATAACTCGTCCAAGTCAAAGTATTGGTGTGGTCGCATGATTATTGTGGGTGACAGAAGTGATGTCGGTACAGCACCACTTTGAGGCTGGTCATTTTTTGAGCAGGTCTTTCAATTTCTTCTCAAGCTCTTTCTTCTTATTCTCATACTCATCTTTGAACTTACCTTTTAGCCTTTCCTTTATTTTATTTGTATTGAGCTTGAACTGAGGTGAAAGAAGTTTTCCTTTAACAATAATATCAATTGTTGCCCGGCCATTGGTATCATAATATAATAACCAGTCTGCCCGTTTTTTCTTTAACACTTCAGATTCATACTTATTCAATGTTAAGGTAATATTCAGATCAATTACACCGTCAAGTCTTATTGTGCCATTTGTAAGGAAATTGCCGATACTGGTTGACATTGACCAATCTTCAATACTGGTCTTGCCATTCAATATTTTGAAGGAACACACAAGATCATTGAGCGGCAGTACCTTCTTATTTTCGTTGCCCATCCAGGAGAATAGTTTATTCAGAAATTCAAAATTATTGAATACACCATTTGTTAGTTTTATGTTGCCTGAGGCGTTAAGATTAGCAATCACCTCTTTCTGACTGAAGCCTTTTCCCTGAAAATTGTTCACACCCGATATTTTGCCCTGCAGATTGTCAAATTTCAAGAATCTCTTGAAGATCTGCTGGGCAGAGACATTCTCCAAGCGGGTGTTAATTCTGTAAGGTTCAGGACTGTTGCTGTTGTAGTATAAATCGAATTGCACTTTGCCATCAAATGTTTCAGCCTTGCAGTTTCTCAGATCAACTATGCCATTTTCATAGCTGAAAGTAGTATTGATATTTCTGAATTCCATATCCATCCCTGATAATTTGTTAATCCTGATATTCCCCTGAATTGTGACCGGCACACCTTTGTGTTCAGTCTTCTTTTCTGTTTTTTTCTTAGGTAACAGTTCATCAAGGTCAATCAGATTGGAATTATTATTGATCTGGATTACGGGTTTTGTGAAGTTTGAGACATTTCCGTTTAGAGAAAAATCTGAACGTCCAATATGAAAACTGCACTCGGTGATCTTTGCACCATCATTCTGGATTGTTCCCCTGGCTCTGAAATTGGTTATGGGTCTGGCAATCCCGATGCCATCAATCGTGGCATCAGAGATTGTATAATCACCAGAATAACTGGGTTTTGTAGTACTTCCTTTTATCATTATGCCAAGGTTTGCTAATCCGTTGAGTTTTACGCCCTGGGTTGGATCAATCAATGTTTCAATGTCTTTAATATTTCCGGCAATCTTCAGAATAAGATCGAGTACAGGCTTATTAAAATTGGATATTGAACCGCTGATGTCAAAGCGGGATGTCCCGAATATGCCCTGAACTATAATATTCCTTATTGAGTTCATATCAAAGGCAAAACCACCATTGATCTTTTCAATGTCGCGGTTAACCCTGGCAAGCCTTATTGTTATGTTTGAAAATTCGCACTTACCGTTCAATTTCGGCTCTTTTATGGAGCCGAGGATTGCTGCGTCTGCCTTTATGGAACCAGCGAGTTTCTCTGGTCTATAATTCGCTGGTATCAGGGATATAGCCTGGGCAAGGTCTTTGGTCTGCAAATCTGCGTGTAAATTAAGCATTTCTGATTTCTCAATAAGACCCGTAACCAAAATTTCAATTGGTTCATATGTTGCTTTTATTTCTTTCAGATCAATGGTTTTTGTTACAGTATCATATTCCAGACGATTCTTCAAATTAATGACAAGCTCTGTTATGTCTTTGACATTTGTAACGGAAATAGATTGTTCACCATTTGCCATGAAAATCTTACCTCTGAACCTTAAAGTTTGGTTCAAATTCTTTGCGTGTAGCTGAATTTTAGTAATAGCATCGTGATATGAGACATCGCCTCGGCGTAGATTCAATTCTTCAAGAGCAAAATTCCAGTTCGCTGTCTGTTTCTTTTCTGTAGTAGATGGTAATGCGATATTGTATTGATTGTTTTTATTTCTTTCTATTCTAAGTTCAAAACCATCAATATTAATGCTTCCTATCTCAATTTGTCTCCGGAATAGTGGCAAAAGTTTCAGATTTAGACTGATTTTTTCTATTGCTATCATTGTGTCCGGGGTGAATTGGGGAGGGTTGACAATTTTCATCCTGTCTACCCTAATTGCAATCTTGAAACCGAGTTTTAGTGACACACTGCCAATTTCTACCGGATAATTGATTGCCTCCGATGCCATTTTTTCTACTGTCAGACGTAGATAACTTGGGGTTAGAAATGAACTTACCAAGATATAGCCAACCACAGCAATTACAACAATTATGCCGACAATGAGCGCAAGTACTTTTAGTATTTTTTTCATCTCATCCTCCTTTGTTAAAAATACAATCCTTTTGTTCCGCTGAACAAATTGCCAAAAAATCTCACAAATGGTCCAATCCAGCCCCAGAGGACTGGAACACCAAGATTATCAATAAAGATTAATCCAATAAGGAAGATAAAGCCATATCGCTCAAGATAACTCAAATGATAGCCATATTTTGCTGGTAAGAGATGAAAAAGAACCTTTGAACCATCAAGCGGTGGGATTGGTATAAGATTGAATGCGCACAGGATTAGATTGTATATCAAACCTAACTGTAACATCAACCACAAGGGCATCAGCGCTTGGATCATTATTGACTGATGGAATATGCGCAGTAACAAACCAAAAACAAAAGCAAGCCCAAAATTGGAAAGTGGTCCCGCGATTGAAGTATATATAATACCCTTCTTGTAATTGTGGAAATTATATGGATTAACAGGCACAGGCTTTGCCCAGCCAAACCTGAAGATCAGAAAGGCGACAAAGCCAAGAAAATCAATATGTTTAATAGGATTGAAAGTCAATCTGCCGGCAAACTTGGCTGTTGGGTCGCCCATACGATACGCAACATAACCGTGAAAATATTCGTGCACAGTTAATGCAAGCATGAGAGGTGGTAATGATAAGATAACTTCTAATATACGATCAGACATTTCGCAGATACCTCATTGCGGTTTTTTTATTATTGACAATTCCGTCAAGCTGGAGGGCAAACATTTTCCTTAGAATCTTTTTGTATGCCGGACCTGGTTTAATCTTCAGTGTCTGCAGGTCTTTGCCCGTTATGAGTGGTTTGATTTTTCGCAGCTGTTCATAGCGCTTGATAAGCACCTTGGATTCCGGAAACAACTTAGAAATTATTCCAATCATTTTTTTATCAATTCCATTGAGGGCATTGAATAGGGCACTATTGACATTTGCTGCTTGAAGTTTTCTTCGTAGTGGATCTATCCCATTGATTCCTTGAATGAGTCTTTTTTCATGATTACTGAGTGGGTAATCCTTTGTATTAATCTGGCTGAGAAAATAATAGTATTTCATGTTACCGTAGTCAGCAATATTTTTCATTTTTTCTGTGTTGAAAGAAAATATTCTTAGCCGGTGTAAATCAAGAATGATCTCTCTGTATGATTGTTCTTGGAATATTAATTTTAACTCATTGAGTATTCTTTGTTTTGAGACGATATTCAACAATCCTCTCAGAACAGCATCTTTCAGCAATTTTCTGGTGGTTTTTTCCAGTTTGAAATTTAACCGGTGCTTGTAGCGTAAGGCACGAAATATGCGTGTGGGATCGTCAATGAAACTTTTCTTATGCAAAATTTTTATCAGACCCTTATTGATATCACCTATTCCATTGTATGGATCAAGAATTTCACCATAGTTGCATTTTGATATACTCATAGCGATAGCATTTATTGTAAAATCCCGACGTTTTAAATCTTCATAGATGTTTGATGGAGAAACGACTGGTAATGAGCCCGGCTGCGGATAGGTTTCCTTTCTTGCAGTTGTGATATCAATTCTGAAATCAGGTTTTGTTATGGAGACTGTTCTGAACTGTTTGTGTACTTCAATCTTGCCTTCAATGATTTTGTTCAATTGAATTCCGATTGCTATGGCATCGTCTTCTACAGTGATATCTATATCGTTTGTATCCCTTTTCAACATCATATCCCTTATCACACCACCTACAAGATACGCTTTATAAGGCGAAGAGATGAAAAATCGTATGATTCTACTTAAAACCGATTTCTTTATCTTCTTTGCCGAATATCTTAATCTTGCCGAATCTCTCTTCATATTTTTTAAGGTTTTCTTCAAGGGCATCTCTTAGTAGATATGCGTTCTGTGGCGTCATAATTATCCTTGAGAATACTTTTGCTTTCTGCAAGCCAGGTAGCATGCGGGCAAAATCAAGGATAAATTCAGATGGCGAATGAGCAATCAAAACAATATTTGAATATATTCCATCAGAGTGTTCAGGACTTAACTCAACGCTTATTGGCTGTCTCTTTTCGTCTTCCATTATGACTCCTTTTCCTTAATTATATGCATAAGCAGACATTAATCAAGGGGTATATGCCGCGGGCAATCTCAATTTTATCAATAACATTTAAAAGAACTCTTAGATCGGAAATCTGTTAGTGTTGGGCCAGCAGGTGTATGTGCAATTGACTATTGATTTATTGTCAAAAATCAATAGAATTTGCCACGAATCAATCGTGGTTAGGTATGCTTTGATAGCTTGATTGATTTTGCAAGAGGAGACTAAAATATGAAAATAGATGAAAAGGTATTTAGTGCAATCGCATGCTTTTTGCCTCATAAACTTATTGCTGCAAAGGCAACAGAAGTTCAAAGATTGTCGCAAGTATTTAATGCTACGTTGCTATTTGCTGACATTTCAGGATTCACCGCAATGAGCGAAAGGCTTGCCAGACTTGGCAAAGAGGGCGCGGAAGAAGTGAACAAGATAATAAATAGTTATTTTGCACCATTGATAAGAATTGTCTACAAATGGCAGGGTGATATATACCGGTTCGGTGGTGATGCATTTCTTGCTTTTTTCCCGGAACAATCAGGTGCAAAATCAAATGAGGATGCTGTAAACGCAGGAATTGAGATACTAAAATTTATCAAAACTCATGCTCGGACAAAGACCAAAGTTGGTGATTTCAAAATTCAGATTCACATCGGTCTGGTAAAGGGTAAAGTATTTTTTCAGGATCTCAAAAACAACTTCTTTCTTGGCGGCAAGGTTGTGAACAACCTCATGGCAATGATTGACCTCGCCGGTCCGGGCGAAATAGTTGTGACATCAGAGGTCAAAAAGGGCATTGGACATATTGCTTTTGAGTCAAGGGACGGATGCTGGCGATATGCTGGTATGAAAAGAAAAAAGATTGCATCAACTATTGAAGGTTCCAAACTACCACGACCGAAAGGGGCAAAAGCCAGGGTACTTACCGAATACTTACCATCATGGTTATTAAAGAGAATTGAACTAAAACCGCACTTTGACCATAAGGACGGCGAACACCGTAAGATTGCTGTTGTGTTCTTACATTTTAGCGGTATTCCCTATGATAAAAATCCCAAAAAATCAACTGCATTGCTTGATAATCTTTATGGAATTGTGAATCAGACTGCAGCGAAATACGATGGCTGGATAAATGCGATTGATATTTATAAGGATAGTGAGCGGGTTCTTGCCGTTTTCGGCTTTCCCAAGGCATACGAAGATGACGAGAAGCGCGCAGTGCTATTCACATACGAGATAATGAATCATCCGGCGTTGAAGAAACTGAGATTCAGAGCCGGAATAAATTCGGGCTCAATTTTTGCTGCACCCGTGGGAAGTGAGTTAAGACGTGAGTATGCGACTTTGGGGGACTCAGTCAATCTTGCAGCAAGACTCGGTGCCAAGGCAGAGCCAAATGCGATTGTGGTTAGTGAACCAATATTCAATAAAACATTTGGTCTATTTGACTATGAATTTCTTGGCGAGAAAGAATACAAGGGAAAAAAGAAGAAAATCCAGACCTACAGACTGATTAGAAAAAAGCAGATTGAGAAGAAGGCTTTGACACGATGGCTTTCTGAAAGTGACAGGATTGTGGGAAGGAACAATGAGTTAAGAAAGCTGGAAGAGTTGGTTCAGGCTTGCAGGTCGAAAAACGGTAAGATCCTTGAAATCAGTGGAGAACCGGGTATTGGTAAATCCCGATTGGTTCAAGAACTTATCAAAATCGCCGGGAGAAATGATTATCACATATTTAAAGGTGTTTGTATGTCATATGGCAGCGCTTTTTCATATCATCCCTGGGTTGATATTCTAATTGATTTCTTTGGTATCCAGCCTGATGATACGATAAAGGTGAGGACGGCAAAAATCAAGGAAAAAAGCGTAACAGTGGATAAAAAATTGGCTGATTGGCTTCCTGTGATCGGTGAGTTGATGGGCGTTTCATTTCCTGAAACATCGTTGACCAAATACCTTGATGCGAAGATAAAGAAGCAGCGTGTCTTTGATATCATTTTTGATTTTGTTAAGTATGTGGCTCAGAAAAAACCCGTTGCCTTAATCATTGAGGATTTACACTGGGCTGACAGTGCTTCAATGGAGCTCGTGAATTATGTGGGAAGAAATATCCAGGATAAATCTGTACTTTTTGCACTTGTCCACAGACCATTAAAGAAGAAAGAAGAATTCATGGACAAAGAATGGACAACCGGGCTGGCACTCAGAGAACTGGGACCTGATGAAATTCTGGAACTTGTAAAGAATTTGCTCAACATACGAAATGTCCCTGATGCATTGAAAAAGATCATTGTTGAGAGGTCGCAAGGAAATCCATTCTATGTTGAAGAGCTGATCAAATCACTGATTGAGCAGGGGTATGTTGTGGAGTCAAAAGATACCTGGAAATTCGAAGGTGACTTGAGAAAACTGCAATTGCCCGATACCCTGGAGGCAGTTATTCTCTCCAGAATTGACCGCCTTGAACTGCAGGATCGAGATGTATTGCAGGTTGCTTCAGTGTTGGGGAGAGAATTTGATGAATTCTTGCTCAAAGGTATATATCCTGAAAATCGGGTTCTAAAACAATCACTGAATAATCTTGAGCGGCTTGACCTGCTAAAACAGCAAAAAGGTGAAGGCCAGGTGCGCTATTTTTTCAAACATGTTCTTACGCAGGAAGTTGCGTATGGAACGCTTTCTTTTGCACGTAAACAGGATCTTCACCGTCAGACCGGAACATTCATTGAAGAAAAGTTTAATGACAGAAAAGAAGAGTTTCTTGGTTTGTTATCTTACCACTTCTTTGCTGGTGCGGACTATGATAGATCATTGCTCTATTCGGTAGAGGCAGGAGAAAAGGCAAAAAAGGTCTATGCCAATGAAGAAGCCATAGAGTATTTTACCAGGGCGATTGAATCTTATGAGAAACTGGAAAACAAACAATCATATTAGCATCATATGACAGAATAGCACACCGTCGGATGAATGCCGATAAAAGAAAGAAGTTCGTTATCAGGGCGTTGGGTGGCAGGGCAGATATTTATGGTCTGACCGGGCATTATGACCGAGCAATCAGTGAATACACAAGAATAATTCATTATCATCTCATTGAAAAAGGATCAGAACTGCAAAAAAGATTAGATGTGCTCCTGCGGATTTCAGCACTCCTGGTTGTTGGTAAGAGTGATTTTGAAGCGGCACAGAAGTTAATAAAAAAAATTAATGCAATGCTCAGAAAAAGAAACCTGCCTCGTTTTCGGGCACGCACCTTGAATATTCTTGGGGTCATTTACCGAAGACAGAACAAATTCAATCAGGCACAAAGATATTTTCACAAATCCTTGCACATATATCAGCGATTAAGAGACAGCGATAGTATAAATGCAGTGCTGAGCAACATTGCTTTGATACATTACAACAAAAGGGAATTGGACAGCGCACTGCAGATTTATAAAAAGTGTCTTCGCGTTGGACAGGATCTGAATGATCAGGTAAGTCTTGCTATGACCTTCGGCAATATTGGTCTTGTTTACCAAGAAAAAGGTGAATATCAGCGGGCACTGGAGTATTATAAGAAATCTCTCATGCATGCCGAGAAAACTGGATACAGAATGGGTATTGGTATGGCACTGGGTAACTGTGGTGCATTGTATGAGCTCAGTGGTGATTGTGCCACAGCGATAGAATACTACAAAAAAAATTATGCAATTGCCGAGGAATTAGGAACACCAAGGCATTTAGGAATAGCAGCGGGATTATTAGGGAGGGTATATATGAAGATGAGCGAAAGTCAAAAAGCTTTGCAATATCTTCAGACTGCGTTGTCCATTTTTGAAAGATTGGGTGATAAGAAAAGAGAGGCAACCGCGCGCACACACCTTGGTATCACTTTTACAAAATTGAATATGTGTGAGATTGCGCGAGAACATTTGCAAAAGGCTGAAAAGATATTTACTGAGATGAAGGATAACGATGGTTTGGAACAGGTTAAAGCAGGAATGGCACAGCTGATATCATTTGCATAGTTCCGTATTCTTGACTTCAGTCTTTTTCTGACTATAATATCAAACATCAAGGGGGTATTTTCTATGAAAAAATTTAAGAATGAGAAATATACGGATTTTACAAAATCAAATAACAGAAAAAGAATGGAACAGGTTCTTGCTGAAGTTGAAAGCCAATTTGGCAGAGAATATGATCTTATCCTTGGTGAAGCGCGAGTGAAAACAGGTAACAAATTGATTTCCTATAATCCATCAAAGAAGGATCAGGTAGTTGGTGTTTTTCAAAAGGCAGATGAAAAAATTGCGGAAAAGGCAATGGAGTCTGCCCTTGAGACTTTTAAATCATGGCAGTATACACCGGCAAGGATCAGGGCGAATTATCTTTTCAAGATGGCTAATATTATGCGCAGAAGGCGGCTGGAACTTGATGCCTGGCTTGTGTTTGAGGCCGGCAAGAACTGGAATGAAGCAGATGCTGATATCGCAGAAGCAATAGATTTTTGTGACTATTATGGACTTGAAGCACTTAGATATGATCGCGGACCAAAACTTGTGCAATACCCTGGTGAGCGAGATGAACAGCGTTACATACCTCTGGGTGTTGGTATTGTAATTCCACCCTGGAATTTTCCTATGGCAATATTGACCGGAATGACCACTGCAGCATTTGTCAGTGGTAACACGGTTATTCTTAAACCTTCCAGTGACACACCGACAATCGCTGCAAAATTTTTGGAGATCGTTGAGGAAGCAAGAGTACCAGCGGGCGTTGTTAATTTTATGACCGGACCCGGCGCGCTTGCTGGTGATTATCTTGTGCGCCATCCCAAGACAAGGTTTATTGCTTTTACAGGTTCTAAAGAAGTAGGTTTGAGAATAATAGAACAGGCGGGAAAAACCCAGCCGGGTCAAATCTGGATCAAACGTGTGATTGCGGAAATGGGGGGAAAGGATGCAATAATAGTTGATTCAGAAGCAGACATTGATAGTGCTGTGACTGGCGTTCTTGCTTCTGCTTTCGGCTACCAGGGTCAGAAGTGTTCAGCATGTTCAAGGTTGATCCTTGATGATAAGATATACGATAAGTTCATGGAAAAATTTGTCCCGCGAGTTGAGGCAATAAAAGTTGGTCCTGTAAAATATTTTGAAAACTATATGGGTCCAGTCGTGAGTGAGAGTGCCTACAATTCAATTATGGAATATATCAAGATTGGTAAGTCTGAAGGAAGGCTGGTATGTGGTGGTGAACCAGCAGGAGATGAGGGTTGGTATATTAGACCTACCGTAATTGAGATTGATAGTCCTAAGGCGCGGATTTTCCAGGAAGAGATCTTTGGTCCGGTCCTTGCGGTTATCAGGGCGCGAAACTATGACCACGCAATAGAACTCGTAAATGATTCTGAATATGGGCTCACCGGTGCTGTATATACAAAGAACAGGAAGAAAATTGAGAAGGCAAAGAAGGAATTCTTTGTTGGCAATCTCTATATAAATCGCAAATGCACAGGTGCACTTGTGGGTGTTCATCCTTTTGGTGGATTCAATATGTCGGGCACAGATTCAAAGGCTGGTGGTCCAGATTATCTGATGTTATTTACTCAGGCAAAGGCGATTGCCGAATTTGTCGGAGTAAAAAGGAGAAAATAGCGTGCCAAAGAACGAAATATTCACTCAGATAAAGAAGAACAATATAAAATTTATTGATCTGTGGTTTTCGGATATTCTTGGTTCAATCAAGAATGTTACGATCACAATAGAAGAACTGGATAAAGCATTGAAAGACGGGATCTGGTTTGACGGTTCATCAGTGGAAGGTTTTGGTAGAATCTGTGAAAGCGATATGTTTTTGAAACCGGATCCCGAGACCTTTGTCATAATTCCCTGGAAATCAGAGAAGACAGCGCGCTTTATTTGCGATGTATATGGTGCCGACCACAAGCCATCTCCAGTCGATCCAAGAGGATTGCTCAGGCGTCTGCTTGCTGATCTGGGAAAACAGAATATGAAGTTTATGATTGGAGCAGAGCTTGAATTCTATCTTTTCCAGCGTGATGGAACAAAGATAACACCTCTGCTTCATGACCAGGTCGGTTATTTTGACCTGGGCGGAGATTTGGCTCTACGAATTCGTAAGGAAATGTGTGAGAAGATTGCTGAATTCGGGATAATTGTTGAAGCTGGTCATCATGAAGTGGGTAAGAGCCAGCACGAGATTGACCTGCGCTATTGTGATGCGCTTCACCTTGCTGATAATATTCTTACCGCAAAGATGGTGATTAAGAGGGTTGCTGAAGAACACGGGCTTTATGCAACATTCATGCCCAAACCGCTTTTTGGCATGGCTGGATGTGGTATGCACACACATCAGAGCATATTCAAAAATGGCAAGAATATTTTTGCGGATCCTGCTGACCATTATGGCTTTTCCAGTTTCGCCTACAGATATCTCGCCGGCATACTGAGTCACATAAAAGAAATTTCTACCATAATTTCGCCGATTGTCAATTCTTACAAACGATTGGTATCAGGGTTTGAGGCACCTGTTTATATTTGCTGGGGCAGGATGAATCGTTCTGCACTCGTGCGGGTGCCCCAGATTACAAAAAACAGGTTAAACAGTACCCGGCTTGAGCTCAGGTCAGTAGATGCCTGTGCTAATCCATATCTGGCATTTTCAGTGATACTGAAATCAGGTCTGGATGGTGTGAGGAACAATCTGAGGCCGCCTAAACCAGTTGAAGAAGATGTTTATCATCTTGAGTCTGTGGACCTCGCACAGAAGAAGATTGATGTTTTGCCCCGGTCTTTATGGGAGGCACTTGAATTCTACCGTAAGAGCAAACTTGTGCGCGAGACCTTTGGTGATTCGCTTTTTGAAAGATACTATGAAATAAAAGTGCGCGAATGGAATGAATACTCAATACAGGTTTCTAAATGGGAACTTGATAAATATCTTGAGATATATTAAATTAAGGGGCAAGAGAAGGCAATTAAAGGAAATAAAAGGCAAAAAAGGGTGGAAAAAGGCTAAAAAGGGCAAAAAGGCAAGAAAGGGCAAAAAAGGGAAATTGAAGGCTATTGATGATTGCAGTTATTGATTTTGGATCCCAGTATACACAACTTATTGCCCGTCGGGTGCGTGAGTCTGGTGTTTATTCAGAAATTTTTAGCTGTGGAATAGACCGTATTGTCGCCACTGGTCTTGAAGGTATTATTCTTTCTGGTGGTCCAGGAAGCGTTTACGAAACTGACATAAGAAGATTCGCAAAATTCTTTGAGTACAGTGTTCCGGTGCTCGGTATCTGTTATGGCATGCAACTTTCTGCGCAGGTCTTTGGTGGAAAGGTCAGGCATAGCAAACTCAGGGAATATGGTCCAGCATGCATAAAGACGAACAACAATATGCTGTTCGCAGGCATACCACATAGTTTCCAGGTCTGGATGAGCCATGGAGATACTGTGGTCAGCTTACCACAGGATGCAAGGATTATTTGCTCAACCGACACGACACCCATTGCCGGTTTTCAGTTAAGGAATATCTATAACCTGCAATTTCATCCTGAGGTCAGGCATACTCATTTTGGCAGAAAGATTATGCGCAATTTTCTCTTCAGGATATGTCGTGCAAAGAAGACCTGGTCAATGAGCAAGTTTATTGATGAGAAAATCAAGGAGATTAGAGACACAATCCAGGGCAAAAAGGCAATATGTGCAATAAGCGGTGGCGTTGATTCTACTGTGGCAGGTGTGCTTGCTTCACACGCAATTGGCAATAATTTTATTGGTATTTTTGTGGATAATGGTCTATTGCGTCATGAAGAACGGGAAGAGGTTATCAGGAATCTAAGCGGTCGTGTTAACCTCAGGGTCGTGAACGCGAAAAAGAGATTTTTGGATAAGTTGGAAAATGTGAAAGACCCTGAACAAAAGAGAAAAATCATTGGTAACGAGTTCATCCGGGTATTTGAAAATGAGGCAAAGAAAATCAAGGGTATTGAATTTTTGATTCAGGGAACGCTTTATCCAGATGTCATAGAGTCAGGAAAAGGCATTGGTCCTTCAGCAGTGATTAAAAGTCATCACAATGTGGGAGGGCTTCCTGAGAAGATGGATTTGAAAATAGTAGAACCACTGAGAATGCTTTTCAAGGATGAGGTAAGAGAGATTGGCAGAAGATTGAGATTACCAAAAGCATTTATTGAACGTAAACCATTTCCTGGACCAGGCCTTGCCGTGAGAATAGTTGGACCAATTACAAAAAAAAGGCTGGATATACTGAGACAGACTGACAGAATCTTGCAGGAAGAGGCAAGGAAACTCAAGAATTATGCCAAGATATGGCAGATATTTACCGTGCTTTTGCCCCTGGGTAGTGTCGGTGTGATGGGTGATAAGAGAACTTATGAATCAGTCTGTGCAATCAGGGCTGTGCAGAGTGAGGATGGAATGACTGCGGATTGGGTTAGATTGCCGGATAGTTTCTTGAGCCATGTCTCGCGAAGAATTACAAATGAAGTGAGGGGCGTTAACAGGGTTGTCTTTGATATCACATCAAAGCCTCCTGCAACAATAGAATGGGAATAGTGTGTGTGGTATTATTGGCATAATTAGTAGAAGCAGAGTTATTGATAGTATCTATCCGGGGTTGATAGCTTTGCAGCACCGGGGACAGGATGCTGCAGGTACTGTAACCTTCAGTCAGAGTTTCCATCTAAAGAAAGGTCAGGGACTTGTATCAAATGTCTTTAATACCAAAAATATTGCAAGACTTGAAGGCAATATTGGTATTGGTCATGTTCGTTATCCTACAGTCGGACCCGGTGGTATTGAGGATGCCCAGCCATTTATCGTATATATGCCTTATGGTATTGCCCTCGCCCACAATGGAAATCTGGTTAATTACTTTGATTTGAGAAAGGAGATTGTTGAAAAAGGACACCGTTATCTCAATTCACATTGCGATGCAGAGATAATCTTGAATCTATTATCAATTGAGATGACGAAGATGAACCTCAAGAATTTTAACGCAAGAACGCTTTTTCACGCCCTTGCTCGTGTTTATGATAAACTGATTGGTAGTTTTGCTGTGGTCTGTATTATTGCTCAAAGGGGTTTGGTTTCCTTTCGCGATAAACACGGCATCAAACCCTTAGTATACGGTAAGAATGAGTTCGGTCATGTATTCGCCTCAGAAAGCGTTGCCCTTGATCTGCTTGGTTGTTCACAAATTGAAGATGTTAAACCAGGTGAAGCAATTTTTGTTGATGTGAAAGGTCGTATAACAAGACAGCAGATATGTAGTGCAAAGAAGGCGACCTGTATTTTTGAATATGTCTATTTTGCCCGACCCGATTCAATCATTGATGGAATTGGTGTTTATGAGGCGAGATTGAGACTGGGAAGCGAACTCGGAAAAGAATGTCAAAAATATGGTATCAGACCTGATGTTGTGATACCTGTTCCAGATACGGCAAGGGGTTCAGCGCAGATGGTTGCAGAGGTTTTGAATGTGATACACAGGGAGGGGTTGATTAAGAACCGCTATATCTACAGGACATTTATTATGCCGACACAGAGTCAGCGTACTGAAGCAGTGCGGTTAAAACTGAATCCCATTAAGTCCGAGATCAAGGGAAAAAAGGTTTTGTTGATTGATGATTCAATCGTCAGGGGTAATACCTCGCGGGAAATAATTGGTCTCGTCAGAAGTGCTGGAGCAAGACAGGTATATTATGGTGTCTACTCACCACCCTTGAAATATCCATGTGTATATGGTATTGATATGCAGACCAGGGGAGAGTTTATTGCCCGTAATAAGTCAATTGAGGTAATAAGAAAGTCAATAGGTGCTGATGCTCTGGTCTACCAAACTGTAAAAGGATTGCTGAAAGGCGTGGGTATAAATGAGATTGGGTTTTGTACTGCCTGTTTCACAGGAAAATACCCCACGGAAGTACCTGAAAAACAATTCAAACAAATAGAAAAAGACCGGACCAGATAGGTTCTTGATTTCCCTCACTTAATCTGGTAGTTTATGATATCTTCTTTCCCCAGGTATTGTATGATACAATATCCTGCAGTGTTTTTCTTGGTCTTGGTTCAATGCCACCAATACCTGCGGGTGTTGATGGTTCGGCAGGGTAGCCAAGGACAACAAGCATGGCAATTCTATAGTTAGCAGGAATCTTTAGTTGTTTCTTTAAATGTTTTTCATTGAACCAACCAATGTAACAGGTGCCAATACCGAGTTCAGTTGCCTCAAGAACAAGGTGTGTCATTGCAATTGAGATGTCAATCAAATGGTTTTCATGACCGAATAGTCCTGCAACAAAATGGGTGATTGCTTTAGTATAGCAACCGACAATCACGAGGGGGGCATCTTTTATCCAGGAGACAATACTTTTTGTTCCAACTGCCACTTTTTCCGGAATCTGTCTTATAAGATTTTCATCATCCACGACTACAAAGTGCAGTGCCTGCCTGTTGCTTGAAGATGGGGCAAGTCTGCCTGCCTCAAGAATTTGCAATATTTTTTCTTTTTCTATTTTTTTGGGTGCAAATTTGCGAACGCTTCTGCGCCATCTGATAGCTTCAAAAACCTCCATACCTTACCTCGTATCGTCCCGCAAAATTTGCCTATACAATTCCTGAATTTCCACCTTTGTTGATCTGAGGATTTCAAATTTCTTACAAATTATGGTTTTACCTTTTCCATTATTTTATTTTTCAATATTTTTGACGGTTTGAAAAACGGTACATAACGGTCAGGCAAGGTGAACACCTTACCGCTTTTTGGTGCTTTTGATGTCCTACCTGGTCTTTTCCTCAGTTCAAACGTTCCAAATTTTCTTATTTCAACCCTTTTCTCTTTTATCAGTGTCTCAATGACAAGGTCAAGAAAAGAGTCAATCAATTTTTCAATATCCACCTTTGGATATAGCGAACCGAATCTTTCTGATATTGCTTCAATGAGAAATTCCCTGCGCATTTTTACCTCCTATTTTATTTGCAACCCGCACAAGTTGTGCGCTGACATCCACTACAGGAACTTCCCGCACCGGATGTTTCGCCATTAGAACCTTTAGTACAGAAACCAAACACTGAGAACAACCGTTCAATGTCTTTACTGCCGCATTTTGGACATACTACTTCACTCAGCTCACTGCTTTTCAATATCAAGTCCTCAAACTTCTTGTTACAGTTAATACAACAAAATTCGTATACGGGCATAATTCTCTCTATTATATTCCGATTTGCTTTTTTCTTCTTTTTGCTCGGCGGCGTTCATTCCATGAGCGTCGGTCATACTCGCTGGTTTTTCCATATTCAATAAGATCCCGGAATGCCTTTTCAGGTAACAGTTTTCTCCTTTCTTTTCTTCGGCGCTCTTTTCTTTTTCTTCTTTCCATGGTCAGTCACTCCTTTTTAAGCAACGATAATATCCATTCCAAACTGCAAAAAATATCACAAAATATCTGCATAGCGGGGGCTGGATTCGAACCAGCGACCTTTGGGTTATGAGCCCAACGAGCTACCACTGCTCTACCCCGCGGCGGCATATTATAACTAAAAACCCATATTTGTCAAGGAGTTCTAATGGCAATTTTCAGAGTTTTTCTGTCAGGATTGCTCTCAGTTCTCTTTTCTTGAGCATCTTGAAGATGGGAAAATTGATAGTTGTATTTAGCTTGCGTTTCATCAAAATTACACCGAAAAATTCACTGACAAGAAATGCTACGGCAACCCCAATGCCTTTAAATTGATAACCGAGTATTACCATGAGCACGATATTCGTTACTGCAGTTATTACAATCACCATAAAGAACTTCTTTTCCTGATTCAAGGCTACAAGTCCATATCCCCAAATTGTATTGAGTGGAGCGAATATGAAGTATAATAAAAGAATTCTTAAAATTATTGCCGCAGAGGCAAACTTTATGCCATAAACATAGATAATAATATTTTCTGCAAATATTACGCCTGTAGCACCTATCACCAGACTGATGCCAAACACAAGCTGTGAAAAAAATATGAAAGTATTTCTGATTATTTCCTTATCTTGATGTGCCCGACGCGAGAAGATTGGGAAGAGGAGATAATAAAAAATCCTTTCAATGATCAGAAGAAGAATGATTATCTTGTACCCTGCGCTGAAGAATCCGACATCAACCTTGCTGTGGAATATGCCGAGACATAGCGCGGGAAAATTCATCACTGCCTGATATATGATTGTTGCAATACCAATCGGCAATGCGGTTTTTAAGATTCTTAAAAAATCTGCCATGTTAAGTGAGAATTTCAATTCTGCGTATTTCCTGTAATATACGAGCATCAGGCATATTGTTGCGAGTATGAAGGCTACGAGATAAGACACTGGAACAGCAAGTATCTGTCTTTCAGTTTTTAAGAATATTACAATCAGAACAACATAAACCGCATACTGGATAATCCTGCCGATGCTGATGAATTGCATTTCTTCTCGCGCCTGAAAAACGAACTCAAGATAAAGGGCATTTGGTATTCCGGATATTAAATATAGTAGTATTATTTTTTTTGTGAGGGGTTCACCCGGAATAATCGCCATAAAGACAAGAAACAAAATGTAGAGGAAGATTGTTAATATTAACCTTGCACTGACCACAGTGCCAATACTATTCGTATTATTTCTGTCTTTAGCAAGTTCACGCGTACCGAGTGTTGTCAGTCCAACATTATTGAATAACAATAAGTATGTAAGAAATGCAAGGCAGTAGTTTATCAGTCCAAAACCATCAACACCCAGAGTGCGGGCAATATAGGCATTTGCTATAAAGCCCAGAAAATGGCTGAGCATTTCACCGGCTGAAAGAAAGAGAAAATTTCTTGAAATTTTCTTTATCATTGAAAATTAGGTCAGTGAGTTGTTTCAGCTAATCTTTCTATCTTCATACGGGCAAATATCATAAAGATTGCAACTTTTGCAATTGGGTTTTTTTGCAGTACAGATGTGCCTTCCAAAGAGCACAAGCCCGTTTGAAATAAATTGCCAGTCTTCTTTTGGAAATAGATTCGCCAGGTCCTGTTCAATCATTTCTGGCTCTTTTGCCCTGCTCAATCCTAATCTTTCAGTAGCAACCCTGATGACATGAGTATCAACAACAATTGCTGGTTTGCCAAAGGCATTGACCAGAACTGCTGAAGCAGTTTTTCTGCCCACTCCTGGCAGTTGCACAAGCTCTTCAATTGTTGACGGTACTCTCCCATTATACTTGTTGCAGATTGCCTCGGCACATTTCTTGATAAGTTCAGATTTTCTTCTGAAAAAACCCAGTGGTTTGATTATTGTGCAGAGGTCATCAACATTTGCCTTACTGAGTTTTTCTGGAGTTGGATATCTGACGAATAATTCAGGGGAGACCTCATTGACTTTTTTGTCAGTGGTCTGGGCAGAGAGCAATACAACAATCAGCAGTTCAAATTCATTCTTGTAACAGAGTTCAATGCGGGGCTCAGGAAAGTGTTTTCTGATGCCTTCAACAATTTTTTTTGCCAGTGTTTTTTCTTTATCAGGCATTTTTCTCCCCTTTTTCTACGAGACACTGCAGAAGTTCAAGTTCGTCCTTGTCAAACCAGACCAGATTGCACTCCGGACATTCATCAATTTCAATGTGATAGGCATAACTGTAGAATTTCCGGGTCATTGGTTTGCCGCATTTCGGGCATTTTCTCTTGTTGAGTGTAGCAATTACTAATCTAAAATGGGGTTTCTTCTTTTTCGCCTCAACCTGAATTAGTGAGGCGAGGTGTTCAATATCAGCAGTAAACCCTTTTTCTTTACGGACAAGAATGCGGGGCAGTTTTTCTTTTTCCACGAGTAAACCATTGCAGAATGCACAGCGCCAGATATATAAGCCTTCATATTCCCGCGGAATTACCCATTCATTGCATTCGGGACAAAGCCGTCGCATTTTCCACATTGGGTTATTTTTGATTTTAAAAAAATGCTGAAGTGCGGGAACTGCTCCAGCTTTCACCGATTCACTGCTGTTTTCTGGTCTTATCTCTGTCTCCGGGGTTATTCCCTCTATCGCCTGTATCTGCAGAAGTGAATATGGTCCTGCCCACATATTATCTTTCTTCACATACAATTTTGGCATAGTAACTTCGGTTGTTCTTACAGCAGATGGCATGCGGATTTGTTCTGTTATCTGACTGATATCAGCATGCGCCTGGTCCAGTATCAACTGTAGTCTTTTCAATAGTGGTGGGTGGGTTGAAAAGAGACTGGCAAAAGTATCCTCTCTGTCTTCAAGTGGATTTGCCTGTGGACTCAATATAAATATTGGTGCAAGGTGGATCGCGGTTCCCCGGTAATGCAGGGCAATTTTGTATAGCGCACTTGCAAGGCTCAAAGGATTTCTTGTATATTTGATTGCATTGACATCAGCGCGGTATTCTTTTTCGCGGGAAATGAATACATAGAGTAGTTGCGACAGAAAACTCATTGTAATGAGTATGACGAATATTGGTATGGAGAGAATGCCAGCGGTCAGTGCATTCTGACGGCTTTTCTGAAAGTAACTTTTATCATCTGGCTGGTCCATTTTGCTCAGACTGTTGATAATTCCATTGAGGATTTCGTTGTAGACGCCAAAGAGCGAACTCGCGACTGTTGTCAGAAGCGAATCATTTGAGACAATATGCGCCATTTCATGGGCAAGTACAGACTGGAGTTCGTCACGATTAAGCCTTGAGATCAACCCTTCGGTTACACCGATAACATTCTTGCCATAGATATCCTGCAGGGCAAAGGCATTCATGGCAATGGTTGGTAAGATATATGGTTCAACCTTAATTTCACCTGCGGCAATGCTCATTTCCTCTACTACATTCTGGAACACATAGTGATATCGGTCGTTCTTGTCAGGTGGACGGGCATTCAGCAGTTTTAAGATTTTTTCAACACCATTTGAGTTTGTATGAAACCAGTGTCCTAAGGCGAGGATAATGGCGATACCCAGCACGACCAGGGTATCGGTTCCGAACAGATTGAACTTCGCGTGGGCATTTTCAAGGGATATTCTCAAGAAAATAAAGAGTTTGATAATAGTCCAAAGGACAAAAAACGAAAGGAAATATAATAAGTTTAAAAAAAGAAATATGAAATATATGGCAGTAGTCTTTTCTTTTTCAATATCCCAGAAGGTCTTGATTTTGCGGATTTCCACGGCAAAGAGTAATCAATATAATGACAAAGTCAAGATATGAAATAAGAAACCCCGATTTTGGGAACCGGGGTTTGCGGGAGAACGAGAATTTCTATGTGTATATTTTTGCCTGTTCTCTCAAAGCCTGGTAGAGTCTCTTGTTTTCTTTGTTCAGTTTCTTTTCTACCTGCTGGAGGCACTTTACGAGCACATCAAACGGCAGTTCTGTTTGTAATGACTGCGCCAGGTCACTTGCAGATTGAATCTGTTTTGCTTTTTCTTTTGGGATAACATCCTTGACCAATTCATAGCCACCATTGGCAGCAATGACCCGGGCAATCAATTGTTTCATTGCTGTCCGCAATAACTGCCAGAGTTCCTTGCCCTGGATATGGGCAATCAATCTGCCCATTGCCAGTGATACAGAGAGAATCGCATTCATTCCGAGATTGCCTTTGCGTTGCATCACCTCAATGATTTCATCTGCCGAAGCATTTTTTCCAAGCTTACCCCGTGCCATCGCAGTTTCTTTCTCAAGATTGAGCAGGATTTTGTCAATCATTGCTACAGAACTGAATTCGGATAGTTTCTTACCAATAAATTTTGGTGCAATGATTTTAATGACATTTTCTACAGCATTCATGCAGCCTTTGCCGTCATAACGCTGACCCCGCTGCCACAGGGCGGTCAATTCTGGATCGCCTTTTGCCGTGATTTCTGCTTCTTTTATGCCTTTTTTGAATTTGTAGGTTCTGTCTGTTTGAACAGTAAACAGGTCTGGGTATTTTTCAGTTACGGATGATTTCTCAATCGTGCTATCAATGAGATGGATCGCCTCACCAGTGCCAGCAGATGTTCCCAGCGGGGTAGAACCGGTCATTTTCAAAATCTTCCTGTATTCTTCACTGCCGGGAATGCCTGCATAAATATTCACACCAACGCTCGGGATGCCGGCATTTGTTGGTTCTTCATAGGCGATAACATCGGTTAAAACGAGATTACTGAGAAAACTTTTGACATCCGTGTATTCTTTCTTCTCAAACTGCTGTCCTTTTGCTTTTTCAAGTTCTTTCATTATTTTTGTTATGGAACCGTATTTGAATAGTCTTTCTGTATTTGCACCACCGCCCGCCTTAATACCCATGGTATTTGCGGATAATGCAATTTGTGCTTCCATATCATCATTCGGAGATTTTGAACGATGTGATACAAGTAAATCCATACCTTTTCCCAGTGCAACGAGCATGGCAATCAGAGTTTCTGATAGGGTGCCGATCTGGTTTGCTTTTATCAGCGAAACATTCATAAGTCCTTCATCCGCACATTTTTCAATGGTTGAGTCCTTGGTCGTAACAATATCATCACCAACAATAAATAGTTTATCACCCAGTTCTTGCATTACCAGTCGCCAGCCTTCATAATCATCTTCAGCAAATCCATCTTCAAGCATGACAATGGGTAATTCCTGGACGGTTTTCTTATATAGTTCAACCAGTTGGTCTCTGGACATTACAACCTTTTCTTCGCCACGCCAGAAATAATACATACCGACTGCGTCTGGTTGATTGAATTCTTCGCGGTAAGCATTGCTTAGTTCGCTGACTGCCGGATCAAATGCCAGTGCAATATCCTCACCTGGTTTATAACCGATATCCCTGATTGCCTGAACTGCCAGGCGCCACATTCTCTGTTCAGGAACAATGTCGTTGGGGTCTTTTGCGATATAAGGAGCAAGACCACCTTCAAGGCCAATACCCATTACCCGTGCCCCTTCTGATTTTTCTATTATTTCCTTGAGTCTTGTTTGGAGTGCCACGGTAATCATCTGTGCCTCTTCGTAGTTTTTTGCACAGAGTGGCACAAACATCATTTCCTGCATGCTGATATTGCTCTCGGGGTATTCTTTTTCTGTGTGTCTTCCACCCATACCACAATTGCGATACTGCCAGGGTGCACGCAGTTTCTCGCCATCGGGAAAGATGATTTCCTGGATTCTTTTGGCCATCATCATCTCTTTTACCTGTTTAACCTTGTTGAACCAGCTTTCTTTTGCAACTTCAATCTTCTCTGCCTTTTGTTTTGCCTTTGCTTCGCGCTCTTTGAACTCACGGTATTTGCCCGGATCTGCAAGCAAGAAGTCAAGAAGACCTACCACACCAATTCCCAGACACAATCTTCCAATATAGATGAGAACGAGTTTATCGCCAATAAGTCCGATGGCGAGTAGTATGATAGCGATTGGCAGCATTATCATCGCCATATTGCCACTGATTTCAGGGCCTGCTGCTGCAACGCTGAGATTGAATGGTGCCTCTGGATAATATGTCAATCCTTCTTTTTTCACTCCTTTGAATTTACCGTAAGGAATTGTGATGAACATTTCCAGATACCAGAAGAATTTTGATAATCCAGCACTTTTGTATTTTTTCTGTGCTGCGGGCAGGATGTTTTCATTAAGGGCATTGAGTTTTACTGCCCGCAGATAGTGTCCCATTTCATGAATGGCAATTCCTGTATGAAAACTTATAAACCAGAAGATTGCTGAGATTATTGTATCAACACTGGTAAAGACGAATCCCAATACCTCCTTGCCATGCAATTCTTTTGGAATACATAAGACTGATGATATAAACGCCACATGAAAGGATACCAGAATATGGTTGGCAATCACCCAGCCTGAGTGTAACTTCTGTTTTAGGTAGTTAACAATTGTCTTCATGGGTTTATTATATGCAGTTGTGATTGAATGTCAATATTCTGCAAGAAACATGTGCGGCTGTAAGTAATATTGTATGAGTATTTTTCATCCCGTCATTCTGATAATTCTCGGAATGACAGAATATGATCTGTTATTGGTAATTTGTTGTGTGGAAAATTTTCTGAGCCATATTGATTGAAAAGTGAAGATATGTATAATTATTACCGGACCATGAAGCTGAAAAAGATTCTGGGCATTGCAGGTATTTTTCTTTTTGTTGTTGTCATAGGTGTTGTTTCTATCATTTTTGTGAGAAATTTTGGCTCAATTATGGAAAATCCAAAAAATCTAAGAGATGCCATTGGAGATTATGGTTTTGTTTCTTTCCTGATATACTTATTGCTCTATATTTTTCAAATATTTTTTGCTCCGGTTCCGGGCCAGGTTTTGAACATTGTCTCTGGTATGCTGTTCGGTACCTTCCAGGGATTTCTTATTTCCTGGTTCTCAGTTATTATCGGTGGTTTTCTGGCAATGCTTTTTGCAAGATGGTTTGGTAAGAAAATATTGCACTGGTTCCTTGAAGAGAAGGCAATGAGGTTTGAAAATGAAATAACCCAGCGTGGCTTGCCATTGATTCTCTTTCTTGCACTATTTCCAAACCCAATTGGCGATGGTCTTTTTTATCTTGCGGGGTTAACCAATATACCGATAAGAATTCTGACTTTTTTGATTGCGCTCTGTCGGATTCCTGGTATCTTGATTTATGTGATCGCTGGGGACAAGATTATTTCTGCAGGTGCAAAAGGCTGGATTATTGGAAGTATTGGGTTTGTGGTGGCGATAGTTCTATACTTAATCTTTAAAAAAAAATTTGAGTCAGTTTTTGAAAAATACCTAAAGAAACTGGACAAACAGTGTTAGTTGTTTTCAAAAAGTGCTGTAACGAATTCTTCAGGATTGAATGCCACAAGGTCTTCAATCCGTTCACCAGTGCCGAGGTAAAGCACCGGTACTCTCAATTCATCGCAGATCGGGATTATCGCTCCACCCTTGGCAGTTCCATCAAACTTGGTAAGAATCAATCCATTTATGCCCAGTTCCTTTGTGAAGACCTTTGCTTGCTGAATTGAGTTCTGACCAAGTGTTGCATCAATGGTAAGGAGCGACAAGTCAGGACCAGTAGGTTTTAGTTTTGTGACAACCCTCCTTATTTTTTTTAGTTCCTCCATCAGGTCGGTCCTGGTATGCAGTCTGCCGGCTGTGTCAATGAGGACTGTGTCAATACTTTTGATTCGGGCTTTGTTCAGCGCATCGTAGACGACCGCGCCAGCATCCTGTCCTTTTTGTGAGCGGACAATCTCAACACCTGCCTTCTCTGCCCAGATGTCAAGTTGCTCTGATGCCGCATCCCGGTAAGTGTCAGCGCTCACCAGAAGCACAGAGCCATTCTTTTGATACAGATGTGCGAGTTTTGCCACTGTTGTTGTCTTCCCAGAACCATTGACACCGCAGATCAGGACGACCAATGGCTTTTGATCTTTGATTATAGGCTGGTCTATGTTTATCAATCTTAATATCTCTGCTCTCAGCATTTCAGGATTTTTATTGATTTGTTCAATCAGCAGTGTAGTATATTTTACCCCCACATCTGCTCCAAGCAGGATTTGTTCAATCGCTGCCAAATCGGAGGAGATAGCTTTGCCAAAGATACCGGCGAGCCTACCTAAAATTTTGCGTAAATGGGGAAGCGGCATAAAGAATGGCTACTTTTTATTACCATCTTCTAACAAAATTACTCAGAGGCAACGGGCGGTTCGAGATCTTCAAGTCGCGTTGAAATAATCTTACTCTGACCGGGTTTTTCCATCGTGAGACCGTATATATAATCGGCATATTCCATTGTTGAACGATTATGGGTGATTATTACAACCTGCGTGTGTTGTGAGAGTTCTCTGAGAAATTTGTTGAAGCGTACCACATTGACATCATCAAGTGGCGCATCTATTTCGTCCAGGATACAGAATGGCGCTGGTTTAACAAGGTAGAAAGCAAGCAGCAGACTGACTGCGAGCAGGGTTCTTTCACCACCTGAAAGTTGATTGATTCGTTTAATTCTTTTACCCTTCATTCTTACTACTATGTCGACTTCTGATGTCAGAGGGTTCGTCGGGTCAGTAAGTATCAAGTCTGCTTCGCCACCCTCAAAGAACCTGGCAAATACCTGATTGAATTTTTCCTTTACTTCGTTGAAAATATCAACAAACCTTTCTCGCGCCCTTGTATCAAGTTCAGCAATTGATTTCAGCAAGTTCTGCTTGGCAGCGATGATATCATTACGCTGGTTAAGATATTCATCAAGTCTCTTCTTCTCCTGTTCATATGCGGTCAAGCTTAGCGGATTGATTTCACCAAGCCGCGCCATACGTTCTCTTATTTCGTTAAGTTTTTGTTCGGGTTCGGGGATTTCTTCTGGCACAAATTCATTGAGGTCGGTCTGAAATTCTTCCTTTGCTTTCTTAACGAGTTCTTCACGGCTGTGATTTAACTGAAAGATTTTGTAATTTACCTGCATGATTGAATTCTGTATTTCTTCCTGATCTTTTTGGAATTTACTGAGATCATCATAAATCGTTTCAAGAGTCTTCGATATTTCTTCAATTTGCTGGTCAGGTAGCTGGCTTTCGCACTGGAAACGTTCTTCTTTCTTCTCTTGAATTTTCTGCCTAATTTCCGAAATCTCTTGATTGAGCATGTTGAGTCGTTCAGAAGCAGATACTTTGCTGGTTTCCTCAATTTCTGTCTGGAGTATGGATATTTCGTTTCTGATCGATTGCAGGTGCTTTTCAGTTTCCAACTGTAATTGCTTATCGATACCGATCTTCAGGATCAACTGGTTAAGCTGTTCATTTTTTCTATTGATTTGTCTTTCCAGTTCTTTTTGATTCTCAATGAGTTGTGAGGTTTCACTTCGTAGTTCACTGGTTTGCCTGTCGCATTCAGCAACTTCGTTCTGACTGGTGGCGATTTTTACATCAATGTCTTGTATCTCTTTATTCAGCAATGCTATTTCTCTTTCAACGGTGTCAATGCTCTGGTTTGAGCTTTCTCGCTGTCGCTCTATCGTGTTCAGTTGCATTGATAATTCAGATTTTTTCACATTCAGCGTAAAAAGGCTGTCTTTGGCGTGCTCAATTTCCTGCTTCAACTGCGCCAACTGGTCAAGCAGGTTTTTTCGCTCGTCGGTGGTGAATACTATTTCATTCTGCAGGTTTTCTAATTTCTTGCGGTATTCAGTCAGGCGCTGATTGATTTGAAAAAAACCAAACTCACCTTTTTGTACAATTATTGTGCTATTGTGAAGGAGTATTCCTTGTGGTGTAACAAATCCGCACTGCGGAAACCGACCAGCATATTTAAGGGCTTCCTCAAAGTCTTCAACGAGGAAGAAATTTGATAGGTATGCGCTCAGAAATCTTTTATTGCTTTTGAACTCCATGAACTGGGTAATGCTCTTAAGAGAATTCACTTCACCTGGCAGCGGTTCTCTGTTAACTTCTTTGTTCAAGATGAATCCAAATCTTCCCTCAGGTAGCCTGGTAAGGTCAGTGGAGGATATATTATTCAACATATAGAAATTTGATGTATCGTAAAGGCAGACATCAATTATTGCTTCGTATCCAGGGTGGGCGATAATACATTCCCTGAGTAATCCAATGATCTTGTCTTTAAGATTCTGTTTTAAAACCCTGATGTGTTCTTCTTTACCAAGGCGATTGCTCAGAGTATCGATGAAAACGCGGAATTCATTCAGTTCTTCCTGCTTCTTTTCAATATCATGTTCATATTTATTTATTTTTTCTTCGAGAGATTCCATGGTTTTCTGTTTTTCCGCCAGGGTTGCACTGATCTTTTCCTGGTCGGCAATTACTTCGTTCAAAGTTTGTTGGGTGTGTTTCCTCTCAGCAGCACGCGTTTCGATGCTACTAACGCAGTTTTCCTTTTCTTTGTGCAGGCGTTCAATAATTGATTCTTTATTGACTTTGTTAATTTCATAGCGCGCCAATTCATTCTTCAGTAGTTGTACTCTTTGTGCTATTTCGTCCATCAGATTTTGCTTTTCTCTTATCTGTTGAGCGAGTTGAACGAATTCATTTGAGAGCCCCTCGGAAATTTCTCTTTCTGCATTCAGCTGTTCACTGCAATTCTCAATATGCCTGCTAACCTCCTTCAGTCTGGTTTCATATTCGATAACTTTCTCAGAGAGATTTTTTAAGTATTCCTGTTTTTCCTGAACTGACGCGGTCTTTCTCTCGTGTTCAAGGCTGAACTGTTTCGCCTCATCCTCTTTTGTAGACAACTTCTGTTGGAGTGATTCAATTTCTTGATTGAGATTGTTCGTTTCTGATAACAGTTGTTTCTTCTTTGTTTCCAGAGTAGACTGCTCGACTTTGAGTTCCTGCCGCTGTTGCTCCAGGTTGTTTATCCTGACCAGGATAGTTTGTTTCTGTTGATTAAGGTTTTCAATCTCCTCATTTGCCTTTTGCAAATCGGATAATGCCCTTTCATACTCTGCTTTCAGAACTATTAACGATAGTTTCTTGAATTCATCCTTCAATTCCTGATACAGTTGTGTTTGTCTTGCCTGTCGTTTCAGTGCGCGCACTGTCCTTTCCATTTCGCCGATTACATCTTCAAGTCGCAAAAGATCCTGTTCAGTCTGTTCAAGTCTTCTCTGTGTCTGTTCTCTTCGCTCCTGATATTTCAGAATGCCCGCAACATCATCAAACATCTCTTTTGTATCACCACTAATTATCCTTTCTATTTCGGATAGCTCCAGGAAGGAGTAGGTCAGCGTGCCCGAATTCAAGAACAGCGCCTGAATATCCTGCAACCGGCACTTAACGCGGTTCAAATAGAATTCGCTCTCTCCATCACGGTAGAACCTCCTTCTGATTTCAAACTCACTTCCAAATTGGGGGAAAAAGTCTTCGTTGTTTATTGTAACTGCAACCTCTGCAAAGTTTGAGTCATTCTGCCCGTTGGCAGAAATATGTATTAAATCTTCGTTTCGTTCACAGCGCAGCGCTTTCATACTTTGCTCACCGAAAACCCATCTCAACGCATCAAAGATGTTTGATTTTCCACTGCCGTTAGGTCCGACAAAAGCTGTTATTCCGGGATTTAGCAAGAATTTTGTTTCGCCCTGGAATGACTTGAAGCCGTATAGTTTTATCTCTTTAATTTTCATTCAGATGATTGGTCAGTCAAATTCTCTTCCCAAGGTAGATTGTTCTTTCCAATAGCTGATGGTATTCAGTCCATTCACTATCAGTCCCTTGATTTTGTGCAATTATCTCACGCATCATTTCAAGTTTTGCATCAAGGTTATCCATAAAGTGCAGAACGAGTGCTTCGGGAAATAATGGTTTGATTGGCGAACCGTAGTCAAGCTCACCATGATGAGATACAATCATATGCAGTAATCTCAGGCGTAGTTCTTCAGGGAAACCTTTGATCCTTGATATGCATTCGGAGACGATTTCATAGCCAATAATGATGTGACCGAACATTTTTCCATCCGTAGAGTGATCGATCTTTCTTTGATAGGTATATTCGTGGATCTTGCCGATATCGTGCAGAAAACTTCCACTGATCAGCAGATCGGCGTTCAGAGAATCAAACATTCTGCAGACATTCAGGGTTAGATTCATGACATTAAGTGTGTGTACAGCCAATCCACCAATGGCAGCATGATGAGCCCTTTTTGCTGCTGGTGCCTTACGGAATTTTTCAATGAATGATTTGTCTTCAAGGAATTCAGCCATCAGCTTTTTTAAGTAATGGTTTTTAACTTCCGCTGCCAGCTTGTTAATGTCTCCCATTACTCTTTCCATATCTGCTTCAACAGCACGCAGAAAATCCTCGGCGTCAATTTCATTATCGTCGACGCGAGCAATTGAACTAACAACAATCTGCGGTCTTTCATTGTATTCATTCACATTGCCAGTGACAAACACGAAGTTGCCGCTAGCAATATTTTTTAGCTCGTCACTGGCATTATCCCAGGCAACTCCTTCGATGGTACCGGTGCGGTCGCTGAGTTCAATCTGGGTAAAGTATCCGCCGTCCTTCTTATCTTTGACATTCTTTTTGGTAAGAAGAAACTTCTCTTTTACAAGCTGACCAACTTTTAATTCTCCAATGTATTGGCTCTTCATATTTTGGGGATTAGCTTGAATAAGTTATATCGTACCAGTAGCTGCCTATTATGCCGGTGTTTCAAGATGGAGTATTTTCTTTTTGATCAGGTCAAGTTTTTCGCGCAGCTTCGCTTCTTCCTTTTTCTCCGCTTCAAGTGCATTCATGATTTCTTCGCGTTTTTGAGTGAGTAGATTGACTTCGTTCTTTAGACGTCCTTCCTCGGTCTTCAAAACTTCAAGTCGCTTGACCAGTTCAGTTTCTGTTTCTCTAAGTTTTTCAACTGATTGCATAACTGGACTTGATTCAAATTCCTTCTTTTTAGCCGCATAGTCAGATTCCAGTTTCTTCAGATTCTTTTCACCATCGGCAATTTTCTTGTTGATTTCATCGAGCAGTTTCTGCGCCTGTGCCTGTTCGGTCTTCAAAGAATCAATCTTCGGCTGAAATACTTCTTCCTGACGCATATTGATTTCTTCAACAAGGTGTGATTCAATGCCGGAGGCCATTGTGAGCATTATTATGAAAGTGATAATGGCAACGACAATACCGACTATTAGAACAATGGGGTTTGATGATACAGCGACTTTTATCTCAGGTAATTTGGGTTTCATCCGGATATATAGTGCGCCAATGGCTTTAGTACCAAGGAGAATACTAAAGCCGCCTTCATATACACCCGATTTTTCAGTTATTTTGTTACTGCCGGGATTCAATGGCACGTAATTGATGCCAAGCAGACTTGCATCAGAAGAGGCGATTACTTTTTTTTCTGCATCGGTGAAAACCACTGCCATAACTTCTGGTTCATTTTGTTTTATTGCCGACACTATTTCTGAGAGTTTTGCTTCATCGTTATCAAGTATTGCATCTGTAACAAAAGTTACACGGGCAACGAAATTGCCCAGACTGGAGAGTCTTTTTGTGATCAGTTCTGAGACTGCTTCATGACCATTTGTCGGTTTCTGCCCGATGAACTTGGGGCTCAAATAGAAGAAGACCGACAGAATGATAATCAATATTGCTGGGATTAATCCCAATGTTGCGCGCGACATTTTAACCTCCTATTCTGATTGTCAACCGATGGGCCTGTCCCAAGGCAAAATACGGGGTGTAGGAATAGTTGATATTAATATCTCCTTTCTTTACCCCAAAACCAATAGTTATGCCTGCAAAGAGGTCAAGTCCAGTATCGGTTTTAGTTTGGGATAGAGTGCTGTTGTATGACGCGCGTAAGGCAAACATCTGGCTAAACTTATATTCGCCACCTAACCGCACGCCGAAGCTCAAGAGCGCTGGACGTACCAGGTCGATTCCAATCCAGCCTGAATCAAAACGATGGGCAGCACCAATTCCAAACTCAATGGGAAAATACTCCCTTTCGCTGATAAACGGTTTCACGCTCACGCCAAGATGCTTCATGGTTATACCTATCTCGATCTTTTCCTGATCCAGAGAGTATAACATTCCAATATCTGTGCCAAGTCCCAAGGAATATAAAGTATCAATGAGTTCATAGACGATCCTTCCATTTGCACCAAAAATGATGTTATTTATTACCAAACCTTTACCGAGGTTTACATCAATAAAATTAGTGCTGAAATAACCAAGTTCCTGTCCTGTCGCATCAGTCTTTTTTATTTTCCCACCGTAGAAATACCTGATGCCCGCACCCAGCAGGTTGCTTTCATAATCAAGATACCCAAAATGTGTTCCACCAACATAATTCATATATGAGATTGAATAACTCGTACCGGTGTTCAAAACAAGACCAGCAGGATTGTAATACGTGTTGTGACCATCACCAAAAAGGGCATAACCCATACCCGCCCTATCTGCAATCGGGTCAACCAATAGATATTCAAATCCCGTTAAAGTTATCAGAAAAAATAATAGCATAAACCTCCGATTTTACAATTATAATAATTTTTGGATAAATGTCAAGATAGTAATTGCGGTTATTCGTTCATTTCACGCACAATTGTCTGGAATTTTGTTGCTTCATCTTTGCCTATCCATTCAAGCCGCACACGGTTTTCGGGAACTCCCAATAATTCCAGGGTTTGTTTCAAAATCTTCTCGCGCATTCTTGCATGATAATTGCCTTTTGCATAGTGACATGCATCAGGATAACAGCCGCCAATCAAAATACCTTTTGCACCACGAGTAAGTGCCTGAACAATGTGGTGTGGTATAACTGCACCACTGCACGGCACGCGCATTATTTTTACATTTTCAGGATATTCGGTCTTTGTTAATGCAGCTGATTCAGTGGCGTTATATGCAGACCATTTACAAAGAAAGGCAAGAATGTCGCCTGGCTTAGTAGTGATATCTATCCACTTGCTTATCTCACTCGTTGTGAATCTTTCAAGTTTGCTTGCGGAAGATGGACAGGCGCTGGCACAGATGCCGCAGCCCATACAGAGGTGCTCATTGACTTTGATTTTGTTCTCCACAATTGATATGGCATTGTAAGGACAGGCACTGATACAGGTTTTACATACACTGCAGTATTCATCAGCAACCAATGCCATGGGTTGCATTGTTTCAAGTTTTTGCTGCTGCAAGAGCGTTATGACGGCAAATGCAGCTTTTCGGGCATCTATTATTGTCTCGGCAACGCCGGCAGGAAAACCTGCAGAACCAGCAACAAATATCCCCCTCGGCAATTCAATATTTCCAAGACTGCCGCTCTCATATAGAACAGGGAAATTGTTCTCTGTTCTAATACCAAGCTTGTCAAAGGTGTCTTTGTCAGGATTGAACCCGCCACTCAGCACTACAATATCAGCATTGATTGCAAGAAGTTCGTTTGTATAAAGGTCCTCAACCTTTACAACAAGGCCGCCATTGTGGCTTGTGACCTCAGAAGGTTTGCCTTTCACAAAAGTTATGCCCTGTTCGCGCAATTTTGTATAGAAATACTCAAAATTTCCATAACTGCGCATATCCATTGCAGTCACATAGACCCGGGTAGCTGGATAGCGATCCTTAACAAGTTTTGCTTCTTTTAGTGCCAGAAAGCAACAGACGCGAGAGCAATAGGGTAAGTGATTATTATCGCGCGACCCGGCGCAGCAGATAATCGCTACGCTCTTTGGTTGGATAGCACCACTTGAAATCTGTCTCTCAAACTCGAGGGTATTCATTACGCCGGGAACTCTGCCATATCCATATTCTTCTACTTTTGAAAGGTCATAGAATTTCAGACCCGTAGCAACAACAACGGCACCAGCATTTAATTCTTTTTGTTGAGCCTGTGCATTAAGGTCTATTTTCCCAGGGCAAACCTTTACACACTCACCACATTTGTTGCAGTTATCAAAATCAATGGCATAGATTGTCGGATAGGTTGGTATTGCATAGATTGCCTTGCGCACTTTACCATTATCATTTACTGATACCGGACAGACATCCTGGCACGCGCCACAATTATTACATTCAATAACACCTCTTGGGTTGGATGTCAGAGTGATCTTGTAATCGCCCACAGTGCCACTGAGCTCAGTCATTTCGCTGTTCGTTAATATTGCAACATTTTCATTTTTTACTACATACGAAACCAATGGAACCAGGGTATGACTCCAGGGTGTTGCCTCAGGATACAGTCTATCAAGTTTGGCAACAACACCGCCAAGGAATGGTTCTTTTTCAATAATCGTCGTTATTATACCCGCACTGCTAAGTGCCCGTGCTACTTCCAGTCCAGCAACTCCTGAGCCGAGAATAACTGCATTCTTGTGCTTTATTGGAAAAATCTTTCTTTTCAAAACTGGCGATACTCTTAATTTTTCAATTGCTGCCCTGAGTAACTGGCTTGCTTTATCTGATGAATGTTTGGACAGGAACACATGGTCTTTTAGATTAACGAATTCAGCATCAACATCAGGGAATAGCCCTTCCATCAGGTTAATAGAACAACCAGCAATTATGACTTTTTCATCAGCGGATACACTTATTTTCTCATGGCACAGGTCTTTATAACGCTCAATTTTTATTTCTGGTCCGAAATCAATATCTGGTAGATTGATCAGACCACGACAGGTGCATAGTATTAATCTCATTAGCCACCCCTTTCTAAAAAATCTTGCTGATTAAACTATCTGCCTTAATGCGATTGAATTTCAAACCGACCGCCTCAGGAGTAAGTCCCAATCCCAGACCGAGTAATTGAGGATAATACAAAACCGGAATGTTATATGTGGTATTAAACTTAGTCTCTGCTTTTTTCTGATTATCTTCATACATGACCGTGCAAAAAGGACAAATAGATATAAGTGCATCTGCACCATTGTCTTTTGCAATGGCAAGTTTCTGATTGGACATTTTTATTGCCAGTTCTTCGTCAACGCCGAGCACAGAGCCACCACAGCACAGCTTTTTTTCATGGTAATCAATAATTGTCGCTCCTGTAGCACCTACGAGTTCATCAAGGGTGTGCGGATTTTCAACATTATCAAAGGCATGCAGATATGATGGTCTCAGGTAATGACAACCATAATGGGAAATGATTTTCAAATGTTTCAATGGGTGTTTAACAGCATTCCGTAGGCCATCTATTCCAATATCTTCGTAGAGCATTCTGACAAAGTGGCGTACCTTGATTTCTCTGGGGTAGGTGAAACCGAGCTCTGAAAAGTCCTTATGAAAATCCTTTTCGTTCAATTTTTCCTGTGCGTCTGAAAGCATTGCAGTACAGGAATTGCACAATGTAATGATATCAAAGCCGATATTACTTGCCAGACCCACATTTCTTGCTGCCAATAAAAGAGCGGTCTTTGCATCAAGTGCCTTCAGGGGAAAACCGCAACAAGAACCTTCCTTCAGATCTACAAGTTCAATACCAAGTTCTTTTGCGACATTTCGTGTTGCAAGTTCATAGTGTTGGGCTCTGACCGGTACTGTGCAACCCAAAAATAATGCATATTTCTTCATTTTGAAATCCTTTCAATTATTCCTGTTGCCTGGAAAATTTTTGAAACCTCAGGTATCTTTTTAGCAATCTCGGGCAGTCCGAGTCTTGTTCTTTTCCTTAGGTCAAAATCTTCAAGCTCATAGAGCCGTCCCGCGTTATTCAACAAATTCAATTGCATTTTCAAACCCTCAGGACAGTGCCCCTGCAGAACGGCATAGTTTTTGATGGCATTTATTACCTCTGCAACATGGATCCCTTGAGGGCATCTTTCTGTGCAGGCATGGCAGTGTGCACAGAACCACAAGAACGGCGAAGTAAGTACTTCGTTTTTCATTCCCAATAGGGTAAGCCGTATGATCTTGCGTGGATTATATCTTTCATCAAAATAGCGAACTGGACAACTGGCAGCACAATCACTGCAACCAAAGCATTTCAAGAGTCCTTCTCCACCCTCTTGCTTCAGAATTTCCCACTTAAAATTTGGATCGCTTTTGCTTAAATCAATCATGTATGCCTCCATAAATGAATCAATTATATATAGATCTGACTTAAAATCAAGTGGAAAAAAGGAAATGCAATAGGTGTGCGAAAATTCTATTTGAAAACAACATGATGGTTGTCATTTCATTTGTCAGTGTATTTACTGATAAACTCTTTTGAATCAATTGATCTTATTACGATATCTAAGGAAGGATATGTCATTGCTTACGAGTAATTTGCACCCTTTTAGAGTATTAGCACATAACTAAATGCAATTGACAGTCGATACATGAGCTGGCAGAACTTGATGGTTGACACATCGGTTTTGTAGATTATAATAAAGTATGGATAGAGGAATCAATATTTTCATATCATTTGACCTTGAAGGTATCAGCGGAGTTTCTTCCTGGCGGGAAATGAGAAGAGACTCTGCTGATTTCATGCGGATAAGAAAGATTGCTACACAGGAAGTCAATGCTGTTATCAGAGGCGTTAAAAAAATTAGAAATATTGGTGAAATACTGATCTGTGATGCCCACGCATCAGGTGAAAATCTTTTGATTGATGAACTTGAGAGTGGCGTCCATTTGATTAAAGGGACACAGAGAAACTACTACATGATGGAAGGTATCAACAAGAATTTTGGTATTGTGTTTTTCATTGGTTATCATGCGATGGTGGGCACCAAGGCAGGAATGATGGACCATACATATTCGTCTTCCTCAATCTACAATATAAAGATCAATGGTATGGATGTTGGTGAGACAGAAATCAATGCAGCCATTGCCGGTTACTACGGAGTGCCAGTAGGGCTGGTTTCCGGTGATGACAAACTTATCAATGAGGTCAAAAAACTCCTTGGTGCACAGGTAGAAACAGTGATCACGAAATACAGCATTTCAAGATTCGCTGCCAAGTGCCGGCATCCAGTTGATGTCCAAAAAGAACTTGAGTTAAGGGCACAATGGGCGATTAAGAAGATTAAAAGGCTCAAACCATTTAAGTTCCACCAACCCATTAATGCCGAGATTGAAGTAATTAACTCGCTGATTGGCGATGCAATAAAATCCCTGCCCGGCGTTGAACGGACTTCAACACGAGGATTTGTCCTGAAGACAAAGGATATTCTTGAATTCTACCGTTATCTTATGCTTATCTGCGACCTGGCGACTAATGCAAATGCTGTTTTAGGGTGATTTTTTGAGCTGCTATGGAGCATTTCTATGAGTTTGTTATTTCAACTTACAAAAGCGATGATTTAATTGATATCACGGATCAAGTAGAAGATGTGGTGCATAAAACAAAGGCAAAGAATGGCATTGTTCATATCTTTATTCCCCATGCGACTGCTGGCGTTATTCTTAATGAGAGTGCAGATCCGAATATTAAGACTGATTTCTTGAATGCTTTGGAGCGGGCAATACCGAAGAGGGCAAATTATTTGCATGACCATATAGACAGGAATGCGGCTGCCCATATCCGTAGCGCCATTGTCGGTTCAAGTTTGACAATACCCTTGAGAAATGGCAGAATGGTTCTGGGCACCTGGCAGTCAATAATGTTTTGCGAATTTGACGGACCAAGAAGGCAACGAAGAATAATTGTTCAGATAATAGAAAGTCAGAAAGTGTAAAACGATTAGGTTTTGAAAATCTCGCGCAATTTTTGAATGCTTTCGTTGTCTGTGAGATCGAGTTTCAACGGCGTAATGGATACAAAATTATTGTCAACCGCTTCAAAATCAGTATCCGTGTCAACATTATAATCCAGCACGCCATCAATTACACTATACATTACCCCATTCTTTTCTGTATCATGTAATACTTTGTCCCGATAAATACGCTTGCCCATTTTTGTAATCCGTTCACCCTTGAGCTGTTTTTCTGGAATATTGACATTGAGAATGAAATCTGTTAGATCCTTTTCAATGAGTTTCCTGATGAGTTTTACTGCATAGGTTATTGCACTACCAAAATCACTGTATGTTTCTCCCGACAAAGAAAAGGCAATTGCCTTTCTAATACCGAGTGTGCCAGCTTGCAGTGCTGCTGCAACAGTGCCTGAATAGAATACATCACTTCCCATATTTGGTCCATGATTAATACCTGAGATTACCATATCAATGTCGCGGTTTCGCACCAGGTCATGATAGGCAAGCAACACACAATCAGTTGGTGTGCCATCAACGATATAAAAATCTGGTTTGAGTTTTTCAACCCTTATGGGCCTGCGCAGGGTTAGAGAATGGCTTGCGCCGCTCTGCTGCAAACGCGGTGCAGAGACAAAAACATCAAACTTCTGCTCTTTCAGACCCTTATACAGCGCCTGCAAGCCATGGGCGTCATAGCCATCATCATTGGTAAGTAAAATCAAGCCCATAAAAACCTTATTGCCATGTTAATGAATCTGATAGTATCAATCAGGGGCATAATGTAACTCCTTTCGCTATTATATGCGGTTGTGATAGGTACAAATGCAATGCGATATTTATTTTTTATCGCCTTGAGGACCAATTCTGATTCGGTTTGAAAATGTCTTGTTTTCAGTCTCACTTTTTTGAATATTCCCAAATTGATGAGACGATAGCCAGATTGAACATCTGGTATGTAACAATTACCCAGAAGTGAGATAACCAGTGATGTAACACGATTAACAATTCTTCTTATGAAGGGCATTTCTGGTGAGTTTTCAAGTCTCTTGCCAATAACAATGTCAAAATTTTCACCAGCAGAGATAAAGTTTTTGAAATCACTCACCTGATGTTGACCATCGGCATCAAGCGTAAAGACCTTTTTCAATCCCAGTGACATGGCTTTATTGAATCCATTATCTAAGGCTGCTCCTTTTCCCATATTATTATGATTTCTTATCAACTCAATATCATAGTGCATTGCTATGGAATATGTATTATCCTTTGAACCATCATCAACAACAATAATATTTTTCGGCTTGAAGCCATAGTTAATAAGCTGTTCAATAATTGTACCGATAGTCTTTTCTGCATTGTATGCGGGAATAACCACGCCAATACTGTTTACGAGCATGGATTATTTTATGCTTGTTTGCATAAAAGTCAAGGTGGTAATGTATCAGGGGAATCTGGTAGAGCAGTTATTGGTTATCTTGCCAGAATTGCGGTCTTTTTTGCCGTGGTATTTTTGTTGCCATACTGGTATTCAAGATAGACGATATACATGCCAGTGGGTGCCACTTTATCGGAGGTTTTTCCATCCCAGTAAAGTGTTCCTTTAATATTGTAAATGGGCTCTTTACGGCATATATCAAGGATCTTAATACCACGAGAGTTGTATATTGTGATTGTGAGTTTTCCGCCAGGTTCTGGCAGTCTATAATCAATCTGCAACAAATCATTTTGACCATCATTATTGGGCGTGAAAATTGGTGGGTTCAGGCTTAATTCGCCAATTGTGCCCATAACCTGCAGGCTTTTGAAAACTGTATTATTTGTCAGGTTTTTGTCCTGCTCAAAATCAATTCTCAAACCCAATCGGTGTTCTTCCTGTGCTGGCTTATTATAGGTCCAGTATAAAAAGACGGTATCAAATGAGCCGACGAGTTCGCCAGGGATATCGCATAGAAGTTCAGAAATATCCAGCAGGCTGTCTTTGTTTTTATCATTATAAATAGATAGTGTATAATCTGCAGTGGGTCTCAAACCGTTGTTGATTACGCCAATAGTGATATTGACATCTTCACCTGCCTGGACCTTGGCGGGCACAAATGAGATCAAATTCTGGTCCAGTGCGAGGTCAAATGCATTTGTTACACTGTTTTCCATCCCTGGGGTGCAACCTGACGAATTTATACAGGGATGCCAGTTAGTCGTTGTGTCGGGAAATGAATAATCTATAAGTTCCCAGGATATTCCGTCTCCTGGGTCTGATGGAAAATTATCCTGAGTAAATGGCGTGCCAAAGCTTGTTGTGCAGGCATCAGAAATTGAGTAGATTATTATCGGATCATTTGAAGCAAGCTCATCACCAATAGATGTGTCATCTGTGGTCAGTATCAGAGTGCCGCCAGGGATTGCATAGGGTTGACCATTGATTGAATCAGGATAAATGTATTCTCTATCCATTATCAGCGCGTAGGAGTGAGGATAGAGAAGTGTTGACCTTATACGCACATCAGGATATTTCAGGAGTATAGTATCATTATTCCATTCACAGATATCGTCCGATATTACATCAAAATCTGATAGGTTGTAAATGCTCAGGTTGACTGTGTCAGGGCTTTGATTGTATATTTCAACAAATTCGTTCCTATCGCCATAAGGATTTTCCGGACCTTTGACATTGGACATAACTTCAGTGATTATTATTCGTGAATTTGCCAGCCATACTACAAAAATCAGTATCATTGATAATAATACAAAAAATGAACTCAGTGTCAAGGGGAGGCTGCAAGGTAAATCTGTGGGGAGTGAGAAGCATATCATGTTGACTTTTCGTTATTATTGGTTATATTTTTGTGTGGCGGTCTATGCAATTATTGTTGGTGCTGGCAGTGGCAGACGATTTGGTGGATTGAAACAATTCATTAATTTCAGAGGCAAGCCACTGCTGGTTTATACTGCGGAGATTTTCAGCAAAAATTCGGCGGTTGATTCAATTATTGTGGTTGTTCCCGCTAATATGATTGCAAAAGTCAGGAATATGTTAAAGAATAATTCAGTGAAAAAGATAAATAAGGTAGTTGCTGGTGGTCAGCGTCGTCAGGATTCGGTCATGAATGGATTGAGGGCAATCAACAGGGGCAACGGAATTGTCATAATCCATGATGCGGTGCGACCGTTTGTTTCACAAAAATTGATCAGCAAGGGTATAAGATTATGTAAAAAATACCGGGCAGTAGTTTTTGGTCTACCGATCTTTGATACCATAAAACTCGTTCAGAAAGAGAGGATTTTACAGACCGTGCCGCGAATCTCACCCTATGCCGTGCAGACACCACAGTTCTTTGAACTTGGCTATTTAAGAAAGGCATACAGAGTGGTTAACGCAGAAAAAGAGATTTTCACTGACGAAGCAGCTATAGTTGAGGCGGCAGGTATGCCGGTATACTTGTTTAGGGGAGAAGCCGGTAATATCAAGATTACTACCCGCAACGATTTGAAGAAAATGGAGTGCTGTTAGTGAAGAAGGTAATTGTTTTTGGTTCAACAGGTTCTATCGGACTGAATACGCTCGCAGTCTTGAAAAACTTGAAGGATTTTCAGGTTGTGGGGTTGGCTGCATTTTCAAATTACAGGTTGTTGATGAAACAGGCAAGAGAGTGTAAACCAAGTAGTGTTTGTATAATTGGAGAACAGCATTATGATGAAGTCAGCAGGAAGCTTGAGGGCGTGAATGTTTTCTGCAACGAATCCGGGCTGCTGGACATGGTCAGGCAAACTGACGCAAATATCTTGGTCGCTGCGTTTTCCAGTGCAATTGGTATTTACTCAATTATTGAGGCAATAAAAAGGCGCATGCGAATCTGTCTTGCAACAAAGGAAATTCTTGTAAGTTTTGGCGAAATTGTGATGCAGGAAGTCAAAACAAACAAGACTGAATTGATTCCCGTGGATAGCGAACACTCTGCGGTCTATCAGTGTCTTGAAGGTAAAAGGATTGAAGAAGTGGATAGCATCATTCTTACTGCAAGTGGTGGACCATTTTTGCATAGATCAATTAGCAATGTGAGCAGGGCAGATGTGCTCAAACATCCGGTGTGGAGCATGGGGCAAAAAATAACGGTTGATTCAGCAACAATGATGAATAAGGCTCTTGAGATAATAGAAGCTCATTATCTTTTCGGCATAGCTCCCGAGAAGATAAAGGTGGTTGTCCATCCCGAGGCAATTTGCCATTCATTGGTGCAGTTCATTGATGGTTCAATACTTGGTCAATTCTCCAGACCGGACATGAAGCTGCCAATACAATATGCACTGACGACGCCGAAGAGGCGTTTTTCGCTCGTGAAACCGATAGCCCTTGAAAAAATCAAACAATTGAATTTTCTCCGTCCTGATATTAGAAAATTCCCGGGCATGGACCTTGCCTATGGGGCACTTAAAATAGGAAAAAGCATGCCCGCCGTATTGAATGGTGCCAATGAGGCGGCAGTCCATAGATTTCTTAGAGGCAGTTTAAAATTTCAGGATATCCCACGGGTCATAAAGCATGCTATGAAATGCCACAAACCACACAGGGGTAATATTGAAGACTATAAACGGGCAGAATTGTGGGCACGGCAGTTTGTTTATGATATGACGAAAATATAGGGAGGTAGCTTGATTCTTATTACAATAATTGCATTTCTTTTTGTCCTTGGTTTTTCAATAACAATTCACGAATTCGGGCATTTTATTGTTGCCAAGTTCTTTCGAATTCCAGTGGAGAAGTTTTCCATTGGATTTGGTCCACCCCTTTTGAGAAAAAAGATTGGCGAAACTGATTTCAGAATTGCATATCTGCCGGTTGGAGGATATGTCAAGATGGCGGGTGAAGAGGATGCTGAAATACCTTTTGCCAGACAGACACCTTCTGATAATGAAAACATTTCGCCGGTGAGTGAGAGAGTTGCACCGGGTTTTTATGATGCTCCTTTGCTACATCGTATCCTTGTTGTATTGAGTGGACCTGTTTTCAATATTGCTTCGGCAGTTGTAATCCTGATTATTATTTATCTCTTCTGGGGAATCTTTGTCAATCCCTATTTGAGAATCAGGGTTGATAAAGGCAGTTATGCTGAGCGCCTTGGTCTTGCAGATGGTGATTCGCTTATTTCAATTAACAGTAGACTTCTTCATTCCTGGGATGAATTTGAGGATATGGTTCGCCTGAATGACAACAGAATAATCAATCTGTCTCTGAAACGGGGCAATACTATTATTGAAATGGATGTGTGTTTTGACAGTGATTCACTGGTGGTGACTTCACTTGTACCGCCGCTTGTTGGTTCCTTGAAAATTGGAGGACCAGCACATCAAGCAGGTATGGCGAATAATGATAGCATAATGTTCATTAATGGCGAAACAATAGAATCGTGGGAGGCATTTGTAGACATGGTGCGTCGTTCAAAAAACATTCCGTTGAATGTTGAATGGTCGCACAATGGCGAACATAGATCAGCAATAATAACACCGCTGCCTTTCTATGATCCATTGTTAAAGGATACAATTGGACAGATTGGTATTCTAATGCCTTTGAAAAAAATACATGTTTCACCATTGCGCGCAATCACAATGGCTACAAATCGTTCCGTTGAATTGATTTACCTGACTTTGAAGACCCTTTATCAACTGGCAATTGGTGAGATATCCCGAAAAGCACTTGGTGGACCGATTGCCATTGCAAAATTGACCGGGGAGTCTGCGCGCTGGGGCATTGAAAATCTTCTCAGTTTGCTAAGTCTTATTTCAATAAATCTTGGCCTGGTAAATCTATTTCCCATTCCGGCGCTTGATGGCGGGCACATTGTCATTGCCATCATTGAAGGCATCAGACGCAAGAGATTTAGCAGAAAGACACGGTTGGTCATTCAACAGGTTGGTTTTGCATTGATTATTATGCTCATTATTTATGTAACCTACAATGATCTTACAAGATGAACATTCTCTTCTACTACGCTGTTTCCTCTTCAAAGAGGTTTGAACCACTTATTGCAATAAAGGGAAGCGCATTTTTTCGCAGACCTAACTACGATGCAATGCGGCTTGCTTTTCTATCAAGGGGCCATAACTATTACTATTATGATGAGCGAGTTGAACCAGAGCCAGACTTTAAGCCAGATTTGGTGGTTTTTCCTGTGCCACTTGTACTCGCGTATTATATCCAAACCCAATCGTTGAAGTGGCGAGAGAAGAAGACACGGACCATTGCTTATGGTGTCTATCCATCGTTGTTCTTGAGTGAAGCCAAAAAAAACTTTGACACAATTGTCCGCGGCGATATTACTGCAGTGTGGAGTGATATATTGAGCGACTTTGAAAATAATAATCTTGCGGACGTATATGAAGCTGGAGATGCAAAGATATGTTTTAAGACTGATCGTGAGTTTGAAAAGAAGTATGGTCTGACACCGATCATCTCGCAATTGCGCACTTCTTATGGCTGCTCGTGTGATACACAATTTAGAGACTATTGCTACGAAAGTGTGATTCACAAAGAAGAGTATCTATGGAGTCCTGCGGAAGTGGCAGACGAAGTTATGAATCTTTCAAGGAAAATGATCTACATAATGGATGACGATTTCTTGCACAATCTTGATTACGCAACCGAAATTCTAACTCGTTGTTGGCGTATAAAGAAAATGTGGTTATTTCAGACCAAAGCATCGGTCTTCAAATATCCAAAGATAATGCATTTCTTTAAAGAACATGGCGTAAGAATAATATATCTCAAGGAAGATTGGCTTGGCGCGAATCTTTCAAAAGATATTTATGATTCGGATTTTGTCCGGGAAAGAGCATATCATATAAGTATGATACATGGTGGAAGGATGAGTGTGGGAGCCAAACTCATGCTGGGCTTTGAAAATGAAAGTGCTCAGTTTTACAGAGACCTTATGAAATTCCTATTGAATATCAGGATTGATTTTGTCGAGATAGCGGTGCGTACACCTTTACCATTTACCGAAACATACCGAAAATTAGAGAAAGGCAAGAGAGTTAATAAAGATTTGTCACTATATGACAGATGGATGCCCGTTGTCCGGCTGGAAGGAATCAATCAAAACGAACTGTACAATCGTCTGGAATTATTGCGTGATGGCTTTTATTCCTGGGATTCAATTCTGAAAAGGCTAATCGTCGTTGCCCCACAATTGGGGTTTTACAATACAATGTTCTTTTATCTTGTGCCCAACCTATCTTATCGTGATAATTTTCTGGAAAAAGTTGGTTATCCGCCATAAAAGTGTTGATTTGTTTTTGTTTCTGCATATAATAACCAATGTTGTTTATACTTTTTGCTTTTACTGCCAGCCCCTTTAATGAAGCCAATTTTGTTGCCTTACCAAATCGTTCAATCAGCGTTTTTTCTAATCCTGCGGGCATAGGGAAAAGCCCAGGTGCTGAGTTATTTTTTACTTATCATCCCGAGATCGTGAACAGCGGTATCACTATTGGAAATCTCGGGTTTGGAATCTCAAAAGCAGATTCGATTACCAATTATGAAATCGGTGCCGGGATCAAATTGCCGGGTGTATTTTCTGTTGGTTATAGCCGGCAATTTGGTGATAAGAGCGAGAACATATGCGGTGTCATATGTGATCTGAACCAGTATCTAAGTCTGGGATATAAGACAACGCTTGGCAGAAAAAAATACATGCAGGCAGGCGCAGGTGTCAGGATTCTCGGAAGTTTTCTCACATTGACCGGTGAAATGACCTATGAAGGTATAGAGGATTTCTCTGATTATTGTTTTGGTTGCATAATCTCTCCAGCAAATGGGGTAAAAATCAACTTTCTCTCGACCCCTGATTGGGATTGGCACATCGGGATTGTCCTGGGAACAACGAAGATCAAATTCGGTCTTATGTATGCTTATAAAGCAGAGAAAAAGTTCACCGGTGGTATCTTAGTATCTGCTCAGGGCTATTAGTAGCTGTTTTGCTATCTGACAACGATGATCTTCAATGTGCTGCTTTCGGTTGAGTTGATTTTCAAAAAATAGACTCCCGCAGGCAAGTCCAGTCGATTTGTAGTATTATCAACCTTCCGTACTACTTGTCCAGCTATGTTATAGATCCACACAGGTGTTTCTTTTTTTTGCCCCAATATCTCGTTCAGAGTCATAGTTGAAAGCACGGGATTCTTTGCTGTGATTTTTGTACTAAGCTTGTTACTATGTTCAGTGACACAGACGACAGGGTTTGAGGTGCCCGGAGTAAGGGTGTCATAATCCTGAAAGTCAGTAAAATTGTTATCCGTGTCCTCACCGTCAGGGAATCTACCGAGACAATGTCCGCTGTTGACATCTGATGCAGGTAGCCATTCACCGGTAAAAACCCAGCCGTTAAGAGTGCCATAGCCCAGTGCGTCTATTGTAATGTTGTTGAATTTTAACTCAAGATTGTCCGGACCATTCTGCAGATCGGCATTTGGGTCAACCATGTCTGCGTTTGGCACCCAGGAATTCTGGGCTACGACAAAAAATCCATCGGCAGGAATTGAGTAGCCAGTCAAATTTATTGTCGCATAAGGTGCGCCACCAGTACCGTTTACCCCTACAAGGGTAAAACCGTTCAGACTTGTACTTCCCGGTCCATAAAGCTCAATATAACAACCAGAATCAGTCCCCGGAGCATCGTAATAGACTTCGTTTATTACAACATTTAATGAACCAACAAAAAAGGAATTGGTATCAGAAAATGTCGTGAGGTTGTCATTGTCCGTAAATTTCAGGTAATAGAAGATGGTATCACCAGCGGATTGGGCAGGAATCTGAAACCCGAATGTATCATTGCTTATTGTAGAGTGTGAGATTTTGACCGGTGTATTGAGATTGTTAATGCCGTAGAAGAGTGTGTCTCCAATAATCGTTCCATCATCAGAAACTTTGGCATAGACATTTATGGGCGAACCAGCACCGGGGTTTGTAGGTTGGTGCCAGAAACGGACAATGACCGGTGCCTGGGTTGAAGGTGGAGTAAATGAAGCGTCATCAAGATAAAAGACTGCCCCGCCATCCCATGCCTGAGCACTATCATAAGCACGCACAAACACATAGGCAGAATCTGCACCATTTGGCGAAACAGCGGTGAGGATTAACTGCTGCCAGTCTGGTGAATTTCCTGAATATGTCGTGGAATAGGTATTTGTCCAGGAACCACCGACGCGCCAGGCAATTGCCTGTCTCAGTCTGCCTGCTGGATCATTATCATATACCCAGATTGAAAATGTGTATTGTATGTTTGGATTTATAGCAAACCGTGCTGAGATAAAATCGGCAATGTCCTGGGTTTGAGTTATCAAACTGTCTTTTACACTGAAATTACCAGAGTGAACAATTACATCTTCCTGGTATATCAGTATTGAATCATCCTTTAACCAGTTGTCAGGCATACCACCGGTCCAGTTTTCAAATCCTGGATTGGGCAGTAGGTTCTGGCTGAAAAGGTTTGTGAGCATCATGACAGAAACCAGTGCAAAATATTTTTTCATTATTCCTCCTGTATGGACCATTATATTTAACCGGGAATACAAGTCAAGAAGGCGATTTGAATCAAAAATAATCTTACCGAAATGGGGTGATTTTTTCTCTTACCACTGACCGTGCCCTTTAACCATACTGGCTGCTATGCCATATAACCATAAACGAATTCCGGTATTTTTTGTTTGGCATTGTGGCGGTTTGATTTATCTTTAATGTGACTTAACCCTTCAGGGTTGACCAATCAAGGCTAAAGCCTTGAGTTACGAACTTATCCCCCTCACCCTTACCCTCTGCCCAGAGGGGAGAGGGATTGTTGGGAGTTTTTTGTTCTCCCCAGTAGGGACAGGGTTTATCCCTGTCCGAAACAACTTGCCCTATGATGGCTTTTCTGTGCGATGAACCTGCCCTGATGTTAAATCACGGGTCGCACCGCTACAATTTTATGTAGCATGTAGTTTGTAATTTTGCTTAAATTTGCCTCCAAACACACAAAATGGGGACAGGAAAAATGTTCCCTATTTCAAAATAACACATTTCTCTGTGATTGTCTTTTTATCCGTAATCAATTTTACGAAGTAAACGCCGGCAGGCAGGGGTTTTTTAGGTTCTGCCACATAAAGGCCCATACTCTTTTCGCCATCAACCAATACCTCTTCCACCTGACCCAGGACATTGTAAATGACAAGCTTGACCTTTGAATGTCCTGGTAGGGCATATTGAATCTTTAGATTATCACTGAACAGAGGATTCTGGAGTATTCTCAAACTCATATCACCTATCTGATATTTCGTATCCGTATCAATAACACTTGGTGGTCGGATGGCAAAGACATTCTGGGAGATTGCCCAGGCAATGCCCCTGGGGTGGTCTTCACCAGGTCTTGGTGGCCCATAAGCCCAGATCATTATCTTACAATTCTCTGAAATCACATCTGGTATTGTCCACATATAGACAGTATCATCAGTGCCCAGTCCGGTGGCAATTGTATCATAGGTCAGTCCACTATCTGCAGAAAAGAAGATGGTGAATGAATCTGCACCTGGGGGGTCAAATTTTTCCCAGATGATTGGATGTACCTCACCAGGATGATAGATATCATAACCACTGAATGTCTTAAGCCGCACACCCTCAATCTCCCAGATGATAGTAAAGGCGCCGGATTCAATAACCTCGGGATAACCGTTGCCTTTTAAGTCATAGATGCTTATACATGTTGTAGAATTGTTAGTCCAGGCACTGTTGTAGATGTTAGTATACTGATGAATACCGGTTGCCTTATATACACGCCATTGATTAAAAGTGGACCAGACAATTTCCTCTTTACCGTCCGCGTCAATGTCACCGCAACTGCTCATCTGTTCCGCCATACTTCCAGGGATGTCAAAAACAGAATCAATCAAAAAGAAATCATAATTGTTATCGCCGGTTGTTTCATAAAGATAGAGCCAAGTTCTATGCCGATAGGGATCTACACAAGTAACTAAAAACTCGGGCTTGTTGTTTCCATCCATATCATTACCCCAAAAGACCTCAATACTATTGGGGCTGGGAAGTGTGCCGAGATAGACTGGCGCATACTCGTTGTTACCAATGCATTCAAATACCATAATATGGCTGGGAAATCCACCGAGAGGGGTGATGAAATCCATTTTACCATCCAGATCAAAGTCACCGCTTATGCCACCGGCAAATGGTAGTGTATCCTGCCAGACCATGGTATATTGATTATCACCGGTATTTTCGTAAACACAGGCGCGCAAGTTTGGAGGATACAGCTGATTATAGCCAAAAAGTATTTCCTTCAATCCATCCTGGTCTAAATCAGTGATATAACCACCGCATATACCCATAAACCCGGTATCCTGCCAGACGACATTAACAGGATTGGAATAAAAATCAGGGGATTCATAGACATAGAGGGGATAGGGCCAATAACCACCTCTGTTTCCTATCACATCTACTAAAGAATCTGAATCTAAATAACCCACATCGTATAACTCAGACCATAAGGCAGTATCGGCAATATCCTCCAAAATATATCTGTCAAACCCGATGTGCTCCCAGAATTCTATTGAAGTTACAGGCGAACAAAAAACTAAATTTTGTTTGCCATCATGGTCAGTATCAAAACACAAAATCTGAGGAGGATCTGCGCTGCTCGGCATAATTGCAACTAATCGAAAGCTTAAAGAGTATGTCATCTTAATAAAGAGCCAAAACAAAATAAAAATCGCAGGACTTCGCATAGTTTCCTCCTCTCTGGGGGAGAAGAAAAAAATCTTCTCCCCCAGAATAATTATTAATTATTTCAGTAGAATTATCTGCTTATTAATTGATTTGTCAGCATACTTCAACTCTAAGAAATAGATACCGCTCGGCAGGTGCTTTCCTATATCATCACAGCCATTGGAAGGAGTGGGGTCAAATCTCTACATTCTACATTCATTATACACTTTTTTCTCAATTTCCGTGAATTGTTTATATAA